>OBEQ010046018.1_pt1 | contig 15501 bp, 14 predicted proteins | sample 1670901 | NCBI WGS metagenome assembly OBEQ01 (sample SAMEA104232315, study PRJEB22302) | groundwater metagenome | biome: forest; feature: aquifer; material: groundwater | place: USA | collected 2011-08-07 | depth 5.4 m | reverse complement strand
TGTAAATAGCCAAACGCCCCCGTTTGACGAATGCGAATTTGCTCAGGAAACCAGAAGGGTGAAGTTACTCTCGGAAAACAGAATGGCTAGGGAGCAGGTTTACGGAATTGCTGTGCAACACTAAGGGTTTTCAAGGGGTTCTGCCTTAAACTAAAGGCAGGACCATGAAAACCTATAAACACCTAATCAAAGAAGAAAGAGACCTGATCGCCGTTTACTTAGCCCAGGGCTACTCTTTACGTCTCATCGCCAATAAACTGGATCGTTCCCCAGGAACCATCCTGCGGGAACTGCGTCGCAACCGCCCCACAAGGGGGCGTCAGCTCTATCTGCCGCATAAAGCGCAGGAACGCGCTAGCGCGCGTCATCATGAAGGCCATAAGCATAAGAGACTCAAAACATTCGCCCTGCGCCTTGAAATTCAAAAGCAACTCATGAACGGCTGGTCCCCGGAAATTATCAGTGGAAGGATTAAGAAAGAGGGAAAATTGCCCCCTATCAGCCATGAAGCCATCTATCAGTGGGTTTATGAAGAAGCCCATTTTCTGATCGGATATTTGCCCAGGGCTCACCGCAGGCGCTATCCAAAGAGACATGGGCGCAAGCATCATAAATCCCATATTCCCGAGCGTGTTTCAATCCTTGATCGTCCCCAAATCATCGCCAGCCGCCAAGAGACCGGTCATTGGGAAACGGATCTCGTTGTGGGCCAGGGCAGAGAGGCTCTACAAGTTACCGTTGAACGAATGTCCCGATTTACCCGAATGATACGCTTACCGGATAAAACATCGCATTCTTCTTCACGGGCCTTAATGGCAATGATGTCTTCTTTACCTCCGGAGTTGCGCCGCAGTGTGACTTATGACAACGGTTCAGAGAACGTAGAGCATGTTCACCTGAATCGTTCCCTGGGCATGGCCAGTTACTTCTGCGAACCCTTCCATAGCTGGGAGAAGGGAACGGTTGAAAACACGAACGGACTCATCAGGAGGTTTATTCCCAAGGGAACAAACTTAGCTACAATACCGCAAGAAGAAATTAAACGCGTTGAGACCTGGCTTAATACCAGGCCCCGCAAATGTCTTGGGTTTCAAACCCCGGCAGAATTCTTAAAGAGCCTGGGTGTTGCACTTACTGGTTGAATTCAGCTGTGAAATTTACCCTACTTATTCCCACCCTAAATGAGGTTGAAGCTCTCAAGCAAATCATGCCTCAAGTAAAAAGAGAATGGGTGGACCAGATTCTTTTTGTGGATGGCGGTTCAACAGATGGAACGGTTGAATACATAAAAAAAATGAGATACGACGTTTATCTCCAGCGCAAAAAGGGATTAAGATACGTCTTGATCGAGGCTTTAGAACACATCCAGGGAGATGTTATTATCACCTTCCCCCCCGATGGAAACTCGATACCGGAGCTAATCCCCAAACTGGTTGACAAAATGAAGGAAGGCTATGATATGGTGATCGCGTCTCGTTACGCGGACGGTGCTAAAAGTTATGACGATGACCTCGTAACAGCTTTTGGCAATTGGCTTTTCACGAAAACAATCAACGTCCTGCACGGATCACGCTACACCGACGCCCTTGTAATGTATCGTGCTTTTAAAAAAGAACTGGTTTATACCCTGGATCTCCATAAGAATGAATCTTACCAGCTGGAAGAAAGGCTCTTTCACACCACTATCAGCTGGGATCCTTTGCTTTCCGTGCGATGCGCTAAGAAAAAACTTAGAGTTTGTGACATTCCGGGAGACGAACCTGTGCGAATTGGAGGAAAAAGAAAGTTGCAAATCTTGCGGTGGGGCGCGGCTTACTATTTTCAATTTATAAAGGAAAAATTCACTTGGCGATGATCAGAACTTCCCTGAAGGAAAGTTCTGATCATATAGATCTCGTGGTGAATAATTTGCCAATAATGTTTATAATTAAAAAGGAGAAACAATCTTATGGCCAGCAATAAAAATAGTGTTGATTTGGTTTTAATCCACCCGGGGCACCGGACCAAAATTTACCAATCCCTCGGTGACGAACTCTCCGCGGTTGAAACTCCCATTTGGGCCGGTTTAATCGCGAGCTTCGTGAGAAAGAAAGGATTTTCTGTTGCCATCATTGATCCTGAAGCCGAAGATCTAAACTTAGTCCAAATCACAGAACGCGTAAAAGATTTAAAGCCTTTGTTAACTTTCATCGTCGTTTATGGCCACCAACCCTCCGCCTCCACGCAAAATATGACAGTGGCCGGAGAAATTTGCGCCGCCCTAAAAGATTACGATCCAACCTGGAAGGTTGGCTTCGTTGGCGGTCACGTCGCTTCCCTGTCAGAACGCACCATGCGTGAAGAAAATTGTGATTTTATCGCCGGCGGAGAAGGGTTCTATACCATCTTTGAGCTCCTCGAAACTGTTAAGGCAAAAGAAACCGACTGGAGCAAAGTGCGCGGTTTGTGGTACCGGGAAGGTGATCAGCTAAAAACAACTCCCCCCACGCCCTTGGTCACCGATTTAGACAACGATATGCCCGGTATTGCTTGGGACTTATTGCCAATGTCCGAATACAGAGCCTGTAACTGGCATAGCTTTGGGGATATGAAACGTAAACCTTACGCGGCTATATACACGACATTAGGATGCCCGTTTCACTGCACTTTTTGTTGCATCCAATCGCCATTCAAGGAAGGCGAAAAGGTTTTAGGCATGAAGGGGAGCATTAATAGTTATCGCTTCTGGAGCCCGCAACGTGTTATTGAAGAAATTGACCTTCTAGTTAACAAATATGGTATTCGCAACATTAAGTTTGCGGATGAAATGTTTGTGCTAAATATGAAACACGTGCACGCGATAGCGGAGTTAATTATTCAAAGGGGTTACGACTTAAATATTTGGGCTTACGCTCGTATTGATACGGTTAAAAGCGACGAAGACTTGGGCAGGCTAAAAAAGGCGGGTTTTAACTGGTTATGTTTCGGCATTGAATCCGCTTCAGAACGGGTACAAGAAAATGTTGACAAAAGCTTCTCCCAAGAAAAGATCTATGATGTGATCAACAAAGTCCGGTCCGCGGGAATCAATGTGCTCGCAAACTATATTTTTGGCTTGCCGGAAGACAACATGGAATCTATGCAAGAAACTTTGGACCAAGCTTTGGAGCTCAACTGTGAATTCGCCAATTTTTATTGCGCGATGGCTTATCCAGGTTCAGAACTGTACAACACCGCCCTCAAAGAAGGCTGGCAATTACCGAAAAACTGGACCGGATATTCACAGCACTCCACAGATATGCTTCCCCTGCCAACGAAATATCTCAGCGCCTCTGAAGTCATTCGATTCCGAGATAATGCCTGGCAAACGTACTTTACCAGTCCCAAGTATTTGGAAATGATTGAGCGTAAGTTTGGGCATCCAACACTTGAACATGTCAAAGAAATGACGTCGCATAAACTGGTCCGCCAGTACGCCTAACCTTCTGGATAGGTTCTAGAAAAAATGAGCCCATTGATTACCAAAAAAGAAGCGCTATCCATCTACAAAAAACTGCTTACAGCCCGTTTGGCCGAAGAAAAAATAAGGCAAGAATACCATGGCGATGAAATGAAAACTCCGGTCCACATGGGTATCGGGGGAGAAGCAATCCCCGTAGGCGTGCTACACTGCTTGCCCAAGGGAACAAAAACATTTGGCACCTATCGCAACCATGCTTTGTTTTTGACCGCGACTGATGGCGATACCAATAGTTTCTTTGGCGAGATGTATGGAAAGGTAACAGGTCCAGGAAAAGGTAAAGCCGGTTCCATGCACTTGATGGCGCCCGAACACGGCCTTATGGCAACCTCTGCCGTTGTCGGAACAACCATTCCCTTGGCCGTCGGAGCGGCCTTGGCCAATTCCTACAAACAGTCTAAAGAGAATGTTGTGACTTTTTTTGGCGATGGAGCCGTTGAGGAAGGCGTCTTTTGGGAAAGTCTGAATTTTGCCTGCCTTCACCGATTACGAATTTTATTTGTTTGCGAAGATAACGATCTGGCTATCCACACGCCCAAAAGCCAAAGAAGGGGTTTCCCCTCCCTCCGCGCAACAGCAAAAACCTTTAGTTGCTACACTAGCGAAGGTGACGGAACTGATGTTTTGGAAGTAATCAAACTAACAAAAGGGGTATTGAAACAGATGAGTCGCGACCCCAAGCCAGCTCTTTTATGCTTATCCTATTTTAGATTCCTAGAACACGTAGGGCCGAAAGAGGATTTCGATGCGGGCTATAGACCCAAACCGTCACGACAAAAACTGCAAAGACTCGACCCTGTGCGTCGTTTCGAAAGAGATCTGCTTCGAAAAGACTTTGTAGCTTCCGAGCTTGACGCGGTTCAACAAGAAGTAAGGGGTCGCATTGATCGCAGTGTCCAAGCGGCGCGACAAGCGCCCTTTGCTCCCGCGGAAGAACTTTTTATGGATGTATTGACCTGAGCCATGTCTTTATCAAAATCCAGCAATCGTCTTTCTGCATCGGCAAAAACCTTACGGCCTTCAGATAACACAAAGCCATTGCAGCTTAGCTTTAGAGATGCTCTGAACTTGGCTCTCCATAGAGAAATGGAAAATGACCCAAATGTTTTTGTGTTTGGTCTAGATGTGCCCGATCATAAACATATTTTTGGTAGCACAAAAGGGTTGGTAGAACGTTTTGGTCCAAGACGATGCTTCGGCACTCCGCTTTCTGAAGACGCGATGACCGGAATTGCCCTAGGTGCCGCCATGAGCGGCCTACGGCCCGTTCATGTTCATATACGAGTAGATTTTATGCTACTCGCGACGAATCAGATAATTAATATGGTTTCTAACTTACGCTATATGAGCGGTGGCAAGCTAAAGCTACCCCTGGTCATTCGCGCCGTGATTGGCCGTGGTTGGGGACAATCTGCTCAGCATAGCAAGTCCCTGCATGCGCTTTTTGCGCATATTCCCGGTCTTAAGGTTGTCTTGCCAACATCACCCCAAGACGCCTACTCTTTACTACGTGCCGCGATTCGCGATGATAATCCCGTTATTTTTTTGGAACACCGCTGGCTTTATGACATTGAAGGCGAGGTAGACCAAAGTAAAACGGTCTCTTTGGGGGTTCCCCTGGTACGACGCCCCGGCAATGCCTTAACAATAGTTGCTACTTCATGGATGAATATCGAGGCCATGAAAGCGGCCGAAGTTCTTTCAAAGCGCGGAGTAGAAATCGAGGTAATCGATGTGAGAACCGTCTCTCCCTTGGGAGAAGATGTGATTGTGGATTCCGTTAAAAAAACAGGCAGATGCATAGTTGCCGATTATGACTGGATTTTTTGTGGTTTCAGCGCTGAACTGGCAGCTCTACTGCAAGAACGCTGTTTTGGTCGTTTAAAATCCCCCATTGAACGCATTGGTTTTGCGCAAGTTCCTTGTCCTACCACAAGACCGTTGGAAAATCTTTTTTATCCCTCGGCCGTTCATCTGATCCGTGCCGCAGAGCGCATGTTAGCTATTGATGAAACTGATTTAAGTGGAGAACAGTTCTACAATTATGAAACACAATTTAAAGGGCCTTTCTAGCAGATATGGCAACTAGGATAAAATACTACCTCGCGGAAGACACGATTGATCATAAAGATATCAACGATTTGATCCGGTGGCTTAAAACTTACCCTCGTCTAACCAAAGACAAGCTCACTCTGAAATTTGAACATCAATGGAGTCAGTGGCTGGGTAGTAAATATTCGCTTTTTTGCAATTCGGGATCTTCAGCTAATCTGTTAATGTATTACGCGCTTTTACTTTCGGGAAAACTTAAAAATAAAAAAGTAATTGTCCCTAGTGTCGGATGGGTCACTTCCATTGCTCCGGCTATACAGTTTGGATTTGAACCTATTATGTGTGAAGCGGATCCGGATACTTTTGGTTTAGATTTAAACCATTTAGAATCTCTATTAAAGAAACACGGGCCCAGCACCGTCATGTTGGTGCAAGTTTTGGGAGTACCCCATAAAATGCGAGCTATGATGGCTCTTAAGCAAAAATACAAATTTTACCTGCTCGAAGACGCCTGCGCGGCTATCGGAGCTTCCTGTCGGGATAAAAAGGTTGGTTCGTTTGGCGATATGGCTAGTTTTTCATTTTACTTTGGACATCAGATGTCGACTATTGAAGGCGGAATGGTTTCCACAAACAACAAAAGCTTCGACACACTGCTTCGAATGTTACGCAGTCACGGCTGGAGTAAGGACCTGGATCACTCTGAGCATAACGCTCTGGTCAAAAAACATAGGATTAATGATTTCCACGCCCCTTTCGTATTCTATCTTCCCGGATTTAATTTCAGATCAACAGATTTGAACGCCTTCCTCGGTTTAGGGCAAATACAAAAGCTAGATTGGATCGTATCGAGACGACACGAAAATCACGAACGTTATATGAACCACTTGAATTCTCATCTCTATGTGCAGCGCTCAGAACCGGGATCTAAGCTTTGCAGCATTTCTTTCGGAGCATTAGCCAAAAATCCGTCTCAGCGCAAAAGGATTGTCGATGCTTTGGTAAACAACGGGATTGAAACAAGGATCTTCTCCGCCGGCAACTTAGGCCTGCATCCTTTCTGGTACCATCGCTACGGGAAAACTAGTTTCCCCATGGCTGACCGCATCCACCATTGCGGATTCTTTCTGCCAAATAACCCCTCTCTCAAAATTAAAGATGTTGATTTTATCTCAAAAATCGTTTTAAACGCTTTATGAGCCGATTCGCTAATGTTTTGATAACAGGGGGCAATGGCCTTGTGGGCAGCGCCCTGCGAGAAATATTCCCTGAAGCCCTTTACACAAACCGTCACGATGCCGACTTAACCGATCTCTGTCAGGTTCGAAAGCTGTTCAAAAAATTTCGCCCACGGAAAGTTATCCATCTGGCGGCTAAAGTGGCTGGAGTAAAAACCAACGCTGAAAAAAATGCGGATATGTTTACCCTTAACACTCAAATCAACACCAATGTTCTTGAAACTGCGAAAGAATTTAAAGTTAAAAAATTGGTCGCAGTTCTGTCAAACTGCGTCTTTCAAGTAAATCCCCCCCATCCACCAACCGAAAATCAGATCCATCTCAATACACCGTACCAGGGTCATCTGGGCTACGGGTACGCGAAAAGAATGCTCGATATCCAAATTCATCTGCTGCGACAACAATACGGCTGCAATTTTACCAGCATCACACCCGTCACCATTTTCGGTCCCAATGACAACTGGAATTTTAATGACAGCCACGTCGTAGGCTCATTGATTCACAAATGCTATCTCGCTAAAAAAAATAAAACGGCGCTTGAGGTCTGGGGAAGCGGCAAAGCGGTGCGACAATTTGTTTTTTCTAAAGATGTGGCAAGGATCCTGCTAAAAGTTTTAGATGAACACGATCAGCCCGAGACCATTATCATCGCGGCTGATGAAGGCTTTACAATTGCCAGGCTAACAAAAATTGTCACAAAAGTTATGGATTTTAAAGGTCCTATCCATTTTGATACCACTAAGCCAGAAGGAGAATTGGTTCGAGTGCTAAACAATGGTAAATTTAAAGCATTATTCCCAAATTTTCATTTTGTGCCCCTAGAAAAAGCCCTCAGGTCAACCGCGCAATGGTTCCTCGCAAATATAGAAAATCTAAATAAAATGGAAAAAGCGGGGATATGAAAACAAAAATTCTGATCACCGGAGGCGCAGGATACATCGGGTCTGTACTAACTCCGTTGCTCTTGCGTAGCGGATTTCACGTGACCATCCTGGAAAGCTTTATTCACAAACAAAACAGCCTGATGGACTGTTGCTCTGATAAAAATTTCGAAATCATACGCGGAGACTGCCGCAATGAACACCTGATGAAAGAACTCATTCGCGATAAAGATATCATTGTCCCGCTAGCGGCGATGGTAGGCGCTCCAGCCTGCGATATAGATCCATTAGCTGCCAAAAGCACCAACGTCACGGCTATTGAAATGCTAGTCAAGATTGCTTCCCCGTCACAATGGATTCTTTATCCCACAACCAACAGCGGTTACGGAATTGGCGAAAAAAATAAATTCTGCACGGAAGAAACGCCTCTAAAACCCATCTCTCTTTACGGTATCACCAAAGCCCAGGCCGAGAAAACAATCTTGGATCGTGGTAACTCCCTAACTTTTCGCTTAGCCACCGCTTTTGGGGCTTCCCCGCGCATGAGGACCGATTTACTTGTTAATGACTTCGTTTATCGGGCCGTCACGGATCAGGCAGTTTTGATATTTGAGGGTCATTTTCAAAGAAATTATATTCATGTTCAGGATATCGCCAAAGCGTTTCTTCATGGAATAAAAAACTTCGATTCAATGAAGAATAATACCTACAACGTTGGTTTGGAAGATGCCAATTTATCAAAAATAGAATTATGCCAACTCATCGGCAAGCAAATCCCTCGTTTCGTTTTCATTGAAGCGCCGGTAGGAGAAGATCCGGACAAGAGAAACTATATTGTTTCGAACCAAAAAATACTCTCGACAGGTTATAAGCCAGACCGGTCCATAGAAGATGGAATCCGCGAACTCATTAAGTGCTACACTATTGTCAGAAAAAACCAATATTCTAACGCTTAATATTGCTATCGATTGCCCTTCTGCAATGGTTACTGCCAATCAAGAACGTGCCCCAAAGATCTCTTTTATTTATTGTAACTTCAACGCCATCAAATTATTGGAGCAAGCACTTTATTCTGTCATGCAGGCGGCAGAATCCATTCCCCATGAAATCATAGTTGTGGATGATGTTTCTACGGATGAAAGCGTCCGGACAATTAGGCATAAATTCCCATCGGTGAATCTAATCGTTAATTCGCAAACGCTTTGGTCGGAAGCCAGCTTGAACAAAGCAATTCTATCGTCAAAAGGCGAGTTCATTTATTTCCTGGGAACAGACACCGTGGTCCACAAAGGCACAGCAGAACCCCTCCTATCTTTTATGGATCACAATAAAGACACGCATGCCGTAACTTGCAAGGTTTTCTTTCCGGATGGAAGATTTCAACAAAACGCTTGCCGAGACCAAAGTCTTAAGCTCGCCTTTTTAACTTTTACGTTCCTTGGCCATCTTTTCCCATCCTGGAAGAAAAAAGTACACGACGATCTTACCTATAAAGGCTGGGATTGGAACGAAAATCATGAGATTGAAACCTCTGGTTTTACAAATTTATTAGTCCGCAAGTCGGCAATTGAAAATGCCGGTTTCATAGACACGGGATTTAAGATGTATTTCTCTGAAAATGATTTGTGCGTGCGAATCCGTAAAAATGGCGGTAAAATTTTCTACATTGCCGCCGGGAAGGTAGTTCACCATCTCAGGGGAACTGTTTCCAAATCCAACATAAGCCAAATTACAAAAAATTATGAACACGATTGTTTCCATTATTTTCATAAAAATTATGGATTTTGGGTAGCAGTCCTCTTAAATTTTTTAATACTACTGAGCAACCTCTTATTATCAATTAAAAGTAGAAAACCCGAGCGAGTCTTCTCGAGATTTTTAATGAATCCAAAGAAGTCAGAATAATCAAAAAATTCCTAAGGTTTTGAAATGAGAATTCTCGTATTGACACATACTTTTCCCTTTCCCTTGGATGATGGGGTTAAACTTCATGTTTATTACCTTCTAAAATATTTAGCTCAAACCAATAAAATATACCTTCTAAGCCTTTCTGAGACCGAGGTAGAATTGTCCATTCAAGAAGAAATAAAAAAATTAGGCGTTACCGTGGTCGGTGTCGTCACACACAAAATTCCAAAATCCTCATGGGCAAGACTTGGGAACTGCTTGTTTGATCCCGTACCTTTTTTTGTCAGACAATTTGAATCTGAAAAGTTCAGAGAATCAATCAGTCATTTTTTAAATCATGAAAAAATTGACCTTGTTCAAACCGATTATCTAGCCACGACAATTTACCGTGAAACTTTCGGTAGTTTACCCGCCATCGCCTTTCCACATGATGCCATGTCTATGTTGTTTTATCGGAGTGCTGAAAAAGAGCGCAATATCTTAAAACGGTGGTACCTTAAGATTCAATCCCATAAAACATTGCAATTTGAACGCTCGTGGCTTCGAAAATTCGAAGGCTTGGCTTTCGTTTCTGGATTCGATATACAATATCTTCACAAACACTGCCCGGAACTAAGCGGTATTCCCACTATTATTGCCACCGGCGGCGTAGATATGGACTACTTTCATCCCATGCCTGGCTCAGAGGCCGAGAATCACACCATTGTTTTTAGGGGAGTACTTAGTTTTTTCCCCAATCATGACGCCGCGATTTATTTCTACACCACAATTCTTCGTAAAATCCGCAAAAAAATTCCCAACGTGCGATTTGTTATCGCTGGAAAAAATCCAAATCCTATATGGGAAAACTACCGGCGCCAGGATCCAAACTTAATCGTAACAGGTTTTGTTCCGGATATACGAACGGTGATGGCCCAGGCTCACGTTGTCGTTTGCCCTATGCGAGCCGCCTCGGGAGTTCAAAACAAAGTGTTAGAAGCTATGGCCATGGCTAAAGCAATCGTTGCCACCCCGCGCGCCTGTGAAGCCCTAAATCTTGAAGATGGTAAACAAATATATCTTGCTAACGACCCCGAAACGTTTGCTCAAAAAACAATAGACCTTTTGCTCAACAAATCCGCCCGAGACGCCCTAGGCCAACGCGCCCGTGACTACGTCCTTAAACACCACCAGTGGCAATCTAACGCCATTGCCTTTAACCAGCTTTACGAAGAAATCAAAACGACTACCCAAAATAAACCGAAATTCCAAAGCTAATTCCAAGAGAATCTGGATTTTGTCTTATTTTGCAGTGACTTCTAAGACTTTTTCGAAAATATTAACCGTTTCTTTCGCGGCTTTTTCCCACGTGAATTCTTTTGCTCGCTGCCGAGCGATTACGCTTAAATGATTTTTTAATTTTTCATTAAAAAAGACTTCTACTATTTTATTCGCGAGGTTGTCGGGATCACTAGGATCAAAATAAATTCCGGCATTCCCCACTACCTCGGGCAAAGAAGAACTTCGGCTGACGATTACCGGCAAACCGAAAGACATAGCCTCCAATGGTGGCAATCCAAATCCTTCGTACAGGGATGGAAACACAAAAATTTCCGCCCCGCCGTAGAAAAGTGGCAACTTTTGAGAAGAGACATGATCGAAAAATTTAACATGATCGGTAATTTTATTTTTCTGGACCAGATTTATCAGGTTTCTTTGATGACCTTGATCTTGGTAACCCACGATAACTAAAGCGCACTGAATTTTTGATTGAATTAAACTAAAAGCATCGATGAGCGTAGCTAAATTTTTGTGGGGTAAGTTACTGGATACGCATAGGATATATTTCCCAAGCCGGTGAAGTTCTTTGAACTTTTTAATTTCTACAAGCTCTGGACTATTTGCGTGGTTGCCCAATTCCGTTAAGCCGTAGGCAATGACACTAATTTTATTAGCGTCAATTCCAAAAAATTTTATCAGATCAAATTTTGTGTTGCTGGAGGGCACAATAATATGGCTGGAATTTCTTAAGGCTTTGGGAAGAAGATAGTTTAAGTAGAACTTGTGCTTATGCGCTTGCTCTTTAAACAGAAATGGAATTAGATCGTGAACGGTAATAACCTGTTTCAAATTAGAAGGGAGATACGGCAAAGCGTCAAGTTGGTTTGGTGAAAATAGTAACTCGTATTTTTTTAATTTAAGATACAAGGGAAAAATGGTTTGCGTCCAAAACATTTTTAAGGGATCCCCCAACGTTTTTCCCGCTTGGTTGCGTAATTTTGTAGACATTGTTTTTTGGATTACAAGGTTATTGCCATGAAAAGGCGCCTGGTTCTGTTTTGGAATCAGCTTGTTCACAAAAAAAGCAGGGTGAACTATCCGTGAAACATCAACTTGAGAAAAATGCAGGGAATTTATGGTAAAAAGGTCGAATGGAATACCCAATTTCGCTATATTGTTGACAAGATGGATCGTGTAATGATCCAGACCGCCACCGGAATGCTGACTTACCCTAATGCCATTAATCGCTATTTTTATGCCCATTGAACCCAGATTCTCTTTACCGGTTCTCGGGGAAGAGGTCACTGTTTACTTTTCGTAAAAGAAGCACGATATTTTCAGTTGTTTCCCATCGGCAAGCTTTCCCGCAAAATTTTGGCATAATTTCCCATCTTCGGACCTCTTGGTACCACTTTGCCCAAGGAGCGTCAGGAATATCACCAATAGTCACCGCGTATTCAGGCAATGTATGAGCATTGTCAACTGCCTGGGAAACGGGCCATGGCAAATGTATCAGTCTATAACGCAGAAAATTAAAAGGAGGATAGGTGGCCGTCGAGGGCCATCCCCCAGCTATCCCGATAGATGTCCCCTCGGAAATATTCGCGTTAATCCAAGAACCGGCATCTAAAAGAGGCCCTTCACTATGAACAGTGGGCAAATAACAATAAACATTAAAAGCCATAAATACAATCCACAAACTGCCAGCTAAAACTACTGCCGATTTCCACAAAACATTCCTGCTCCAAGCAACTAGCTTATGAACACCAAAGGCTAAAGCTAAAATTATTAAGGGACCGACGTTAGTCAACACGTTTTGATGGCGCGCGTAAAAGATGGCTACCAAAAGATAAAAAATCAAGAAAATACCGCAAATTCTATAACGAAAATTATCGGAAAAAAGCATGACTAGTAATCCATAAAAAACCAAAGGGCAGGCAACCCATAGCAAAGAATACTTGAAATAATCGCTAAGAAACGGCCAGGCATCACGCAGGCTCCAAATACCATAATTAAAGGTTAATTTCGTTTCTTGAGCCCGAATCGCAAAAGCCTTCCAAGAAGAAATCAAATAAAAGTTAGACGCGGCAAAAACAAAAATAAAACTAGCAGTATATAAGGCGACTAAATATAAAAAGTCCCGTTGTTTTATTTCCCCACGCCTTATACCAAAACACAAAAATAATATAGGCAGAAAATAAAACAAGCAATTTGAAACCAAACTACCTGCCGCGACACCAACAATGAGGCCATTTACAATGGCCCATTTTTTCCACTGTGCTTGCCAATCTCGAAACACCAACGTCAAAAGAATACTAAGGAGCAGAACGCTCAACGCGTGAGGTTTAACAAGATGTCCGATAGAAGCCATCCATGGGTTAAACCCCAACCAGCACACGGCGACCAACCCGGCAAAAATGCCAAAACTCCTAGAAAGAAAAACATACAACAGACTTAGGGCGGCGATTGCGCAAATAGCGCTTATTGATCGAAGAATAACATACAGCCGATGAGTTTCTTGGGGACGTGTTAAATAAAAGCCAACGTCAGAACTAACAGTACACAAACCAAGGACGCTGCCCATTCCTAACATCAATCCGCACCCATAATGATAAAAACCTCCATAAATAGGATCGCGCAAACCAAATTGAAACTTTCTAGGATTCATATGGCTTAAGGCCGACAAAACTTTCTGTTCGTCAGAATTGCGCAAACCTATCAAATAGCTACGCACGGCATCAAGAATCACACCCTCGGAAAGCTCTTGGTAGGCAGGGGTCTTTAAGTAATGGTGGTACAGTTTTGGCACATATTCACCAACAGAACTTTTTCCCTCCAAAGCGTTAAAAAGTTCTCTGTAAAAAAAGTTTCTTTTTTCCAGAATCTTGGGTTTATACTTTTCCAAGTCTGAAGAATTTGGAAAAACTAACGCGGTTTGCCTTTCATTAGGCACGCCCCATCCTATGCCCCAAAAATATTCCGCAGAAAAAATACAAAAAACAAAAAATCCTAGCAGAGAAATTAATTTTCGCTCCCGCATCTTTTTTATTTTGGTTTTGAAACCACGACAAATAAAGATAGGCCAAGCGGGATCTTGACATGCTTTTCCAGATCTAATAATGGGGTTAGCAAGAAATCAAATACACGCAATTGCCCCGTTGGCACAATTTTTCGGCGCAGAATTTTATTATTAAACCACCAACCCAACCCCCCAATAAAATTTAAGTATCGTACAATCTCAATTTGAAAACCCGCCTTTTCAAACTTATCTCTTAACTCTTTCATATTGTACCGTCGATAATGTTCCAAATATTTGTCCATGGGTCCATACAAACTCGACATCGCCGGAACAACGACTAAAAACTTCCCCCCCGGACCGAGCAACTTAAAAATCGTTTTTATCGCTGCCACGTCATCTTTGATATGTTCCAAAACGTTTAAAGAAATAGCTGTATCAAGACCGGAGGGAACGTTTTCTAAGCCTTCTTCGGTCTCAACGTCAAGAAATAAAACTTGAGACCTCTGATCATCACTCATAAATCGCCGAACTTCAGCCAAATATTCTTTGTTAACATCCGTAGCAACAATAAAATCCCGATCTGCCAAAAACTTTGTAATGTTGCCGGTCCCGCAACCCACTTCGATAACTCGTCTGCCCATATAGGGTTTCATGGTATCGAAAAGCCACCTATTGTAGCGCGTAGCGCCTTCTAAAATCCGCAGGGTACGCGCGCCGGTTGATTGCTCGGAGCAATCTTCCAAAATTGAATACTTCAAAATAGTCCACAAGATAGGAAATATTATCCACCAGCGAATCTTTTTACCCTCCACATAACTTCTACCCTGGTAAGAAATCGGCACTTCATAAATTCTGCAACCTAACTTAGCAACCTTACCAACTACCTCAGCTTCAAAACTAAAACCACGAGAACGTATGGGCATATGTTTAATTAAAGATGCCTTAAATACTTTAGAGCCTGTCATCATGTCCGTACAATTAAGATTAGTGAAAATATTAGAGATAAGTGTTGCTAGTTTATTGCCCACCGTGTGCCAAAATAAAAGTACTTTTCGCTTCTGTCCTAAAAACCGCGACCCGAAAACAACATCAGCAATTCCCTCTAAAATAGGTTCGAGCAAAACAGGATAATCCCTGGGATCATACTCTAGGTCCGCGTCTTGTATGACAACGATATCTCCCGTGGCTATTTCAATACCGCTCTTGACAGAAACTCCTTTGCCCCGGTTCTTGTCGTGACGCAGAATACGTAACTGAGGATCAGCCGATTGACTCTTTAAAAGAACAGCCGTATTGTCCGTCGAGCCATCATCAACAACAATGATTTCCTTATCTAAGCTAATGGGAGCGTTTTTAACGCGTCTAATGATCTCCAAAATAGTTGGAGCTTCATTATAAACAGGAATTACAATCGAAACCTTCATAAAATCGCAAGAACGGTGATAACCGGGCCCATAGTCCAACGAGTAGGAGGGTTAATTTGCTTTAATAATTTCCCATTTCGATAAAGTTCTTGATAAAAACTAATTAAATTTGGATTGCCACTTTCCTGAGCGAGTACTTCATCAGCGCTATTGATTATCACATATTGAATGCCACCGGCCTTAAGAGGCCTCATCCCTTGATCATAAGCGATCAAATCTT
>OBEQ011995380.1_pt1 | contig 15503 bp, 19 predicted proteins | sample 1670901 | NCBI WGS metagenome assembly OBEQ01 (sample SAMEA104232315, study PRJEB22302) | groundwater metagenome | biome: forest; feature: aquifer; material: groundwater | place: USA | collected 2011-08-07 | depth 5.4 m | reverse complement strand
GAGTCGCAGCAGAAATTCGCCGAGGTGATTCTGGCCTATCAGAAAAATTGCCCCGCCGACCCCAGCAAATTTAACCCGGAGATCCATGACCCGGGATGCGCCAAATTCCTCAATCTGAGGCAAAAGGTCGTGGTCTCCACGCTGGCTGCAGAGTCGCAGGAAGTGATTTTGAGCTCCAAGGAGTCGCAGCAGAAATTCGCCGAGGTGATTCTGGCCTATCAGAAAAATTGCCCCGCCGACCCCAGCAAATTTAACCCGGAGATCCATGACCCGGGATGCGCCAAATTCCTCAATCTGAGACAACAGATCGTCACCTTGTCGCCGCACTACGAACCTGAGGCGGTTCTGTACGTTCAGGCGGTGAAGAAAAAGGAGATCGTCGTCGATAACGAAGGCTCCAAGGAGGGCATCCGTCTGGTCAAGGGGCAGATCTGGACCCAGCAGCCGGTTGCTTTCCCGTTTAATCAGGTGTTCGTGACGGTGCAGGGGGCCAAGATTTTGAGCGGTCTCGTGGAATTTCTCGAAGCGCACCCGAAGATCAAGCAGGTGGAAATCGTGGGACATGCCGATCCGATCGGGACTCCCGAGGCGGTCGAATCGGTCTCTCACACCAGGGCCGTCGAGGTCATTCAATACCTGAGACAGTGCGGACTTTCGGAAAATATCAAATTAGTCCCGTTGGGAGCGGGGGCCAAGGAACCGGTCGGACCGAATGAAACCCCGCAAGGCCGGGCCCTCAATCGGCGCGTCATGTTCTACATCAAAAAATAAATGAGCCCCTACATCTCGCTTTTGTTCCTGTTTGCCATCGTCGGTCTTTTAGGCGGGGCGATCCTCCTGATTTCCCATCTCCTTGGCCCCAAGCGAAAAGATGCCGCAAAAGAGCTCACCTACGAATGCGGCCTCGATCCGATCGGAGATCCGCACCAGAGGGTCTCGGTCAAATTCTACCGCGTCGCAATGCTCTTCATCCTCTTCGATGTCGAGGTGGTCTTCCTCTACCCCTGGGCGGTCCTCTACCGCGATTCCGTCCGGGCCGGTTACGGCCTCTTTGTCTTCACCGAAATGGCGGTCTTTTTAGGAATCTTGGTGGTCGGCCTCACCTACATCTACGGCCGCCGGGCATTGGAGTGGGAGTAAGCCAGCTTACTTCTTTCGGATCAGCGATTGATGGAACAAGACGAGTGATTGAAAGTCATGATTGTCTGCATCACGAAGGGCGCTTAAATATTGTCGCCGCATCTTGGAAGATTCCAACAGCAGTTTTTCGGGCCATTCGACCAGAGACATTCCATTTTTCTTGAGATGAATATTGATGACCAGCCTGGCCCATCGACCGTTTCCATTTTCGATCGGAATAATCTCTTGACCATTCAATTGACTAGACCTATATTTAGGTCGTCCTAAATAGGAGGTGTTGTGGAGAAGGTCCTTTCTTTATCTGAAGCCAAGATGAAGCTGAACCAGCTGATCGATCAGATCGTTGCAGAGGAGGGGGAATTCGTCATCACGAAGAATGGCTCCCCGGTAGCCGCCTTAATCCCGACCGCTCTCTACGAAGGGTGGAAAGAGACCGGCGAGATCCGATCTGATCCGGAATTGATGAAGGAAATTAGGCAAGGGATCGACCGCCTTCGAAAAAAGGGAAGGCGATATCGTTTTGAAGATGTCTTCGGCGAGCCGTTGAAGTGACCTACCAGCTCGATATGGATGGGGAGACGAGAACCCTCATCACTCACATGGCCCCCGTCCAAAAACGAAGAATCAAAGAAGCCCTGCGAACCATTGCCGGGAATCCTTTGGGAGGAAAGGCATTACAAGATGAACTTGAGGGTTTTTACAGTTATCGGGTGACCGGCCTGCGGATCGTTTATTCCATTCATCCCACCCAAAAGCTCGTCCAGGTCATCACCATCGGTCCCCGGCGGACGATTTATCAAGAATTGGAACAACTTTTGAGCCGCAAGCCCCGCTTGACACATCGGTGACTCGCTCTTATCTTCGCTTTCCATGGCAACAACCGATCTCTTCGGCGGCGCGGTGATCACCACGAAGGTCAAAGAGGTGATCGCCTGGGGGCGAAAATATTCCCTCTGGCCGATGGCGTACGCGACCGCCTGCTGCGGTATCGAGTTTATGGGGACGGTGTCGTCTTACTTCGATATCTCGCGGTTCGGCGCCGAATTTGTTCGCTTCACTCCGAGACAAGCTGATCTTCTGATCGTCCTCGGGACGATCAATTACAAACAGGCCCCCATTTTAAAACGAATCTACGACCAGATGTGCGAACCGAAGTGGGTCATCTCCGCCGGCGCCTGCGCCTCTTCGGGGGGATTTTACAACAACTACAGCGTCGTGCAGGGGATCGATGAGTTGATTCCGGTCGATGTCTACGTCCCGGGCTGTCCTCCGAGACCGGAAGCGATTCTTAATGCGGTCATCAAGGTTCAAGAGAAAATCGATCGGCAAGCTAAGGAAAAGGCGGCGTGATTCTCGAAAAACTGCAGGAAAAATTCGGCTCTGAAATTTTGGAGACTGATGGGGACGTCGCCGTCATCATCAAAAAAGACCGCTGCCGCGAAACCCTTCGGTTTTTGAAGGAAGATCCCGACTTTTTATTTGAAATGCTCATGGACCTCTGCGGCGTCGATTATCTGCCGATGGGCCTTAAGCCTCGGTTCGAGGTCGTCTATCACCTTTATTCCCTCACCCATAACCATCGGCTCCGAATCCGAGTCAAAGTTTCGGAAGAGGATATGTCTCTCTCCACCGTGACCGATCTCTGGAAAACGGCCGATTGGTTTGAACGGGAGGCGGCGGAGATGTTTGGGTTCCGTTTTGAAGGGCACCCGAACCCGAAGAAGCTCCTTCTCTTCGAAGGCTTCGAAGGACATCCGCTTCGAAAAGATTATCCGATTGAGCAACGTCAGAAAATTCCGGTGCCGGAGGTAAAGCCGACATGAAGAGCGACAGTTCCGAAAAGATGGTTCTCAACATCGGCCCTTCGCACCCGGCGACGCACGGGGCGCTTCGTTTCTATGTCGAGCTCGACGGCGAGACGATCACGAAGGCCTCGACCGAGATCGGCTACCTCCATCGCGCCTTTGAAAAACATTCTGAGGTCAGCACCTGGAGCCAGGTGATTCCCTACACCGATCGTCTCAACTATTGCTCCTCGATGATGAACAACGTCGGCTACTGCATGGCGGTCGAAAAGTTGCTCGCGATCACGATCCCGGAGCGGGCGCAATATATCCGAGTGATCGTCTCCGAGCTTTCGCGGATCATGGATCACCTGATCTGTGTCGGAACCTCGGCGGTCGACCTCGGGGCGTTGTCCAATTTCTGGTATTTTTTCAACGTCCGCGAAAAGATCTACGACTTCACGGAAAAGATCTGCGGGGCGCGCCTCACGACGAGCTACACGCGGATCGGCGGCGTGATGAGAGACCTTTCTCCCGACTTCTCCGAAGGAATCCGAAAGGTCTTGAAAGATCTCGACCGGGCGATCGGCGACGTAACGCGGCTCTTGGAGCGAAACAAAATCTTCATGGATAGGACCCAGGGGGTCGGCGTGATCTCGAAAGAAGACGCGATCAGCTGGGGATTCACCGGGCCGTGTCTGCGTGCGACCGGCGTGCCGTATGATCTCCGACGGGCCGAGCCGTATTATCACTACGACGAATTCGATTTTGAAATCCCGGTCGGCACGGCCGGCGACACCTACGACCGTTTGATCCTCCGGATCGAGGAGATGCGGCAGAGTTCTAAAATTGTCATTCAGGCGCTCGACCGACTCCCGGAGGGGCCGGTGATGGTCGACGATCCGAGGATCTCGTTGCCCCCGAAAGACAAGGTCTACGGCAGCATCGAAGGGCTGATGAATCACTTCATGCTCCTGACCGACGGGATCAAACCGCCGAAGGGAGAAATTTACTCTGCCACCGAAGCGGCCAACGGCGAGCTCGGCTTTTACATCATCAGCGACGGCGGTCCCCGTCCTTATCGGATTCATGTGCGCGGGCCCTGCTTTCCGCTCGCCTCGGCCTACGCCCAGCTGATCGAAGGCAAAATGATCGCGGATGCGGTCGCGGTTTTAGGAAGTTTAAATATCGTGGTCGGAGAATTGGATCGATAAATGGGATTCAATCCACAGAGCCAGAAAGAAATTGCCGAAATTCTGGAAAGATATCCGATCAAGCAAGCGGCCCTTTTGCCGGTCCTTTGGATCGCCCAAAAAGAATTCGGCTGGATCTCCCCCGAGACAATCGAGCTGGTCGCCCAGACCCTCGACCTCTCGCCCGCGCACGTCTATGGCGTCGTCACCTTTTATACGATGTATTATCGGGAACCTCCCGGAAAATATCATCTCCAGGTCTGTCGCACGCTTCCCTGCGCATTGATGGGATGCGAGTCTTTGACCCAACATCTCAAAGAAAAGCTCGGGGTCGGCGTTGGAGAAACGACCTCTGATCGAAAATTCACCCTCTCGACTGTCGAATGCCTCGCCTCCTGCGACACCGGCCCCGTCATGATGGTGAACGAAAAGTATTATGAGAATTTAAACGCGGAAAAGGCCGATCAGATTTTGGAAAAACTAAAATAATGGACCGCGTACTGACAAAAAATTTCGGTCTCCCCGATTCCCATACGATCGAGGTTTATGAAAAGTCGGGCGGCTATCAGTCGCTTCAAAAGGCGCTCTCGATGACGCCCGAACAGGCGATCGACGAGACGAAGAGATCGGGGCTTCGGGGCCGCGGCGGCGCCGGGTTTCCGGCGGGGATGAAATGGGGTTTTGTCCCGCAAAATACGGGTAAGCCGATTTATCTCTGCGTCAATGCGGACGAGAGCGAGCCGGGAACCTTCAAAGACCGGGCGCTTTTGGAAAAAGATCCGCATCGGTTGATCGAAGGAACGATCATCGCCGCCTATGCGATCCGTGCGAAGGCCGCCTACATTTATATCCGCGGCGAATTCGACCTGCCGCGACGACGTCTCGAACAGGCGATCGCCGAGGCGACGCAAAAAGGCCGTCTCGGAGAGCTGAAGATTTTTGTCCATCGCGGCGCCGGGGCCTACATCTGCGGTGAAGAGACGGCGCTCATCGAATCGCTCGAAGGAAAGAGAGGGTACCCAAGGATCAAGCCTCCGTTTCCAGCGGTGCAAGGGCTCTTCGGCTCTCCCACGGTCGTCAACAATGTCGAAACCCTTTCGGCGATCCCCTACATTTTTGAAAAAGGGGCGGAGGCTTACAAAAAAATGGGGACCGAGCAGAGCCCCGGGACCAAACTTTTTTCCGTCTGCGGTCCGGTCGCCAAACCGGGGGTCTTTGAGGTCGAACTTGGGACCCCGATGAGAAAATTTCTCACCGAAGAGGTCGGTTGGATGAAACCGGGGAAGGTCTTGAAGGCGGTGATCCCGGGCGGCTCTTCCGTCCCGGTCTTGAACGCCCAGGAAGTGGAGCAGGTCAATCTCGATTACGAATCGATGCAAAAAAACGGCTCCCTCTTAGGCTCCGGCGGGATGATCGTGATCGACGAAGAGACCTGCATGGTCCGGGCGCTCGCGAACCTCGCCCATTTTTATTCGCACGAGTCGTGCGGCCAATGCTCCCCCTGCCGCGAAGGGACCGGCTGGGCCAACAAGGTCCTGCAAAGAATGGAAAAAGGGGACGCGAAGCCGGGAGACATTGAATTGTTGCTCGATATCGGCAAGAAGATGACCGGAACGACGATCTGCGTCCTGGCCGATTCACTCGCGATGCCGATCGCGAGCTATATCGCCAAATTCAGAGAAGAGTTTGAAGCTCATGTGCAGGGAAGTTGTGAAATATGTAAGCCGAAGATCGGGCTTGGCCCGTCTTCGGCGCGGGGTTTGGGGCCATCGGAGGCGCTGCCAGAAATATGAAGACGCGAGTAGCAACCTTCAGTGCCGGACGGGGCCCCAATGCCAAAGCCGCCGGCGGGAATCGGTTTCTTGACCCCCCTTGGGGATGATGTTACAAATAGAGACAAAGGTCCCGGATGTTAGGTCCTTCATCTTATGAAAAATGAAAATTTACTCAGCAGGATTTCCATTGATTCAGACATCTGCTTCGGAAAGCCCTGCATTAAAGGACATCGTCTTTGGGTCTCTCTTATCCTTGATTTTTTGGCGAGTGGGATGACTATTCAGACTATCCTTAACAACTATCCGGGATTGCAAGAGGAGGATGTTCTGGCCTGTATCGCCTATGGCGCAGAAATGTCGCGGGAGCGATATGTCGAAGTCCCCTTGACGAAAAATCATGCGTCTGAAGCTCGATGAAAATCTTGGGGACCGCGGTGCTCAACTCCTTCGCGATGCCGGCCATGACGTGGCTACTGTTCCGGAACAAGGGCTCTGTTCAGCAGACGATAAAAAAGTCATCGCTGTTTGTCGTCGAGAAAAAAGATGCCTGGTGACCTTGGATCTTGAATTCGGCAATCCTCTTCTCTTCGACCCTTCAAATTATTCCGGAATCGCTGTACTACGTCTCCCACATCGCCCGACACCCGAGGATCTCTTGATGGAAATTGAAACGCTCATCGGTGGTTTGTCGGATAAAAACATCGAGGGAAAACTTTGGATCATCCAGACCAAAAAGATACGCGAATACCAGCCCGATAATTGACACATTCTCAAGATGCCTAAACTGACGTCCATCTGATCTCAATATTCCTGAAAAAATCCCCACCGATCACGATCCTTCATCTTTCGATGATCTACGAATGACCGGTGGGGCAGTGCGCTCTTCGGTCTCCCTTTCGGCAGACCAGGAGGATCGATCGGGACTCCCTCAAACGCTCTCCCGGATTCCTTGAAATCCGGGACTCTGGCTTGAAGCCTATGGCTCCCTTGTGGGAGTGCTGGGGAGCAGCCGCGCCCACCCGAAGCCCGATATTCTTGTTGCGGTTGTCGGGGTGGTTGTTGTTGCGGTAAGCGGCCCGCAAGTTGGCCGGATTGTTATTATAGTACGAGCCGCCGCGAAGGCCCCATGATGATCAATCCTCCCTTTCCTTTCGGAAAACAATTTCTGAAAAAATCAGCTCTCTCAATTTCATTGAGTCCGCGTGAGATGCATGCCTGATCCAAGACTGAATGGATTGATGAATATGCCTCCACGGAACGCGGTTCGTCTTATGCCGTTCCTGAAACCGTTTCAATTTTCTTTTGAACCGAACGACGCTTTCCCTTTTCAATCGGCGACGATTTGGAAAAATCACCATTCCCAGAAACGGAACCCCATCCGAGTTTTTGTAAACCCTGCATTTGTCCGCATGCAGGCACAGACGTAATTCCTTGAGATACTCCACAATCTTTTTTTTAACGAATGTCAGAAACAATTTGTCTTCATGGAAGACGACGAAATCATCCATGTAGCGGAGATAATATCGACAGCCGAGACGTTCTTGAATGTGATGATCCATCCCGTTGAGATAGACGTTCGCAAAAAATTGAGAGGTAAGATTGCCTATAGGGATACCTCGCTGTGGGCTGTGGGCTGTGGGCTGCAAAACCGGTGCCGTCTCTATCTTGAAAGGATGCCAAATTGGTTTTGATGAGCCACATCGTATCAACACAATCTATTTTCCTCTCAATCAGCCGGATCAGAATTTCGTGATCGATGCTCGGAAAATATTTTTGGATGTCACATTTCAGGACGTAGGGGTTGATTTGAGCAAACTTTTGGAAGCGGTCGATCGCCGCATGGGTCCCCTTGTATTTGCGGGTCGCGTAAGAATCGTGAATGAAAGTCGGGTCAAAGAGTGGTCCCAAAATATTGTGCATCGCATGGTGAACGATCCGATCCCGGTAAGGTGCGGCGCTGATCAGACGCTTCTTCGGTTCGTAGATCGTGAAGTGACGATAGGCTCCTGGTTCGTACCGTTTCTCGGCCAGCTCTTCGTGAAGATTCCAGAGTTCCCGCTCCAAAGAGAAATTGAAACCGGCTGTAGAACCCTTAAAACGCTTTCCTCTCTGAGCTAATTTTGCGGCCAGCAGGAGATTCTGAAAGGAAATTATCTTTCCGTAGAGATTCCGATGGCGTCTCATGTCCTCACCTGTTTGATCCAACCACCCAGTTGAATCCCCACTTCGTTGATCATCTTTGAAAGCACCTGATAATGGTGGAGATCGATTAGTTTCAGATCCTTGCACAGACGGACGTAATAGCGCGCCTTTTCGAGTTTGACATTGGACTGACGAAGCAAAGGGACCTTGTCACGCGAGTAAGTTGCTTCCACAAGAAATTCCAGTACGTCCAAGACAGTCGTCTCCAGGCGATCGCCTAAAAGATATCTTTGGGCGCGTGGAAATTTTGAGACCTGAGGAATCAGGTACAAAAGCAAGTCATAAATTCGCGTGAGGATCTGAGGGGTGTCCATTGGAAAAATGAAAATCGCCAACCCCCTTCGGGGGTAAGGTTAAAAGAGTAAAAGGATAAAGGGTTACGAAGAAGAGTCCTGGGGAGCAGCCGCGCCCACCCGAAGCCCGATAAACTTGAGGCGGTTGTCGGGGTGGTAGTTGTTGCGGAAAGCGGCCCGCAAGTAGTCCGGATTGAAATTATAGTACGAGCCGCCGCGAAGGCCGTATCTCCATACTTCCGCTTGGTTTTCTTCCGTCCATTCCCAAACGTTCCCAATCACATGCATGAGACCATTTTTTTGTACGTGGAATCCTGAGGCATCAACGTCTACTGTACTCGTTTCGCTGGAACCGACGCTGCAATGGACCCGCTTTTTTCCATCTGCTCCGACCAACGGATCAACGTTCTCTGCCGCATATTCCCACTCTCCATCCGACAGGAGATAAATTCCACCGGCCATCAAAGTGAACGCCTTAGCCTCGTACCAACTCACGCTCTCTACCGGTTTCTTTCCTCCCTTGAAATAAGAAGGGTCGGGGTCCCATCGAAAAATAACAAATCCTCCTTTTTCAACCACGGCATCACCAATTGTTTCAGGGAAACCCTTATCATGACCAACCATATCCAAGACAGCCTCATAACTTGTCCGTTGCCGGACTTGCCATTCTCCCCGTAAATTTCGTGACAGTACCCCATATTGTCCGCCTTGAGATGTAACGGAACCGACGAGTTGCTTCCACTTGTTCTGATCGACGGCATGAATTGCCGCCTGATAGGCTCCAAGAGGATGGGAGATTCGAGCCATATCGAAACTCAACCCAGGGACATGAAGACAAGATACAGAAGCTACAGTCATAGATCCTCCATCGTAGACAAAACTCGCCCGTTTAAGGCGCGAAATTATGAACTCTAGAATTATCGCCAACTTCATCAACTAGTTGCGTCCTTTTTTCCCCCATGCTTATAAAGACTTACCGCTATGCCGAAACTGACGATCGACGGAAAAGAGGTCGAGGTCCCGGAAGGGACCAATCTGATCGAGGCGGGTCGGAACATCGACAGCAAGATCCCGCACTACTGCTATCACTCCAAGCTCTCGATCGCCGGGAATTGCCGGATCTGTCTCGTCGAGATCGAAAAACAGCCGAAGCTCCAGATCGCCTGCAACACCAAGGCGATGGAGGGGATGGTCGTTCATACGAAATCGCCGAAGGTGCTGGAGGCGAGGCAATCGGTGATGGAATTTATCTTGGTCAATCACCCGATCGACTGTCCCGTCTGCGATCAAGCGGGGGAGTGCAAGCTGCAGGAATATTACATGCGCCACGACCTGAAACCTTCCCGCATGGAGGAAGAAAAGGTCCACAAGGAAAAGGCGATCCCGTTGGGACCGAACGTCATGCTCGACATGGAGCGTTGCATCCTTTGCTCCCGTTGCGTCCGATTTTGCAAGGAGATCGCCGAGGAAGATGAGCTCTGCTTCACCGAGCGGGGCGATCATACGGAACTCACCACCTATCCGGGCAAGGCGTTGGAAAATCCCTACTCCCTCAACACGGTCGACATTTGCCCGGTCGGGGCGCTGACAAGCCGGGATTTTCGATTCAAACAACGGGTCTGGTTTTTAAAAGAAACTGATTCGGTCTGCCCCGGCTGTGCAACCGGTTGCAATATCGAGCTGAATCACAACAAAGAGGTCCTCTATCGAATCCTTCCGAGGAAAAACGAGGAGGTCAATGAAAACTGGATGTGCGACGAGGGGAGAGAGACCTATAAACCGGTCCATCAGGAGAACCGCCTGCGGCATCCGTTGGTCCGGATCGGGAATCAATTGGAAGTCTCCCGGCGCGAAAAGGCGTTGGCGGAATTGAAAAAATCGCTCGAAGGAATTTCGGGAAGCGCGATCCTCGCGATCGGCTCCGCACAATTCACGAACGAAGACAACTTCGCCTTCATGAAGTTCATGAAGGAGGGACTCGGCGTGCAGGATTTCGTCTACCAAGCCAAAGAGGTCGAGAATCCTTCGCACGACGACTATCTGATTTCTCCCGACAAAAATCCGAACCGAGCCGGCGTCACCGCGCTCGGAATGCGACCGCTTTAGAACGACCGCCGATACCAGGTCTTCTTCGTCTTAGGCGAGATCGCGGAGGAGAAACTCGCGAAAATCTCGCTCGAAAAAAATCGCAAGGTCATCCTCTTCGCAACGCACGACGTTCCTGAAATCCATTACGCCGATTTTATTTTCCCGGTCGCCGCGTGGGCCGAAGAAGAGGGAACTTTCACAAATCGGCAGGGGAGGGTGCAGAGAATCAAACCGGCCTTTCCCCCACCGGGAGAATCAAAGACCGTCTGGCAATGGATCGCCGAGATGGCGGCTGCCTGGAAGAATGATCGCCTCCTTTATACGGTCGTCACCCAAGTCTTTGCTGATCTTTCCGAAACGGTCCCCGCTTTTCAAAAACTGAATTACGACAAGATCGGTCAATGTGGGGTTTTGTTAAATAGCCCGCAACTCCGATGATTTACTGACGATACAATAAGGGAATGTCCACCACATGCCCCAGTAGCGTAACGTCACTGGCGACAACAACGGTGAGATTTTTGAGTGTGAATGCGAACCTCTGGGGAAACGGAAGGACGCGTCTTAACCTCCAAGACAATCGAAGGGCGAAAGAAATAGGCTCGCAGGTAAAAGAGCTCGGGCCATGTGTCGCGGCCATTGAAGAACTTTGGTCTAGAAAACTGGCCGGTTTGATGCATCGCAAAATAGGTGAGGAGCGCTACAAATTCCTCTATGCAGATACAGAGACGTTCAATGGCGTAAGGGGAATCCTAACCGATCTAAAATCTCGGTCTCCTATCCCCCTTCCATCAAAGATGATCGATAAACTTGCTGCAATGGTGTTGGACTATTTATTGATGCACCACTACGGGAAAAATTCCCTCTGGAAAGGGATACTCTCCCTTGTCACCCCCTCGATGGACATCCAAATGGCCCTGGCCCAAATCATCACTCAATACATACTTGGCGCAGAGACCTATTGGGGGGCAGGGCTGGGGTATTTTATCGAATCTGGGTACGAGGTTGTGGAAAGTCGATTGATTCTCCATCCTCCTAAAACACGTACGGGTCTTGAACGTTTTACAAAAAAAGGAAGCCACCTGACAATCGTTCGAACCACTGGAGTAAATAAGGTGACAATCACAATGATCAACACACACTTACAGGAGGGGGAGACCCGAGAGGCTATTTGGGCACGCACTGCTCAGGCCGAAGAGCTCGACGAACTGGCTTCATCGTTTACTGGCCCTGTTATCCTTATGGGAGACATCAACGAGCGAGAGCGTTTAAAGGTCTACACCATTTTGACCCGTCGCCTCCGCGACGCTTATCGGGAGATGCACCCAAACGGGTCTGCCGATCCAGGTTATACCTACGATTCAAGGAGCTCTAAGGATCCTTTTGCCCGACGAAAAGGAGTCCCAGGTATAGTCGGCCGTCTCGACTTTCAACTCTTCCGGGGTATGGAACCGACCGCGTGTGTAAACATTAAATTGAGAGATATTAAAGGGTTGCCTCCCACAGATCACGAGGCAGTGCTGGGTACCTACGAAGTACCAATCTTAAATTAACGGTAGATATATACCTATATTTATATTAACCTACTGGTATTATGGTTAATTTTAATTCAGATCAAATCATCTCTATGACGGAGCTTCAGAAACTCTCCTTGAAGAAGCTGCGAAAGATGAAGCTTCCTCTTTATGTCCTGGATCGAAAGTCAGAAGAGGGCGGGTTTGCCATCACCCATCTTGAGGCAGCCCCTCCATCGACGAAACTTTCTATTTCCCATAAAAAAGCCAAGCTGCCTCTCAGTCGCTTTGATTTTAAGGGTCGAGGACTCTTCTGGGATCGGCCGAGTCTATCGAATCACCGCTTTACCCAAATCCTCCAAAACCCTGATGACCCTGAATTCCCTTGGGCGTCCACTCGAGTGCTCGAAAGGTTGCGATCGGCAGAAGCGCTGAAACTTTTCACCTGGGACCAAATCCGAGATCTATTGAAAAAATCGAATCTTCGTCACTTTGCCAAAAAACCATGGGAGCATGCCCTTGCCTATTACGATCAAAAGACACAACGTCACCGATAGGGACCTCCAAAAGGCCGTCGATCTTTTCTTTAACCACGCAGACTGGAAAGGGCTCTATCTGACGGGAGGGACCTGCCTTGCCGAGTTCTATTTCGGTCATCGAACTTCCATTGATATCGATCTCTTTACAAAAGATCGGGAGCTTTTTGTGCGGGCCGGCCAAGTGTTGTCCCAGCCGGATTTTTTCCCCTTCGGACGCCTGGAGCCGAGGCGTAAATTTCCTGAGTTCCAAGACTTCCTGATTATTCGACCCGACCGACCGGCGATCAAGGTGGATGTCGTCCTCGACATCCCGGTTGCGCTTGGCGAAAAAATCTCGTTCGAGTCTATTTGGTTGGACAGCCTGGAGGATATCGTCTCCAACAAAATTGGGTGTTTGATTAATCGGAACGAAGTAAAAGATTATCTGGATCTCTATTATCTTATTCCGGAGATAAAAAAATCGATCGGAGAATTGCTGGAACTTGGCCTTCAAAAAGACGCAGGGGTTGATCCGCTCGTCGTCGCGCACCAGATGACTTTTATTCAATCGATTAAAACCAGTCCGGATATTTTCCTCGCCAATGTCCCGTGGCAACACGTCCTCGATTACTTCTCGCGTCTCCACGACGAGATACTGGACACACTCACTTAATTTCTGTAGCTCTTCGCTCCATGGAGCTTCTGATTTCGGTCATTAAGCCTCTCACCGCCGTTTTCATCCTCCTTCAACTCCTCCCGCTTGTGATCTGGATCGAACGAAAGGGAGCCGCCTATTTCCAGGACCGGCGGGGGCCGAATCGGGCGAGTCTTTTCGGGGTGATTCGGATGGGGGGGATGATCCATGCCTTGGCCGATGCGATCAAGCTGTTGACGAAGGAAGAGTTTTTCCCTCAAGGGGCGAGCCGGTTTTATTTTGTCCTCGCGCCGTTCATCACGATGTTTATCTATTTCGTGACGATCGCGGTCGTTCCGTTCGCCGATACCTTGCAGATCGGCAATTTTGTCTTGTCGTTCCAGGTGGCCGATCTGAATGTCGGTCTCCTTTATATCTTCGCGATGTCGTCCTTGGCGGTCTACGGAATCGTGCTCGCCGGTTGGGCCTCCAACAACAAATATTCTTTCTTAGGAGGACTCCGCGCCTCTTCGCAGATGATCAGTTACGAAATGACACTCGCCCTCGCGGTCGTAAGCCTCTTTATGGTCGCCGGAACGGTCGATCTCAACGAGATCATCCGCAACCAGGGATCGGGCATCATTTCTTGGAACGTCTTTCACCAGCCGCTCGCTTTTATTCTCTTTGTCATCGCCTCGTTCGCCGAGACGAATCGGACCCCTTTCGATCTGCCGGAAGGGGAGTCGGAGCTGGTCGCCGGTTATCATACGGAATATTCGAGCATGAAGTTCGCCCTCTTTTATATGGGAGAATATACGGCGATCATCGTCTCCTCCGCGGTCATCGTCTCCCTCTTCTTCGGCGGATGGCAGGTCCCGTTTTTACCGACAGAGGCGCTCATCAGCGGCGCCGAATTTCATCTCACGAATTTTACCTTCGGATTTTCGATCCTGTCGATTCTGGCCGGAATCTTCCTCGTCGCCAAATTTCGCAGAAGATTTCATGATGCGCGAGATTTCGAAGTCTTGATCTTCGGCCTCCCCGCCCTCCTGGTCGGGGGAGGCCTCCTTGGGTTCGTCATCACCCACAGCTTTTATCCGCTCCCCGAGTGGGCCCCGCCGGTCTTCGCCGCCGCCGTGCAATGTGTCTGCTTTCTCACAAAAGTCCTCCTCTTCTGCTTCGTCTTCGTCTGGACCCGATGGACTCTCCCTCGATTTCGCTACGATCAGTTGATGTCGTTCGGCTGGAAGGGGATGTTGCCACTGGCCCTGTTCAATATTATGGTCACGGGGGTCGTCTTGTTATGGATTTGATTTTCTTTTATCTCTTCGCCGGTCTGGCCGTCCTTGCGGCCCTTCTCGTCATCTCTCTTCGCAATACCCTTTCCGCCGCCATGTCGCTCGTCGTCGTCTTCTTTTCGATCGCGGCCCTCTATGCGATGTTGAACGCGCCCTTCCTCGCCGTCATGCAGATCTTGATCTACGCCGGGGCGATCATGGTCCTCTTTCTCTTTGTCGTCATGTTGTTGAATCTCGGGCGGGAGGAATTGTTAAAAATAAAAATGTCGTTCGCGGGGGTCGTCGGAATCCTGACCGGCGGTTACCTCGCCGCGCTTCTTGTCTTGAGGTTGGGATACCTTTCTTTTCCGTTCAAAGAGGCCGGGCCTTTGAACTCTGGGAACTTTGGGGACTACGGCGGTGTGAAGGCGGTCGGGATGGCGCTTTTTACCGATTTCTTGATCCCTTTTGAGGTGACGTCGATTCTTCTTCTCGTCGCCATGATCGGAGCGGTGGTGTTGACGAGGAGGGGGAGTTAATGATGCCGACACTCGCTCACTACATCACTCTGTCCGCGATCCTTTTCAGCATCGGCGTCACCGGCGTCATCACGCGGCGGAACGCGCTGGTGATCTTTATGTCGCTCGAACTGATGCTCAACGCCTCGAATCTCGCCTTTATCGCCTTTGCCCGATACTTCGATCAGGCGGCGGGTCAGGCGATTGCCTTTTTCGTCATTGCGCTCGCCGCCGCCGAGGTGGCGGTCGGGTTGGCGATTGTCGTCGCTATTTTTAAGAAACAAGGGACGGTCGATGTGGGGGAGTTGAGGTTTTTGAAGGGGTAAAATGCAAAACTTGCTTCTCGGCATACCGATAGCGACGGTTGTTTTTCTCATTCCGCTCCTGCCGTTGATCGGGTCGGCCTTGAACGGTCTGATTGCGATCCTGGGGCGGGGCGGTCGAACCCCGACGTCCAAGGCGCTCGTGAGCGTCATCGGGGTCGGCTTCCCCTTTCTCACCTTTGCCTTGGTCCTTTGGGTCACGTCGATTGCGAAAGACCCGGCGACCGGATTCACCACACCGCCGGTC
>OBEQ010572155.1_pt1 | contig 15503 bp, 20 predicted proteins | sample 1670901 | NCBI WGS metagenome assembly OBEQ01 (sample SAMEA104232315, study PRJEB22302) | groundwater metagenome | biome: forest; feature: aquifer; material: groundwater | place: USA | collected 2011-08-07 | depth 5.4 m | reverse complement strand
TGAAGTCGTTTATCTTCTGGACAGACCCGCCGCTTGCCGCCATCACGTCCTTGAGGTCGATCTGCGAAACCCCGCGGATCATCTCCCCTGCCTCAAGGGGCGGAGACTTCGATGTGCCGGGGTTCAGCTCGACGTATTTGTCACCCAGCATACCCATCGTTAAAACACTCGCTGTGGAATCCTTCCTCAGAAAATCGAGTACTTTTTTATAGACGGATATAGTCACTACCGTCCCATATTTCGTATCGAGACTGATGTCTTCCACGGACCCTTCTTCTATCCCGTAGACCCAGACCGGGGCCCCTTTTTTCAGCCCCTTGACGTCTGATACGGCAGCCTTTATCGTGACCTTTGGATAGATAAAATGTTCGATGCTCCCGGCAAAAAAGACGCCGAGGAAAAGTATCCCGAGGGCAAGGGTTATTATCATTCCGGTCTTTATCTGAGCCCATCGTACCTGTTTTTTCAAATCAAACATATCTTCCTCCTCTGGTCTGTGTCATTTTGTACCCGGACAGTGGTGAGACATGTCACTTATAAAGAACTTTATGTCAGGGATATCAGCATTAAATAGTCCTTGCCGGTTGCCGTCAAAAAGCAGCTCGCCATTTTTTAAAAACATGAACCTGTCGGCCACCTTCAGCGCGTCCGAAACCTTGTGGGTAACCATTATGAAACCTTTCCCGTCTTTAGACAGGTCCGCGATCAACCTGCATATGTTTTCAGCATTCACCGGGTCGAGCCCGGTCGTCGGTTCGTCGTAAAGAAACATCCTGGGTGTTGTCAGGGCGAGTGACCGGGCAAGGGAGACCCTCCGGTGCATACCGCCGCTCAGTTCCTCAGGCATGAGTTCCAGCGCCTGCTCGACGCCTACAGTACCGAGGATGTGCCTGACCTTCGCATCGATTTCTTCCTCTGACATCTTTGTATATTCCCGAAGGCAGTAGGCGACGTTTTCTTTTACATTCAGGGAATCGAAAAGTGCTCCTTCCTGGAACACGATATTGAACTTCATCCGTACCTCGCGGAGTTCGCTTTCCCTTTTGGTCGTGATGTCCTCGCCGTCGATGAATATCTTGCCCGCATCGGGCCTTATGAGCCCCAGGATGAGTCTGAGCATCGTTGTCTTCCCTTCCCCGCTGCCGCCGAGAACTGCTACCCGCTCGCGGAACCCCGCTGAAAAACTGACGCCCTTGAGGATCTCCCGTGAGTTGTAGGAAAAATGGACCTTTTCGAATACGATCATACCGAGAACCCCAGGACGTAAAGGAGCAGTCTTGTGAGAAGGAAGTCCGAGACGATGATCATCACGATCGACATCACCACTGCCTTCGTCGTCGACCGTCTCAGTCCGACCGAGCCTCCCTTTGTGGAAAGCCCCGTGTAGCAGCATATGCAGGAAATGAGGTATCCGAAGACAAATGGCTTGATCGCACCAGCGAGCACTTTTTCGATAGTAAGTATATGGCGTATGGACCTCCAGTAGAACGAGCCGCTCTGATGGCTTACGTACACCGCAATGTAATAACCGCCAAGCAGCGAGACGGCTACACCGATAATCGTCAGCGCCGGCAGCATGATCAGGGAACTCACTATCCTCGGGGTCACGAGTTTTTTCACCGGATCAAATCCGAAGACGCGGATCATGTCGACCTGATGCCCCAAGACCATGGACCCTAGTTCCGAGGCCATTCCTGCGCCAACGCGGCCGGTGAAAACAAGGGCGGTCACTACCGGACCAAGCTCCATCACCACTGAAATGCCGACGATCATGCCTATGTACATCTTCAGCCCTAAGCTTGAGAGCTCCGCAGACAACTGGAGGGAAAGGGCCATGCCGACAAAGAGGTCGACGATAAAAACGATCACAAGAGAGCCTGCCCCCGCATAATCCATCTGGAGGATCGCGTCCTTACAATAAAAAGGCCGGCGGACTATACCCAAAAGGCCCGTGAGGGACAGGGAATAGAAATCCTGAAGGTCGCGTATCGTTTCTTTTATATTCATTCTTCCATTCAATTACGGCGGGACCGTTTTCGACTTAATGGTCTCACGCAGTTATTCATATTATTATCTTTGTCTTACGGCGTCAACAAGATATTATCATGACTTGTCGAGAAGCCCATCGTGCCTAACTCATAGGGGTTCCACAGATGACACGAAACGAGCCTCCCGTGGCTCTCTTTCAGTTCAGGCACTACCCTGTCGCAGGGCTCGAATCGTTTCGGGCATCTCGGGTGAAACGGACATCCAGGCGGTATATGTATCGGGCTCGGCACCTCACCTTTAAGCAGCACCCGCTCAGCCTTTTTTGCACCTTCCGGTCTTATTCTCGGCGCCGAGGCAAGGAGGACCTCGCTGTAAGGATGGAAGGGTTTCTCGAAGAACTCTTCTGTTTTCGCCTGTTCCACTATCTTCCCGAGGTACATAACGCCGACCTCATCGCTGAAATAGTTGACCACCCTGAGGTCGTGGCTGATGAACAGAAACGATATCTTTGTCTTTTTTTTAAGTTCTATAAGGAGGTTGATTATCTGGGCCTGTATGGAGACATCGAGGGCCGACAGCGGCTCATCGGCAACGATTATCTCCGGAGACACGGCAAGCGCCCGTGCGATGCATATCCTCTGCCGTTGTCCGCCGCTGAACTCATGGGGGTAACGGTCAAGGGTCTCGGGTCCAAGACCGACCTGACCGATGATGTCTACGACCGCATCCTTCATCTTCGGCCTTGCGACCAGCTTATGTATCACAAGGGGCTCCGATATTGTATCGTATACCGTCCTTCTCGGATTCAAAGACGCGAAAGGGTCCTGAAAAATGATCTGGACCGATTTCCGGAACATTTTTATCTCAGACCCTTTCAATGTGAAAATATTTTGCCCTTTGAACAAGACAGACCCTGCCGTAGGCTCTATCAGCCTCAGGACCAGTCTTGCGACAGTGGATTTTCCGCATCCGCTCTCTCCCACCAGTGCGAAAACACGGTCTTTGCGGATTGAAAAATTCACCCCGTCGACAGCTTTTAGCATTCCGCGGTCCGATGCGAATGCCTTCCTGACCACGAAAAACTTCTTTAGAGAATCAGCCCTGAGGAGTTCCATGTTGTTCCTATAGTGATATTTTTCATGTCAGTCCGCACCTTACGAAATGTCCTTCCGAGATCTCGAGGAAAGGAGTGTCTGCCTCTGTGCACGCGCCGACGGCCTTCGTACATCTTTCCGCGTATCTGCACCCTGCCGGAAAATCTTCAGGCCCCGGAACGCTCCCTGAGATGGGTTTTAATGGCGCCCCTTTTTCCTTTGGAATAGACTCAAGAAGCCCTACGGTATAAGGGTGCCTGGGGTTATTGAATATCTCCGAGGTGTCGGCAAGTTCGACGAGTTTGCCGGCGTACATGATGGCGACCCGAGACGCGTTTTCCGCGATAACACCGAGGTCATGAGTGATGAAAAGGATCGACATCTTGCGCTCTTCCCTGAGCCTTTGTATGAGGTCGATTATCTGGGCCTGGATGGTGACATCAAGGGCGGTTGTAGGCTCGTCCGCGATGAGGAGAGATGGGTTGCACGCGATAGCCATGGCGATCATGACGCGCTGTCTCATGCCTCCGGACATCTGGTGCGGATACTCCTTTATTCTGACTTCAGCCGAAGGTATCTTCACCGCGATAAGAAGTTCGACCGCCTTGTCCAGCGCATCTTTCTTTGACATGCCGCGATGGGTAATGAGTACTTCCGCGATCTGGTACCCTATGGTGAGGACCGGGTTGAGAGATGTCATCGGTTCCTGAAATACCATGGACATTTCGTTTCCCCTCAGACGTCTTTTGGATTCCTCGTCAAACGTAAGAAGGTCTTTCCCCTTGAACAATATCTGCCCATTCGCAAATGCGTTCCGAGGCAGGATCCCCATGATGGAGAGGGCCGTAATACTCTTGCCGCAACCGCTTTCGCCGGCGAGACCGAATATTTCCGATTCCTCTATGGAAAAATTAAGACCCGATACTACCTCAACCGGGTTGGATGCAGATCTGAAATAGATATGGAGATCCCTTATGTCGAGAAGGGACACTGTTTGTTATTTTTCCTCTTTTTTCAGAAGCCTGAGGTAATTTTCGGCTTCTTTCAGGCCGGGATTGTCCTGGAGTGCCTTTTCCCATTCCTCAAAGGCCAGTCCCGTGAGTCCCTGCATATAGTAAGTCAGTCCGAGCTGAACCCAGGCAGAGCCGTACTTCGGATTGATCTTCTTTGCATTGACGAAATGGACGACCGCCTCTTCCGTAAGACCTTTGTTCCTCAGCGCGATGCCGAGTTTGGTGTGCACGTCGGCAAGTTTCGGATGAAGCTTCACCGCCTTTTTGTATTCTTCAATCGCCTCGTCGTTCATGGAGAACTCGAGGTACATATTTCCCAGTTTATAGTGCTCGTTGGCAAGCTTCCCTGCTATGAAAGGATCAAGGGCATTTGGGTCAGGACTGGCGATCTGGGCCGCCATCGTGAAGACCTCCTGCGCTTTCTTGAATTCGCCGAGGTCGTTATATGTTACGGCGAGGTTGAGTGACGCCTCGGTGTAGCTCGGATTGAGCTCAAGCGCCTTCTCGAAATAGTGAGATGCCTTCCTGAGTTCCCCCTTCAGGTTGCATATTATCCCCATCTTGTTATGGACGTCCGCATATCCGGGATTAAGGGCTATGACTTCCTGCAACAGCGGCTCAGCTTCATTAAGTTTGCCCTCGTCGAAAAGTTTCATTCCTAGTTCATAAAGCTCCTGTAATGTTGACATACGTATTTACTATAGGTATTTAAAGGAAAATTTGTCAAGAAATCGCATTGCTGCGTATACGTGGACTTATGTCTTTACGGTCTTAAGCTGGAAGTGCCTATCCGCGTATTCGTCGGTCTTCTTGATGAGAAGCCAGTCCTTGTCTTTGCCGGACATCCTCGTGAGGACGAACGTGCCTTTCAGCTTCTTCCCCTTGAAGACTACTTCCAATTTTCCTGACCCGATGTTACCTTCCTTCAGGTCGTAGTTCCCTTTGTCCCATATGAAGACCTCTCCGGCGCCGTAATTGCCCTCAGGGATCCTGCCTTCGAAGCCGGCATAATCGAGCGGATGGTCCTCGACCATTATTGCAAGCCTCTTGTCGGCGGGGTTCATCGAAGGGCCTTTGGGAACGGCCCATGATTTCAGTACTCCGGCCATATCGAGTCTCAGGTCGAAGTGGAGCCTCTTTGCATGATGTTCGTGGACAACGAAGATCGACATGTTCACCTCATACCCCATCTCTGAAGAGCCTGTCAGTTCTCTCTCCTTATCTTTAAAGCAAGGAGCGTCGACATCCCTGCTAAAAAAAGTATACCACCGATAAGGGCCCATAATGCGCCGGGGTCCCTGCTCACCTCTATGAGAGCCGTCGGGAAAGGTTGAAACTTCACGGTTTTTATATAAATGCCGTATCCGCCCTGGAAAGAGGGGCTGTTGGGCTTTATGACATCACTCCTGAACTGGGCCCCTTCCCTCAGATAACTTATCTCGGCAGACCAATCGCTGATATATCCTGAGGGATCCGCTTCCGCCGTGATCTCCTCAAAGCGCACGGTCGTGCCGTCGGCAAGCGTGACGGCAGACCCTTTCGCTACAAAACCGGTGTCCCTCGAACTTCCATAGGAACTAAGGAGGTGCGCAAGAAGTACGAAGAGGAACCCTATATGAATTACCTGCGGAGACAGAACAAGAAGAAGATTTTTCGCACCCCTCTTTTTTAAAACGGATTCAATGCTGCAAAGAAGCGTATTGGCGGTCAGGAGCGAAAGGACCCCTATAGCGGCCCATAACCACCAGACAACGCCTAGAGGGTTCTCAGTCATCCACTGGAAAAGCGGCACTGCATGCAACGTCTGAAATTCTTCCTTCACCGGCATGAGGAGCGAGCCGTATAATAGGATGCACAACAGTGCAAGAAGCAGCCATATGGCGGTCCTCAGGGAGAGGAAGAAATCAAGGACTTTCTTCATCATATGCATCCCCGCCGCTCTCTAAAATGCATGTGAGCTTTTCATAAACAGGCTCACGCCGAGGTAGGTGAACATTACTATAACAAACCCGATTATGCCGAGCACCGCCGAAGGTTTTCCCGACCACCATTGTCTCAATCGCGCATGGAGGTAGAGACTGTAGAACAACCATAGTATCACCGTCCATAATTCCTTCGGGGTCCAGAGCCAGTAAGTGCCCCAGGCCAGGTAAGCCCATATACCCCCGAAGACCATGGCCGCAGAGAAGAGGCAGTAGCCGACAAGGATCGCTTTGTATTGTAGTAATTCTATGTTGTCGATCGAGACGGCCGAAGCGTGGCTGCTGTCTCTCCTGTTTCCCTTGAAAATAATAAAAGTCACACCGAATGCAGCAGCTATGCCGAAAAGGGCGTAGGAGAAAAAAGAGAGGGTCACGTGCGATTCGAACCAGAAAGTCTTAAGCACAGGGGGGATGGGGGAGTTGTGCTGCGGGTAAAAAAAAGAGATAAGGGCGAAGAAGATTGCAAGGCCTACAACCGGGGACAGATGCCTTTGCCTGTCTTCCAGCCCGAAGGTCATCGCCAGTCCAAAAAGAACAGTCGAGACCGAGAGGAAGTAAAGTGTATCGTGAGGACCCAGGATCGGCAGCCTGCCCAGCTGCGCACCCCGGTAGAGCATATACCCAGCTTGGATTATAAAACCGGCGTAGATAAAAACGGTCCTGTAAAATCCTAAAAGATAAAGGCCGGCGGGAAGAAGAGGGATGAGATTTGTCATGCCATGGTCAAGCTAAGCCGTCCTGGAAATCATCTCTTGAAGGCGCCGCTTTTCCCTCCGCGTTTTTCAAGAAGGAGGATGTCGGAGATTATCATCTCCCTGTCGACTGACTTGCACATATCGTATATCGTCAGGGCTGCAGCGGTTACGGCAGTGAGGGCCTCCATCTCGACGCCCGTCACGCCCCTTATCTTGGCCCTCGACTCTATGAGTATCCGGCCCCTTTTTTCGTCATATTCGAATGCGACCTCGACCGAAGTAATATTCAGAGGATGACACATAGGTATGATCTCGGCTGTCTTTTTTGCCGCCATTATGCCGGCAATGCGCGCAACTCCCAAGACATCGCCCTTCGACATCTTCCCGTCCCGTATCATCCTCAGAGTCGTCTTCTTCATTGACACGGACCCCTTGGCAACTGCCTCTCTCACAGTCTCAGGTTTTTCAGAGACATCCACCATCCGGGCCCTTCCCCTGGCATCAAAATGAGTAAGTTTGCTCATCCGCCGATTTTCGACATCGGTCTTCTCCTATTCGGATCGAGGGCCGCGGGTCCACTGAGGGCCATGTTGTGGCCCTCCGGTTTTATCTCGATCGAGAGCCTGAGAAGCCGTTCTATCTCCGAATCCGGTTCGCCGCTTCTCATGGCGGCCCTCAGATCGATCTCGGTTTCAGAGAAAAGGCATGGCCTTAGCTTGCCGTCAGACGTCAACCGCAGACGGTTACAGTCCCTGCAGAAATGATGAGTGAGGGCGCTGATGAATCCGATGACGCCCTTCGCCCCTTTCAGTCTGAAATATCGCGACGGCCCGTCTTTTCTCATTCGGACCGGAGTCAGCGGTGCGATTGTCTCTATCTTCTTTCTGAGTTCATCAGTGGTTATATACTTATCAGAACTCCAGTAATCATTATGGCCTGAAGGCATGAACTCGATAAATCTGACGTGATATTCCGAGTCGAGGGTAAGACGGGCGAAGTATAGTATCTCGTCGTCGTTTATTCCCCGTATAGGAACCATGTTTATTTTGATAGGGCGGAGGCCGGCTTTTTCAGCAGCTGAAAGCCCTCTTAAGACAACATCGAGATCGCCGCCCCTTGTGATCTCCCTGTATCTTACCGGGTCGAATGAATCAATGCTTATATTTACCCTGTTAAGGCCTGCCGCCGCTATTTCCGCGGCGTATTTTTCCAGGAGGATGCCGTTCGTCGTCAGGCTCAGGTCTTCGATACCGGGTATTTTTTTTATCGAAGAGATAAGGAACGCAATATTCTTCCTTGTCAGGGGTTCACCGCCGGTGAGCCTGACCTTTCTCACTCCCAGCCCGGCCCCGATTTTCACTATCCTGACTATCTCTTCATAGGTGAGGATGTCCTTGTGTTCAGAAGGGACGACACCGTCGGGCGGCATGCAATAGAGGCACCGCAGGTTGCAACGGTCTGTGACAGAAACCCTCAGGTAATCTATAACCCTGAGAAAGTTGTCCTTCAGTCCGGTCATCTCTTTTTTCCGGCGGGTTTTTTCTCAAGCTCGGCGATCTTCTTCTTCGCGAGAGCGGCCTCCTTCGAGTTGGGGTATTTTTCCAAAAGCCTTGCTAGGATCGTTTTGCCGGTTTTTTTGTCCCCTATCTCGATGAAGGACAGCCCCTGCTTCAAAAGTGCGCCGCTTCTCTTGTCGCTCTCCGGATATTTCTTTAGAAGCGTTTCGTAAGCGAGGATGGCGCTCTCAAAATCCTTCTCGGCATAGTAGGTCTCGGCGATCCAGAACTGCGCGTTTCCTGAAAGTTTGCCCTTAGGGGAGTCCTTCAGGAACGCCTCGAATTTTTCCCTCGCCTCTTTATACTTTTTTTCCTTGAACGCCTGATATGCGGCCTCATAGGCGTTGGTCTTATCATTCGCGGTTTCCTTCGCCTGATCTTCACCTGCAGGTTCGGTCTTTGTCTGCTCGGGCTCTGTCCGCTGGCCCTCAGCCGGTTTCTGAGATGGTTCTCCGGGCTTTTCGGCCCCCTCGATAGCTGCCAGTTTGTCTTTTAGGGTCTTTATCTGGGTCTCGATAGCCGCTATCTGCGCGCGCGCGATATCCCTTTCGGCAACGACATCTTTCAGTGTCTTTTCCATACTGTATTTGTATTCTTCAAACCTTCCCTGCAATTCCCGGAGGTTGCTTGAGACTTCTGAAAGTCGGGAGTTGACATCGGTCTGGCTTTCCCGAAGCGCAGCGAATGACTCCTCCTTGACCACTCCGGACGTTTTTTCCTTCAGGAAATCCACGTCCTTTTTCGTCTCGACGGATTCTCGCCGCACGTCATTGATATCCCGCCTGAGCGTGTCAAAATCGCTTGAAGAAGCGCACGCAGTGACAAGAAGAAACAGGAGCAGAACAGAGGACAGCCTTGCCACTAATTGCCCGCCTTCCCAAGTACGACAAAGTGCGCGCGGCGGTTTTTAGCCCAGCACTCTTCCGTATGTTCGGTGCAGAGAGGTTTTTCTTCCCCGTAGCTGATAGTCTCGACCTTAGATGACGGAACGCCGAGGGAAACTAAATAGTCCTTCACGGCCTTCGCTCTTCTGTCGCCCAGGGCGAGGTTGTATTCGTTTGTCCCGCGTTCGTCGCAATGGCCTTCAACGGACAGTTTGGCGTTTGGGTTTTTTGCTATCCAAGAAGCGATGGACTTCATTTCGGACTTGTATTCGTCTTTAACGTTGTATTTGTCGAAATCGAAGTTGATGTCTTTGAACATGCCTTCTTTTTCTTCCATAGCGCCTGCGCCCTTCTCCTGCGACTCAACGGATTCTTTTCCCGATGCAATCTTCTGTTCGGTTATCTTTTCCGGGGTCTTCTGAGCGCCCTCTTTCTGCTCTTTGGCCGGCTGTTCGGCCTCGGGTTTGGTCGCCGCCTTCTGGCACCCGAACGAGATAAAAGCTACTAATGCAAACAACACCCAAAATCTTTTCACGATATTCCTCCTCTACATAAAAAATAAAATATTAATTAGGAGACCATCTCGGACCAAAGGCCCTCAGGTCTTTCGGGGTTATCCTGTGCTGCGCTTCGCCGTTTGCCCTCATGATGTAAATACTCTTCGTATGGTCCCTGTCGGAAGTGAACGTAATATACCTTCCATCCGGCGAAAAAGAAGGGTCTTCGTTATTGCCGGCCTCGGTAATCTGGGTCAGCTCAGAACCGTCGGGCTTTACAATGAAAATCTGGTTCTTTCCTCTTCTTCCCGAAAAGGCGATCCTGTCACCGGTTGGCGACCAGCATGGAGAGGTATTATAGCTGCCTTCAAACGATACCCGCCTCACCTCGCTGCCGTCTGAGCGCATGACGTAAATCTGTGGCGTCCCGCCCCTGTCGGAAACGAAGGCGATGAACTGCCCGTCCGGAGAAACCGAAGGAGAAACTTCGATCCCGAAGGTGGAAGTCAGTTTCTTCAGGACGCCCGTATCGATGTTATAGGTGAAGAGAGAGGGGGTGCCGTCCTTGGTGGAAGAGAAGACAAAGGCGTTTTCTTTCGGGAAAAAATCGCCTGCCATGTTTGTTCCCTTCGAAACGAAAATCCTCTTTTCGGTCATTTTTAGAAAGTCTAACAAATATATGCCCCATTGTCTACCCCGTTCAGACGAATAGATTGCTCTCGTCCCGTCCGCAGACCAGTGGGGAGAAAGCAGGATGGAGCTCCTAAGTCCAAGCTTTCTAAGCCTTTGTCCATCCCAGTCCATCAAGTAAAGGTCCTTTTCCCCCTGGCGCTCTCCTGCGAAAAGGATCCTGGTCCTGAAGACGCCGGGCCTCCCCGTCAGCAGGCCGTAGATGTCATTTGAGATTGTATGGCCGAGCTGCCTGAGCAGGGATCTCTCCGCCTGATACTCCTTGCTGAGCACCGCCTTTCCTTCCGAGGTGTCGTAAAGGGTTATGGATACCGTCAGCTTTGAGTCTTCCCGGACAGTTCCCTTGACTACCGCCTCTACGCCGAGCGGGGTCCACTTCTTCGGATTGAAAGGCTGCGAGATCGGCTCGATATACGATGCGCTATCGACATAGGTGAAGAGCCCGGTGAAAACGAGGTCGTCCCTGATCACGTCGGAGAGTTCTTTACCCGCGGCTGGCAACTCATAGATCGCGATCGGGACCTTTTTTGCGGCGGGCGACGTAATGTCGATGTAAACTTTTGCCTCTGAAACAGTGAAAAGTGAAAAGTGAAAAGTGAAAAACAATATACTGAGAAGACTAAAAGTAAAGCCACGTCCCGGTGCTATTCTGTCATTCCTGCTTGTCCGGAATCTTTCTTGGCTTTCAGAATGATTTGATATGTGCGATTGGGATCTTCTTTTCATTGCATTTAGTCTTTAGGGGAAAACTTGAACCCTCTCTCCATTTCGTATGGTGGAGGGGTGACGGGGCTCGCTTTCTGAATCGTTTCCATAACATATTTGTCGTATAATCTGTTGCCGGATTTTTTTTCAAAGCCTTCCACAAAGAGCGTTCCGTCTTTGCCTATCTTCACAATGATAATGGCTTCGATATCTTTATTCATAAAAAAATCGGGTACTGCCCAGTGTGTTTGTATCTGGCCCTTGATCTTGTCGTCATAGCCTGCCTCGTTTGTCCCACCCGCTGAACCCGTTGTTTTGTTTTGCGCCGACGATCTCGTCGTCGGTCTGCCAGGCTTTCCCTGAATGGGGATAACAGCCTTCCTGAGGTTGAGCATTTTTTGCAACCCCTCTTCTATCTTCCTCTTGGCCTTGAGGGCCCCGATGCCTTCTTCGATCGCCTTGAGCTCTTTTTTTTCGTCAATACGGGTTGTTGTCTGATTTTTTTCGACCGGGGGTACGGCGCCGGTCTCAACCGCCGCCCCTCTTTTTTGGGTCTCGCCGGCAGGGCCCACCAGGCTTACGACATATGGGGAGGGCATGACCATTTCATGGGATTGTCTCAGGATAAGGAAAGACAGCAGAATGAACATTATATGAAGGCCGGCGGAGAGGACCGCTGACTTCTGGAGAGAAGGGCCTTTCATTTAATGTCAAGCTTCGGTTCTGTGATCATCCCGAGTTTTTCTATCCCTGCCTCCTTTATCTCGCCCATCACTTCGACAACGAGTCCGTATGGAACGTCCTTGTCGGCCTTGAGAAAGATATTTGGATTTAATTTGCTGATCGCCTCCAGTTTCTGGCGCATCTGAGGGATCGTGATCGGCGTGTCGTTCATGTAAATGGTGCGGTCTCTTTTTATCACAAGTGAGATCCTCTCTTCGGGAGGCAACTCCTTGCCCTTTGCCTTAGGAAGGTTTACGTCTACCCCCTGCTGAAGAAGCGGCGCGGTCACCATAAATATGACCAGGAGGACGAGCATCACGTCCACAAAAGGAGTGACATTTATCTCGGAGAGGACGGTCCTGTCTCTGTTGGTCTTCATTCGCCTGCTGTAGTGAAGAGCTCGAGAAGGTCCTCCGAGAAATCCTCCATCTCGACTATCATCTTCCTCGACATGCTGAGGTAGTAGTTGTAGGCGATGACCGCAGGGATGGCGGCCGCAAGCCCCACGGCGGTCGCAATGAGTGCCTCCGCGATACCAGGGGCAACTACCGCAAGCGAAGCGGAGCCGGCAGTCCCTATCCCGTGAAACGAATTCATAATGCCCCAGACGGTGCCGAAAAGGCCTATAAAAGGTGAAGTAGAACCGGTCGTGGCAAGGAAATTAAGGTATTTTTCGAGCTTTACCGATTCGAGGGTCTCGTATCTTCTCAGTAGCCGCTTTACCTCGCTTCTGTCACGGTCTGCTCCGTCTGCATATACGGATTTAAAGACATTGGCGATAGGACTGATAGAGAGGTTTTTCGTTGCTTTGAAAAGGTTTTTGGGGTCACGGTTTGTCCGGTAGGTCCTCAAGAACTGCTCCGACTCGTTGTTCGCCTTCGAAAAGTACCTCTGTTTAAAGAAGATAATCGCCCACGACACGACAGAGAAAAACAAGAGTATCAGCAGAGCTATCTTTACAACGATGCCTGCGTGGAGTATCACTGAGAAAACTGAGTCTTTCATTCACTACCTCTTTAAAAGTTTTGTTAGAATTTAAAAAATTCGTCCGATAAAAGTCAAATTAAGATTTATTCACAATATCTATAATACCTTATATTGTATACCGTAGACACGAATTAATTAATTGATATGTTTTTGCTATAATAGATGCTTCGGAGAGGTGGCCGAGCGGTTGCTCTCCTCGGCGAAAGGTTTGTGGGGGAATCGGTATGGATAAAGGATTTATTTACGTCCTAAGGTGTAGTGACGGACGTCTATATACCGGATCTACCAGAGACTTGGCTGAAAGACTCAAGGATCATAACGCGGGACGGGTAAGGACTACAAAGAATAGAAGACCAGTTGAGGTAATATATACGGAAGAATTCTCAAGCTATTCCGATGCCCGGATACGAGAGATGTATCTTAAGAGTGGAACCGGGCGGACATGGCTGAAGAATCATGCGGAGGGGTGGCCGAGCGGTTGAAGGCGACGGTCTTGAAAATCGTTGTAGGGGTAACTCTACCGTGAGTTCGAATCTCACCCCCTCCGCCATTAATTCACTGAGCAAAGTTCCATTTCAATTAGCGACGGTCTTGCTCTCCTCGGCGAGTCCGCAGAGGCGGAAAAATCGTTGTAGGGGTAACTCTACCGTGAGTTCGAATCTCACCCCCTCCGCCATTCCTTATCTTTTGTTTTCAATTCGTTATGTCATAACAATCTAAAAAAAGATCGTCATCAAACCGTCACCCTTGCTGCGGCGAGGATGGAAAATCCATCCGTTACGACTACCGACGATTGAGCTGACGAGAAATTTAGGAAGGTGGGAATGACGGAACCGGCATAGAAAGTAAATCAAGAAAAAATAGGATTCTTAAAAAACAGTGTCCTGAATGGGGATGGGTTGTATCAGAAAAGCTGGACAGGATACAGTTTACTTGTCCGGGGCATATCGTCTGACGAATTCTTTTAATTTGTCGTAAGAAGAAGACTTGATCATGAAAGCGTCCGCTTCATCCGGTACAGTTAAAGCTGTCCGGTCGTAGCCAGTAAAGATTGCGATTGGCATTTCTGGTCGTATCGCCTTCATTTTCTTCAATAGTGTTATTCCATCGATGCCAGGCATCTTTACATCGACGATTACCATGTCGGGGTTTTCACTCTCAAAAAGTTCCATGGCTTCCTGTCCATTTGAGGCCGTAATCACTTGCCAAAGCTCGTCTCTAAGTTCTAACTTGGTTAATAATAGGTTATTTTCGTCATCATCAACGACTAAAATCTTCGTGGTACGCTCCTTTTACCGAGGGCTATTCTGGGGCATTTGTCTTCAAAGAAAACCTCATACCGATTTATCTTGATACAGCGTCAGCAGGGAGTTGTAGCTTACAAGGTCGTTCAGCGTAAATCCGTCATGTGCTGTTACGAAATTGATACTCGCATACGGCCTGCGTCCTTCGTGCGCATACAGGTCACTGCTGCCTGTCAGCCGATAGGCAAGGTCTGCCGCCTTCCCCAAGTTCCACCGCGGTCATGCCGAGAGAGCGGATGTAATCGATCACTTCGTCGCAGACCAGGCCGGAGTAAGTGCCCCGGATTTCAGGGGGCACATTCGGATGGCGGGCGGTAAACCCCTTCACATGCAGTTCGTAAATGAGGGTTTTATGCCATGGGATCGCCGGATGACGGTCGTCTTCCCAGTCGAAGGCAGGATCTATTACAACACATTTGGGAATATATGATGCGCTGTCCCTTTCGTCCCTGCTGATGTCTTCATCAGAATGACCGATTGTATATCCATAAATGGAATCATCCCACTGAACATCGCCTGCAATAGCCTTGGCATATGGATCGATCAAGAGTTTATAAGGGTTGAACCTGTGGCCTTTCTCGGGCTCATAGGGCACATGAACTCTGTAACCATAAAACTGTCCGGGCCGCGCTTCCGGAAGATAGACATGCCAGACCTGGTCCGTGTGATCGAGCATCTTGATACGCGCTGTTTACGGTTTCCCTACGGGAGCATAAAACAGGCATACCTCCACCTGATCCGCATTTTCTGTGAAGAGCGCAAAGTTGACCCCCTTTCCGTCCCATGTTGCACCCAGCGGGTAGGGCTTTCCAGGCCATATTTTCATGCCCCCTCCTCTTTAAGAACTCTCATTCAGATAATCCGAATCTCCTCGTAAATACCGCGGGTGCTTCATTCTGATTTGAATTTGTCGCGAATCTTATTGTACGCCTCCTCAAGCTCGTTTATTGCAGCGTCTGTTTTTTGCTTTACAGCCTCCCATTTTTTTCTGCCTTTCGTGTCGAGCTTCTTCATCTCTTTTTTTAACGCCAGGCGTTTTTCCTTCAACTCCTCCATCTCTTTTTTAACATCGACCTTTGCCTTTGAGCCGGACTCCTTTATCTTTGCTTCGAGTTCTTCTATCTTTTTGTCCAACTCGCCGAGTTTCTCTTTCACCTTATTTTTATATTCTTTCTTCTCTTCTGAGAACTTCTCCTTTGTTGTGGATTTCTCCTCTACCTCAGTTTTTCCCTCTTTTCCCTGTCCCCAGGCTTTTTTCAAAATCCCGGGCGAAAACAACAACGCCATAAAAGAAATCCCGACCACAACCGCCAGGTATTTGCTCCTTTTCATCTTTTCCCCCTTTTGTTTGGTTAATCTTAGTTACCATTATCGCAGAATGCAG
>OBEQ010207267.1_pt1 | contig 15504 bp, 19 predicted proteins | sample 1670901 | NCBI WGS metagenome assembly OBEQ01 (sample SAMEA104232315, study PRJEB22302) | groundwater metagenome | biome: forest; feature: aquifer; material: groundwater | place: USA | collected 2011-08-07 | depth 5.4 m | reverse complement strand
TTCTCCTTCTTTAATACACAACTTTTTAACATCAATAAATTTTGATTCACGAACACCACGGTCAACAATTCTCGCCATTTCAATAGTTTCAATCTTTGGAGGTCCCGACTCATATTTAGAAGAACTCGATGGAAGCAATTCAGCAGAAGTAATTAAAACACCCTCATCAGGATGATCACTAAAAGGAGTCATAACATCCATTTTTACTCCAGCAATAACTTCTGTTTTTCCAAATCTTACTCTTGCAGAACCTTCTGCTTTATTAGAAATTCCAGTCTCGATTATTATCTCTCTATAGTCTTCCAACTTTCTATCATCAAATCTTTTACCAGCTTTCAAATATTCTTTAATCTTCTCTTTAGTTAATTTTGATGTTTCCATTTTATCCCTTCACCACGTCCTTCAATGCTTTTCTTTGAATCTCTATAATCTCTTTACAAGCCTTTTGAGCCATTTCAGCAGCTTCTTTTAATTGTTCCGGCATAATCTTACCATCTAACTGTAACAATGAAATCGCCTCCCCCTCTTCGACAAATGCAAATGGTATGTCTGTAGCTCCCTCTCCTTCTTCCCAATCTTCTTCATCCTTAGAAACATCAACAATTAATGTTTTGTCAATCTTCCCTATAGAAACAGCTGCAACTAAACTCTTCATTGGAACACCAGCGTGTGCCAAAGCAAGTGAAGCAGCATTTATTCCAGCAACTCTTGTTGAAGCATTTGCCTGCAATATAGAAATATGAACGTCAACAACAGTATTAGGATACTTGTCAATCATTAAAGCAGGATATAAAGCCCACTCAGTTACTTTACTAATCTCCTGTGATCTACGACTTGATCCAGGTTTAATTCTTTCAGTAACAGAAAAACTCAGCATATTATAATTACAACGCAAAACTCCTTTCTCAGGATTTTGTAAGTGTTGTGGGTGCAATGGTTTAGGACCATAAACAGCAGCTATTGCAATTGTATCTCCAAATGCAAACATAGCAGATCCATCTGCATTAGGTATAACTCCAACCTTTGCTTTGATCTCTCTACACTCGTCTATTTTCCTTCCATCAGGCCTTATTGAATCTGAACTTTTTTTTATTGCCATTTTATTTTTTCTCCTTATCAAACCATTCTTTAATTTTGTCTGTTAGACCGTTTAATAAAGCTTGCTCTGCAACCAGCATTACAGCTTTTTTAGCAAATAATTCTTCTTCAATTGAATTTCCTTTAATCCAAACATATCCATTCTGTCCAACTGTCATCTCACAATTAGTTTCTTTCTTTATCAAATTGACCATACTTCCTTCTTTTCCAATAACTCTTGGAACTTTGCTAGAATTTATCTTGATTATTAAACCACCCTCAACTTTTCCCAAACCTTTAATTTTAATTGTTAAATCAACACCTTTTCTTTTTACAGAATCGATCTTTGCAACAACCAATTCCCCAATATCCAAAAATTCAGATAAATCGCTTTTATTCAAATATCGTGGGCATTCCATAACTGACAAGAATGAAGAAGTCGGTGCATCAATATTTATTATCCATCCGTTAAATGTAATATCTTCAATTTTTCCAATAACAACATTTCCTCTTCTCGGAATATAAACTCCGGAAATCGGGATTATTTTAACTAAATTATTGCTCTCTTCAACAATTCCTAATCGCAAAGCTATAATTTTCTTATCTTTTTTCTCAGTTCCTTCTCCAGGCAAATAATCGTCTCCAGTGAAGATAACTTCTCCAGGAGTCACTATTTTCCTTCCTTCGTCGTCTGTCATTCTTTAATTTCCTCAGTTAAAGCACTTCCGTGAGTAACTGAATTTAATTTATCGTAAAATTCAAGTATTGAACCTGCAGGAATAGCAACAACCACTTCAAGGCTGCCATCTGACAGCCATTCTTCAGATTGCTTATACGGTGAAATAACACCGTAAGCTTTCCCCGTATGTATGGCCGGAATCACTATTTTTATTCTTTTCGTTTGTATCTTTATAGCTATTTTTGAGGAAATTTTCTCCATTATTTCAGGAATTTGTTCTTCTATACTTTTATTAGTGATATTCACTCCTGCTTCTTCTAGCACATTTTTTATTCTTTCAGGAGTGTGTGGTAAGCCTGTTCTAGGATCTATTGCATTTCTACAAAGAAAATCAACAACTTGTTTTATCTTTTTGTCTTTTTCTTCGTCTCTATATTCTTGAGTCAATAAAATCTCGCCATTTTTCAAAACTGTTTCGGCTATTTTATAAATATCCTCTGTTCCAAAAGCTTCCATTAAATCTTTTTCCGGAGCTTTAAATCCCTTTTTGTGATCAGAATAAACAGTATCTATTTCAAGAATATTTTGCAAATTTCCGACGCCAGTTTTTTTAAACTTTACAGCAGCATCCAAATCCACTAGAATCTCAAAATGTTTTCCTTTCTGCTTAATCCGTGCGGTAGTCTGAGTCATAATAATCATTTAATATATTTCTTTAATTTTTCACCATCTAACTTCACAACTTCAGGGTTATCATTTTTAACAAAAGAAACTTCTAACCTATTAATGTCGAAATTCTTTTCTTGTATGTCTTTAAATATTTTTAATCCAAGTTTTATCCCATCTTCGATAGTAGAAAGTTTATAGTATTCTCGTAATTTTTCTCTTATCCTTTCATCATTTTCCCCTATAACTCCAGCAATATAGGAAAAATAATTCCCAGTTACATCGCTTATGAAAACTTCTGGCTTTGTTTTATTTATCCCAGCAATCATTACCGAAACCCCAAATGGGCGAGCTCCACCATATTGTGTAAACATTTGTTGTGTATTAGCAACTTCTTTTATTACTAATTCTGGTTCTACGGGAGAATCATAAGTTACTCGATGTTGTTGTGCCATTAATTGGGCCTTCTCGATTAAGATTCTAGCATCAGAAGAGATTCCAGCCGCGGTCGAGATTATATGGCCATCAATTTCATAAATTTTTGATAATGATTTAGGAGCTAAAAGTTTATCATTAAGTCTTTTGTCAGCAATTATCAAAACACCATCCGTACAAACAAATCCTATACTTGAACTTCCAAGTCTTACAGTTCTCTCTGCATATTCCACCTGAAGTAAATGACCCTCAGGAGAGAACATAGTAGCGGTTCTGTCATAACCCATTACTTGATGCTGTATGTCTGTTGGCATATCCATTGTATATTAAAATTAGGATAATATTTTCATCCACTATTTTCCTTTTCCGATTTATAAAGGAAATGGGTATTTTTAAAAGTTGCGGTCGCACTTTTTGCGACTTTTAAGCCTGAAGAGTTAGTCAGAAACAGAATAACTTAATTCTAAATCAGGGTGATTAGAATCAGTATTGCTTGTTACAGCTTCTCTATGTGTTTCTGAATGATATTCTCGAGGCAGTGGGCAGATAAGGGTGTATTTATTTCTCTCATTTCTCAAATGGAGAGCCAACTTTCTTAAATTAGAAGTTTTTGAATAAGATGGAAACAATTGGCCTATTGGAAAAACATCTTGTGATCTAGACTCTTCCCTATCAACCAATTTTTCTAATTCTCTCCTAGGCAAATTAACACTTGCCCCCGTGTGAGTATAATATTTTCTTTTTAAACTTCCGGCACCATAACCAGCCTCTGGATCAAACCACAAAACTGTTGGATGGTCATAATGGACTAAAGTAGGTAGGCCTTCTGCTTCCCACCATCTTAGCTCCTTCAGTTTTCTCTTTCTTTCTGCTTCTTCTTTTCTTTTTTTTGATTCTTGTAGTAAAATCCTTCTTTCTTTTTTAGCTGAAATACGTCGTCTAATAATCTCATCTTCTTCGTCTAACTCTTGCTGAAGAGCTTCATAAAATCTATCATTTTTATCGTGAATCATGTACACAATTTCCTAGGAGAATATTTAAATCTTTTGATCTGTTACTCTCATAAAGTAATTAATTTTATTAAATTATTTTTAATTAAGAAATACTTCTAAAATTCGTTTTTAACAACGTTAAAGTTAACTTGTTTTTCTAACCCTTTCTCAAACATTTTAAATCCTAACTTACCTTAATAATAGAATAATCAGAGAAAAATTCAAGTTCATAAGTATTAAAAAGCTAGAAATTATTTTTAATTATCAGAGAACTGTTAAAATGACTAGAAAAGAACACTTTAATAAAAAGATTAAACCCTGGGCATATGACCTTTATGAGCACAGATATCTTTTATTAATTTCTTTAGGTTTTCTAATTTTTGCTGCTATTTTAGATTTTTCTACAGGAACATATGTTTCTCATGTCAACACCGTCTCGGCTCCCGACTTAATTCTTGATAACATCCCTTCATTTGACGACTTAGCATTTATTTTTACTTATGTTTATTTGGCTGTTCTCTTTATATTCTTTTTATACCCTGCATTATTTGATACTAAAAAACTTCATGTAACAATAAGCCAGTTCAGTTTACTTGTTGCGGTAAGAGCAATTTTTGTAACTTTCACTCACTTAAGCCCCCCAAGCGGGGCTATTCCTGTAACTTTTCCATGGTTTTTTGGAAGATTTCTATTTGATAATGCCCTGTTTTTTTCAGGGCATGTAGCAATTCCTTTTCTGGGATTTCTTTTGTTTAGAGGCAAAAAAATTAGTTATTTCTTCCTTGCAGCTTCCGTAGTCATGGGTGCTACAGTTTTACTTATACATATCCACTATAGCATTGACGTTTTTGCAGCATTTTTCATCACATATGGAACCTTTGAGATAGGGGAAAGGTTATTCAAAAGAATTAATCATCATTAAAATATTTTTATACTACTCAGACTTATTAAGAAAATGAAAAAAGAATCAAGTTTTAATTACGACTATATTAAACAGGTGACAGAAATACCTCGGCTTGTTATATTAAGTCTAAGAAAAAAGAAATCTCCACCAGAGGCCAAAAGTATATTGGTAATAAATACTTGTCTAATTGGGGATATTGCAGCCTCACTTTCAGCATTAAGACAATTTATAAAAAAACATCCCCATGCTAAAATTGATGTCATTGTTCCATCACCAACGAAAAGTGTTGTTGAGAAAGTTAGGGGAGTAAATAAAGTTTATACTGCTAAGTCTGTTACAAATAGGAAAATTGAAAAAATTGCTTCAAAAAAAGAATTAGATGAAATATTGAAAAAGGAGTATGATCTAGTTCTAGTAATAAGAATAAGTAAAGATGCATACCATCTTCTTAAAAAAGTAAAGCACCATTCAATAAACGTTTCTCCAGCATCATATATAAAATATCTTTTGCATTTGTTAGGAAGTGTAATTAAAAAAGGAAATGTTAAACAATATAGTCAAATAAATTTTGAATGGTTTGGAGAAGATGTTAAATATCTTAGTTTTAAAGAAATATTTAAATTTTCAAGAGAAGATTATCAAAAAGTGAAAAATATGCCTGCAATGTCAGGAGAAAAAAAGAAGATTCTTATTCATGCCGGTTCTGGATGGAGAAAGGATTGGAGCAACGAAAAATGGGCTAAGGTAATAAAAAGAATAAATAAACTCGGAAATTTTAAATTTATTTTTATAGGTAGTGGAGAAGATGAAGAGAGAAGCTTCAGAATCATTCAACGACGTCTTAACTTTAAAGTTTACTCAATTATTGGACAGATTAATCTTGCTGAACTTTTATTGATAATGAGGATGAGTAATTATTTCATTGGTATTGATTCTGGTCCAAGGAATTTGGCACATCTTACAGATTTAAGAAGTGTGGGCTTATTGGGTCCAGGACCGAAACATTTTATGCCCCCAAACAAAAAAGATATTATTATCTCTAAATTAAGTTGCAGATCAGAGAGACTCCAACTTTTTTGTTTTAAGAAAGAAAGAAGTATTGACAAAATAAGTGTGAATGATGTTTACAATGGATTTAATGAATTGTTGAATTGAGATAAATTTAAAACAGTTAAGAATCTATTCTTTTTATGAATACGTCTATTTTGGTATCTATGTATAATAAAAATGAATCGGTTATCAAAATAATAGATGAGATGTTTTTCCCTTCTTTAATCAGAAATAGTTCTCATGACAAAGAGCTTATAATTATAGACGACTGCTCTCCTCTCAAGCAAAAAACAAAAGAACTAATTCAGAAATATATGAAGACATTAAAATCAAAATTTGGCAGAGTTGTCTTTTCAAGAAATCAGACAAACTTGGGGTTTGGAGGGAGTTATAATAGAGCAATTTATATGGCTACTGGAAAGAATTTGATCATAACAAATGACGATATTTATTTTCCAAAAAATAGTATAGACTCTTTAGTGTCTGCTCTTAACAATAAAAAAGTTGGATCTGTTGGGCCAATAACTGGATCAAGATCAGTTTGCACCTATCAATATTGTAAGCAAGGTCCTTCAATCAAATCTTACTCTAAAAAAGATTTTCAGAATATTGAAGACTTTGCAGTAAAAATAAAAAAACTGATGAAAGGCGTCCCAGTAAAGAAAACAGATATTTTAACTGGATTTTGTTTTGCAACCAAGAAAAAAATAATTGATGAAATTGGTGGATTTGATGACAAAGTGTTTGGTTATGGATATCTTGAAGACACAGACCTTATAAGAAGAATTAGACAGCATTACGATGTGATAATATCTTCAGGAGTTTATATTCATCATGGGGGCATAGAAGGCATTTCTGTTTCATTTGGGCAGCATCCAGTTAAAAAATTAAAGTCTTATCTTATTAACTGTTACAAATATGCAAGAAAATGGGAAGATTTTTCAGGAATTTTTATTCTATGGATACGATCACTCTATTGTTACATGGGTTTCAACACTGTGAGTGATTTGGTAAAAGAAAGATTAGAAAGCCAGACCTTTTGAAAGATGTTTTAATATGTACTTATTCAAAAAGTAAATTATTATAATCCCAATAATAAATATTGGCAATAGAAGTTCGCTAAATTTAATATATTTAAGTATATTATTTGTTAATAATCCCGAATAAAAACCAATTGAAGCAAATACAATCACACCAATTATATTCAGTATTGCCTGAGTCAGAAAAAACTTTTTAAAATTCATATTCATAAAACCAGTTAAAATTAGTCCTGGAATTGGGAGTGGTGGGACATGTTTTATTACAATAATTGATTTTACTGGATGTTTTTTGATCTTATTTTCAAGCCAAATCATTCTACTATCATTCAATCCAAAACGAGTTGCAATCTTTTTTAAAGATGATGCTCTAATATATTTCCCTATTAAATACAATATCGTATCTGGAATCACGCCACTTAAAATAGCAAGAATAATAACAATCCAAATATTTAAGTAACCTAAAGATGCTGCAAAAGCTGCAAAAATTATTACTGTGGGCCCTTCAAAAAACTGTAAGATAAATATTACTAAATAAGGTAGAACCTGTCCGTGGTTCTCAAGAAGCGTTAAGAGATTATTTATGTCCATGTTTAGTTTTATCTTATAAACGAGTATAGTGCATATTGGATAAAAAATGTTGGTAATACTATGATTAGCCAAAAATAAATAATCCAAAGATATTTCTGATAAGGAAGTCCAAGTTTAAATGTTCTATCTTTAGAATCCAGCTGAAGATAATAAATCAAGTTTATATTATTATTTTTTGGCGTAAAGACCAATGTAAAAACAAATACAAAAAATAAAATTACTAATGAGTAAAATAATGATGAAATAGGTGGTTTGGTATTATAAATAAAAAATAGAGCTAAATTTATTGGTATTAAATGCAATATAACTGAAATTACCCTTTTTTCAGAAACATATTTGCGGAATAGTAGAATCAAGGTGTTAAATTGAGGTATCAAGCCGACGTTAATCACTCCTCTTATAAACGGATAGGAGTGAAATAAGAACCCAGCAAAAAGTAAAAACGGTGCTAAATCACACAACCAAAAAAAATCAATGGGCTTCCTTGAAGCAAGATTTTTTATTATAACAAGAACGCTCAGAATAAGAAAAAAAATTGCTGCCGTGAAATATTTATCTGCATAAAACATATTATCCTCTCAAACCTTTAAGCGTTCCACTTACCTTAACAATAGAAATCTTCTCGGTAGAAACAGCAAAAGCAGCTCTAACTTTATTCAAGGCTTCACGATTAATAGCAATAATAGCCTTTTCACTATCTGCTTCTATGAATTTAATACCAGACTCAGCATATCCAAGCACACCGATAAATTCAAGTATAGTTTTTTCAACAACTTGTCTTGGATTTTTGCATTTAATCAACAGGTATCTTTTATTCTCTCTCATTGTTGGAGGCAATGTTTTCATAAAACTACTTAATACAATATCGAATAAAAACCTTTCCAAATATATTTAAACTAGATTTTTTATTTATATAACATAAATGGTGACTATAAACTAGATGGTAATTGAAATTTGTTCTGTGGGTGGTTATAACGAAGTTGGTAAAAATATGACTGCTGTTAGAGTTAACGATGATGTAGTTATTTTTGATGCAGGGCTATACATGCCTGCTGTGGTAGAACTACAAGAAAAAGAGGAAACGCAAGTCTCAGAGAAAGTATTGCGTGGCTGCGGTGCCTTGCCAGATGATGATTTCTTAACAAAAATAGGTTGGAGCAGTAAAGTAAAGGCTTTGGCAATTGGTCATGCTCATCTAGATCATGTTGGAGCAGCACCTTATCTTGCATATAAGTATAAGGCAGATGTTATTGGAACTCCATACACAATAAATGTTCTAAAAAGATTAATTGATGATAATTCAGGAAGAATGCCTAATCCTATGAAAATTGTTCAACCAAACGGAATTTATCCAATAAAAGGAACAAAACTTTCTATAGAATTTGTAAATATGACCCATTCAACACCTCAAACAGCTTGTATGGTTTTACATACGCCTGAAGGTGCTATTGTTTATGCTAATGACTATAAGTTAGACAACTCTCCTATTCTAGGGCAAGCCCCAAATTACGAAGCTCTAAAAAGAATTTCTAAAGAGGGAGTAAAAGCATTAATCATTGATTCATTATACTCCTCAGAAGAAAGAAAAACACCAAGTGAAAAAATAGCCCGGGATTATTTAGAAGAAGTTCTTCTGACAATAAATAATGAAAAAAATGCGGTTTTTGTAACAACATTCTCTTCCCATATTGCCCGATTGAAAAGTATTGTTGACTTCGCCAAGAGAATGGATCGTCAAGTTATATTCCTTGGGAGAAGTTTAAAAAAATATACAGAAGCTGCAATAGAATCTCAAATCTGTCCTTTCAAGAAAGATATTAAAATTGGAAGTTATAAAAAACAAGTAGCTGGAATGTTGAAGAAAGCTGAAAAAGAAAGAGACAAATATTTAATAGTTTGCACAGGTCATCAAGGTGAACCAGGTTCAATTTTAGAACGTGTTTCTCGTGGAGATTTGCCCTTTAACTTCAGAAAAGAGGACACTGTAGTGTTCTCATCTAGAACAATTCCTGTTCCAATAAATATGTCGAATAAAGAACAGATTGATAAAAGACTAAAAAAAGCCAGCGTAAGAATCTTTGATAATGTTCATGTTTCAGGTCATGGTGGAAGAGAAGATGCTCGGGATTTAATCCGGATTTTAAACCCCGAAAACATTATCCCTTCGCACGGAGATTTAGTAAAAACCTCTCCTATGGCGGAACTTGCAAAAGAATTAGGCTATAAACTGGGCAAGTCAGTTTATTTAGTTGAAAACAGTCAAAGAGTAGTGTTGAAGTAAAAGTTAAATACACAAATTCACATTAATAATCATGGTAAAAGAGGATATTCTTGGAGGAATAAGAAATGCAGTCGCTCGTGGTGGATCATTAAAAGATGCAATGCAGAGCTTTTACAATGCAGGGTATCCAAAAGAAGAAATAGAAGCAGCTGCGAGAGAATTTCAAAGAGAACAAATGCAAGGTTCTTCAGTGCAACCATCCAATCAACAAATAAATAGACAAAATCCTTCACAGCAAAATCCCCAGCAACAACCTACTTCTTCTCAACCCGTTTCTTCATCTATGCCTGTTCAACCAGTACAACGAGCATCCCCTCAGCCAGTTCAACAAACAAATACTGGAGTAGTTAGTCAATATCCACAAAAATCTAACAAAACAGGCTGGATAATCTTCTTCATTGTTTTATTAGTAATACTCATCATAACAGGTGTTCTTCTATTTGTTTTCAAAGATAAGATTATAAGTCTACTCAATGGCTCAGCCTAATCAATATGGATAATGAAGTTTACACTCCGGAAGACGATTCCTTTTTTCTTGTTTCTATATTGGAAAGAGAAATCCCCAAGTTATTAAATAAAAATAAAAGCCTAAAGGTCCTAGAAGTAGGTTCCGGCAGCGGTATACAACTCAAAACCCTAAAGAACCTCAATGTAAAAAACATTCAAGCAGCAGATATAAACAAAAAAGCAGTCGCTTTATGTAAAAAATTAGGGTTCAATGTTATCCAAAGTAATTTATTCCAAAAAATAAAGAAAACAGAGAAATACGATTTAATAATATTCAACCCACCCTATCTTCCACAACACAAGTATGACAATAAACAAAAAGATACAACTGGTGGTAAAAAGGGAAATGAAACAATTAATCTTTTTCTCAAACAAGCAAAATCACACCTCAACAACTCTGGAAAAATCTTCCTCCTAACTTCCTCATTCACACCCGTTCTAGGCTTTAAAGGTTACAAAAAGAAGATTTTAGATGAAAAACAGATATTTTTTGAAAAATTATATGTGTGGGAACTAGTGAAGATCTAAATCATTATCTTGAACAAGACTATGGCTCCATGATAGTATTCTTTCCATGCTTTTCAATCCAAAATGATCTAATGATTCTGGTTGTGTATATGGCAATATATTCGCTTTTCTCCAATCCATATCAGTCCATCCCGGAGAATTAAAAATTGCTTGTAAATCTCTAACATCTTGATCATCCATTAAAACTCTTGTATCATTTCTTTCTCTTTGCCTATCTGGAAGTGCAAAAACCCATTTACTGTTATTATCTCCTGAAAAGAAATATAAATCTCTTCCATTGGACCTTAGTCTTTCGTAATACTCATTAAATTTTTTAAGATAATCTACCAAATTTCCTTCCATAAATTAAAAATATTTCCTCTTTATATAAACTATATTGTAGTTAAAAATAACCATCATTTTTATATATTCTATAAATAAGTTATTCTCATGGTCAAATTCGCACATTTAGCTGACTGCCATCTTGGAGGCTGGAGAAATACGGCAGTTCAAGATCTTAATCTAGAAGCATTCAGAAAGGCAATCGAAATCTGTATCAAAGAAAAAGTAGACTTTGTCTTAATTGCCGGCGATTTGTTTGATAGTGCATACCCACCAATTGAAGTTTTAAAGGAAGCATTTCATATTTTCAGTAAATTAAAGGAATCAAGAATTCCATGCTATCTTATTGCCGGCTCTCATGATTATTCAGTTTCGGGGAAAACATTTTTAGATGTGTTAGAAAAATCCGGATTTTGTATTAATGTTCACAATGAAGAAATAAAAGGAAATACTATCTATCTCAATCCAGTCATACATAACAATATTGCGATTTATGGTTACCCTGGAAAAAAAGCAGGCTTAGAAGTTGAAGATTTAAGAAGAGTTAAGCTAAATGAATCACCCTTATTCAAAATTTTTATGCTGCATACAACTCTAAACTGTGTAAAAGGCACTCTTCCCATGGAATCGGTTGACGAATCAAAACTGCCTTACGCAGATTATTATGCTCTAGGCCATGTACACACTGATTTCCAATATGAAAATATTGTTTATCCGGGCCCTTTATTCCCAAATAACTTTCAAGAATTAGCAGATTTAACTTACGGGGGGTTTTACATTGTTGATTTAGACAAGAAAAACAATTTAACTCGCTATGACTTAAAATTAAAAGACGTTCTTCTTATAGAAATAGAACTAAAAGACGCTTTGGCAGCAACAGATATAATAATTGCTGAACTAAACAAAAAAAACCTGAAAGATAAAGTAGTTTTATTAAAATTAAAGGGAAAATTAGAAAAAGGAAAAATTTCAGACATAAAATTCCAACAAATTGAAGAAGAAATAATGAAACGGGGTGCTTATTCTTACTTAAAAAATAATTCAGATCTAAAGTCAGAAGAAACAACAATAGAGATAGAAACGGATAAAATGGAGGACGTAGAAGTACAAATCACTGAAATTTTCTTAAAAGATAATCCTTCAAGATTCAACGGAATGGTCCTACCATTAATCAACGCTTTAAGTTTAGAAAAACAAGAAGACGAAAAATCAGCAGTATTTGAATCAAGACTTTTTGAAGAAGTTAAAAAAATAGTAAATATATAACAATTAAAATGATTCTCAAAAGAATACTCCTTGAAAACATAAGAAGTTACAAAAACATAGAAATAAACTTTCCTCTAGGTTCAACTTTACTTTCTGGAGATATAGGCTCTGGAAAAACTTCTATTTTAATGGCAATAGAATTCGCTTTATTTGGTTTACAGCCAGGCCAAAAAGGAGTTTCTCTTCTGCGAAGCAATGAATCTAATGCAAAAGTGGAAATTGAATTTGAAGTCGACGATTCAAATATAATAATTGAAAGATCCATAAAAAAGGGAAAGACCATAACTCAAGATTATTGTTCAATAGACATAGATGGTGAAAAAAGAGAGATAGCAGTAACAGAACTGAAAAACAAAGTCCTAGAGATCTTGTCATACCCCTTTGAGTTCGCAAAAAAACAAAATCTTCTCTACAAATTTACTGTTTACACTCCACAAGAATCAATGAAACAAATAATTCTCGAAGATCCAGAAACAAGGCTTGGTATTTTAAGACATGTTTTTGGGATAGACAAATATAGAAGAATTCTAGATAATTCTGCTTTATTTACAGCAAAGTTAAGAGAAGAACAGAGAAGAAAAGAAGGGTTTCTTCTTGACTTAGACATGAAAAAGGAATTATTCTTAAAGAAAGAAAACGAAATAGAAGATAGGCATAAAATTCTAGACTCAATTGAAAAAGAATTAATAGCTAAAATTAACGTCAGAAAAGAAATACAAGAGCAAATTAACGAAATAAAAGAGAAAATAGATGACAAAAGAAAATATGAAAAAGAAATAGAAAAGACAACCATCCTTCTATCAACGAAAAGAGAGACAAAATCTTCTAATCTTAAAGAAATTAAATTAATTGATGAACAAATCAAATCATTTTTCACAACCTATTTTGATGAAAACATCTTAAAAGAATTGGAAGCTCAATTAATAAAAGCCAAAATTGATAAAGAAGATTCCCAGAAGAAAAATCTTTTCATTTCTTCAGAAATTCATGCTCTAAAATCAAAGTCAGAGGATTTATCTGAAATAAAAAAGAAAATATCTGCCATAGATCTTTGTCCGACTTGTCTTCAGACCGTGGACATAACATACAAAGTAAATGTTCTTAACAAAATGGATTATGAAATAAAACAAAGCTTTGATAAAACTCTCTTGTTAGAAAAAGACAAGTTAATTAACGATGAAGAAATAAAAAAAACAAATTCAATCCTTTTTAGCCTAGAAAACGATATATCTAATTTAAGAACCTTAAGGGTAAAACTGGAATCATTAAATGAGAAAAAGAAACGTATTGAACTCCTAAACCATAATAATTCTCAAATTGAAAAAGATGAGGAACTTCTTATAAAACATATAGACTCATTAAAAAGACTAATCTCCGAACTTTCCAGATATGATTCGGTCTTTACAGAAAAAGATCGTCTTCTTCAGTCAGCACTAAAAGAAGAAAAGTTTGCTGAGATTAAAGTTGCCGAAATAAAAAAAGAAATTTATCTTTTCGAAAGGCAATTAGATGAATTATCTAAAGAAATAACAAAAAAAGAAGAAATCAAAAAAGAAATGGAAAATCTAAAAGAAATAGAAGGGTTCATCTCTAATAATTTTATTCCACTAATTTCGTTCATAGAAAAAAACGTTCTAGCAAAACTAAGGGAAGAATTTTCTTCTTTGTTCTCAAAATGGTTTTCAATGCTCGTTTCAGATAGCTTGAATGTTCGTCTCGATGAAAGGTTCACACCAATTATAGAACAGCAAGATTATGAAATTGAATATGAATACTTGTCAGGTGGAGAAAGAACAGCCGTAGCTTTAGCCTACCGTCTTGCTCTCAATCAAGTAATCAACTCCTTGCTAAGCAAGATAAAAACAAAAGACCTAATTATCCTAGATGAACCAACAGAAGGTTTTTCAGACCAACAATTAGACAAAATGCGTGATGTTTTCCAACAAATTAACGTAGCCCAGTTAATACTAGTAAGCCACGAACAAAAAGTAGAAGGTTTTGTTGAAAATATAATAAAACTTCAAAAGCAAAAAGGGGAAAGTTATATTTCTACCGAGATAAAATAGATCGCCATAATACTTAAATAGAGTAGTAATTAGTTAAAAAAATGACAACAACTGCTTTAAGCCGTACGGAATACATCTCAAATTTCCAAAGAATGCCTGATAAATTATCTGCTCTAAAGGAAATGGCATCCTATCTCCAACAACAAATCACCTCACAAACGGGTGATTTCCAAAATTTAAGAATAGCTCCTCTTTTAGACACTCTTATGGGGCTTGCCTACGATGTTACATCTTACAGTGTGCTTGTCAGAGATTTGCAGACAGGTTATGCCGTTGTTGACGGTGGTGAAGAACCAATTAGAATGGATTATTCACATTCTAAAGATTGGCATGATTCTAACCCTAGAACAGAAAAAAGTTTTTGGGAATGGATTAAAAGAAAAGATATTGCTAACAAGGGCGATGTTTTAATTGAATGCAGGTCTGAAGGAATGTTAATAAGAAAAAATCATAAGGGTCTGCTGGAAGTATGTGAACCGATAGCTAAATCAGCAGGTTTAGAGATTGCTTTAAATTTCCAATAATTAAAAATAAATTCTTATCCAACTTCCCATGTTATTTCATCTAAAAGAACCCAATTATGAACAAACTCCCGGTGAAAACCCCACCAGAATTTATGCTAGAGCTCCAGAGCATATTCTAAAATTAATTGATCATTATAAAACAAGGAATAACTCTAATTCAGGCAATGTCAGAAACGGCAATTTATCTTGGTGGGTGAGACAGAGTCTTAACTCAATAGAAATAGAACAAGTTGAACAAGGAGAATTTATCTTTTATTCAAACATGGTTAATTCTGGAATGATGTTTCAACAAAAATCTTTATTTGAGATCTTGCAGATAACGCCTGACTTTAAAATCTTCGTTCCATTTGAAAACATCCCTGATTTCCACCTCTTCAGAAAACAAATCCCCTCTTCTAAAAGAAGTGTGCTATTCAAATTAGCTAATGAAACCCTTCCCTTCGTTAATCTTGCATTTGTTCCAGCAGATATAGCTAAAGCAATAATGAATTATGACCTGAATAGCTATTTTGAAGCAATAAAAAACGCTCCGAAAAGTTTATAAATATCTTAAATTACAATATATCATAAATCTTAGGTG
>OBEQ012274113.1_pt1 | contig 15506 bp, 11 predicted proteins | sample 1670901 | NCBI WGS metagenome assembly OBEQ01 (sample SAMEA104232315, study PRJEB22302) | groundwater metagenome | biome: forest; feature: aquifer; material: groundwater | place: USA | collected 2011-08-07 | depth 5.4 m | reverse complement strand
TTCTACCGCATAGATTTTGAAAAGTAGCAACAAGTATATCAACCGCCATATTTACATCTACACCCTTTTCGTGGAAACGACCATCTGACTTTAAAAGATAACCTAGGGAATAAGAAAAACGATGCCTTTTAAGATGAGCTAGAAGTTTTCGTTGGTCGTTGAACATTCTCTGCACTCTTTCTGTACCGTCAGTTCTTACAGCCCCAATATAATAAAAACATTGACTCACTAAATTCTTCCCTGATACCATCTGTGCAAAAGCGGAGAAATCAAAATCCAAAGGATGATGAAGCTGTAAATCTTTGAGCTTGAAGTAAAAGTTACTGCCATCTATTAGTACAAAGCAGCGCTGTTTATCCATATGGGCTAATCATAACATGATTTTTGCCCATAAAAAAACCTGCAAAGACCTTGCGGTGTTGCAGGAGATTTTAGTACCTGTATAGTACCCAATTTGTCCTCATTTGTCAAGGGCCCGCATGACAAGTTTTAGGCTGTTGCAAAAGGCTAATTTCATTGTTTACATTTCTTCTTGTGCTGGGACAAGGATTTCCTTCGGCAAACTTGGGATAAACTTTTCATCAGAAATGTAAATCAGCCTGCTTGCACCAAGCGAACGTTAGTGAGTCGAAGTGCTGGGACCAGGGTTCGAACCTGGGTAGCCCTTTCGAGCGCGAGTTTTACAGACTCGTGCGTTTGACCACTCCGCCATCCCAGCAAGTGAAGTGTATTTTATCATGTTTAGCTTGGTCTGGACAGATCGGGGAACGAAAAACCCCGATCTTGCGACCGGGGTTTTTTTTAAAAAATAATCTTAAGTCCTTTAGTAATCCATTCCGCCCATTCCACCCATGCCGCCCATACCTCCAGCGGGCATTGCGGGAGCATCTTTCTTCTCTGGGATATCGGTAATGAGCGCTTCTGTGGTGAGCACCATCATGCCGATGCTGGCTGCATTTTGGACTGCGGATCTGGTCACTTTGGCCGGGTCCAAAACGCCTGCCGCGATCATGGAACCAAACTCTCCGGTCATGGCATTGTAGCCATAATCAGGCGAGGATGACTCCTCAATTTTGCGTACCACCCATCCATCGTCTGTGCCGGCATTTTTGGCAATCCAGCGCACGGGCTCGCCAAGTGCGTGATGGAGGATATCTACCCCAATCTTTTCATCCTCCACAGTGAGGGAATCTTTAAGCTTGAGAAGTGCTTTTCGAGCGTTGAGGAGCGCTACTCCTCCGCCGGGAACGATGCCTTCCTCAAGTGCTGCTTTAGTGGCAGCAACAGCATCATTGACACGCTCCTTCTTGTCCTTAAGCTCCACTTCGGTGGCTGCTCCGACATTAATCACTGCTACTCCACCGGAGAGTTTGGCAAGTCGCTCCTGCAGCTTCTCTTTGTCGAAATCACTCGTAGATTCTTCGCTTTCTCTCCTGATTTGAGCGATTCTCGCTTGAATATCGGACTTATTTCCTTTGCCGCCGATGATGCGGGCGTTCTCTTTATCTGCCCACACCTTATCTGCCCGTCCGCAATCCTCAATGGTGACGTTTTCAATTTTGCGGCCGATGTCTTCGGAGATTACCTTTCCGCCTGTGAGGATAGCGATATCCTCAAGCATTGCTTTTCGCCGGTCGCCAAAGCCTGGCGCTTTGATAGCCAGGGCATTGATCGTGCCGCGGAGTTTATTGACAACTAATGTTGCCAGTGCTTCTCCATCTATCTCGTCTGCGATGATGACGAGGTTTTTGGATACCTTGACAAGGCCCTCCAAAAAGGGAAGCATATCCTGGACAGATGAAATCTTTTTATCTGTAATGAGGATATAGGCATCGGAAATCTCTGCCTCCATACGGTCGGCATTGGTGACAAAGTAGGGAGAGGCGTACCCTTTGTCAAACTCCATCCCTTCTTTGTGATCAATATCCATAGTGAGACCTTTGCCTTCCTCCACGGTGACCACCCCATCTTTACCCACCATTTTGAGGGCATCTGCGATGAGATTGCCAATTTTTTCGTCCTGTGCAGAGATGGTAGCAACTTTAGTGACATCCGTATCTTTTACGGTTTTTGCCATCTTTTTGATTTCTGCTACTACAACCTCAACACCTTTTTCCATGCCCATCTTAACTACCATGGGGTTTGCCCCTGCGGTGACATTTTTAAATCCGGCATTGATGATCGCTTGTGCCAAAAGGGTTGCGGTCGTGGTGCCGTCGCCTGCTACATCATTGGTCTTACTGGCAGCTTCTTTGACAAGCTGTGCGCCCATATTTTCATACGGATCTTCCAGCTCAATTTCTTTGGCCACCGTCACTCCATCATGGATTACATTGGGTGCGCCCCATTTTTTATCTATGGCCACATTGCGACCTTTAGGTCCAAGTGTCGTGACCACTGCTCGAGCCAGAATATTAACCCCGCGCACCAGCGCTTGTCGTGCATCTTCAGAAAATTTGATTTGTTTTGCCATATAGTTTGACTCCTATTATTCAATAACTGCTAATATATCTTTCTGCTCAACCAAGAGCCATTCTTTGCTATCCACTTTGACTTCGTTGCCGCCCCATTTTTTGTACATGACTTTTTGTCCTACCTTCACCACCATGGGGATTTTTTTACCGTCATCATTCACATTTCCAGGTCCAGTCGCCATGACCATCCCCATCTGGGGTTTTTCCTTGGCGGTTTCCGGCAAATAAAGGCCTCCTGGGGTTTTTGTTTCCTCTTCTAAAGGCTTGATGAGGACATAATCAAACAACGGTTGGATTTTAGGTTTTGACATATACATTCCTCCCTTTGGTTTAATAATAAATCATAAATAATACTGTGATCGAATGTAGCAAGGAATGGACGGTTGGGCAGAAGAAAATCTAGCACTCTAAATGTAAGACTGCTATTTTATACCTTATGAATCGCTATTTGTCAAGGGGTGATGATGGTGCTATAATGGCACAGAGTCACGAAAACGATTGGTGAGGTGGGTATGTACCCGCCTTTTTTATTAAATTTTCATTACCCTTATGCCAGCTGTTGTACGAAGCGAGTTTGCACTAGCCCTAAACCAAGTAGCCACAGAGCGAGGTATAGATGTTGAGGTGGTTTTAGACACCATCAAAGCGGCTATTATGGCGGCATACCGCAAAGATTTTGGACCAGATGACTTGGAAGAGATAAACGTAGAAATAAATTCCAATACGGGTGAGGCAAAAATACTCAAAGAAAAAAAAGACATTACCCCAGCCGGATTTGGACGGATTGCGGCACAGACAGCAAAACAAGTCATTCTTCAGCGCATCAGGGAAGCAGAAAAACAAGCGATTCTCTCCGATTACGCCACCAAAGTAGGTTCAATCGTCTCCGGTATGGTACTGCGTTTTGATGGACCCAACGTGATTGTCGATATAGGAAAAGCAGAGGGAGTAATGCCTCCCAACGCCCAAATTCCTACAGAGCGCTACCGACTCAACCAGCGTTTAATTGTATACATAGAAGGAATTAGAGAGAGTCACAGAGGAAATGAAATTGTAGTTTCACGTGCCTCCAAAGGGCTCATTGAAGGACTATTTCACCGAGAAGTACCCGAAGTAGCCAATGGTGCGGTGGATATAAAATTAGTGGCTCGGGAACCTGGGTTCCGATCAAAAGTGGCTGTCGTTTCCACCCAGCCTGGTGTCGATCCCGTGGGAAGCTGTGTTGGGCAAAAAGGCGTACGCGTCCAGGCAGTGATTGCAGAGCTAGGCGGAATGGAGAAAATAGACATTATCCAATGGCATGAAGATTCTCGCCAATTTATTACCGCTGCACTTTCCCCTGCAAAAGATATCGAGTTAGTGTTAAATGAAGAAAAGCAGTCAGCGGTCGCTTTGATTGCCGATGACCAACTCTCCCTTGCTATAGGCAAAGAGGGGCAAAATGTGCGATTGGCAGCAAAACTTACCGGTTGGAAAATTGATATCAAAGGCAAGAATGAATCAGAGGTAAGCAAAGAAAAAGAGGAAAAAGAAACCAAAGTAGCCCAAGAAAAGGAAACTAAAAAAGAAAAAGAAAAACCAGCCAAAAAGACAAAAAAGAAGAAGAAAGAAGAGAAGGGAACAAACGAAAAGTTGAGTGCCTCCTCAACTGACGTTGCCACTCAAACTCCCACACCTGATCCGGAAAAGGAGAAGGAATCGAAGACTTCAACAGAGGACCAGCAGTAACAACATACAGTGTAGTATTCAACGCAGAATCCTATTCCCTCTATAATTATATAGCAACAAGATGAATATAAGTATGGCGTATACAGGATTTATTCTGCAATAGATATGGTAAAAAAAACGAAACAAACAAAACAAGTTATCAGTCATCATCCGAGTCGCCCACCCATTGTCGTAGTGTTGGGGCACGTCGATCATGGAAAAACTACACTTCTTGACTACATACGAAAAACCAAAGTAGCCGCAAAAGAACACGGGGGAATCACGCAGGCCATAGGAGCCTATCAAGCGGAAATTTCAGGCAAAGAGGGAAAACGCTATATAACCTTTATTGATACTCCCGGGCATGAAGCGTTTGCAAGTATGCGCAGCCGCGGTGCTCAAGTTGCCGATCTTGCCATACTCGTGGTGGCCGCAGATGATGGGGTGATGCCGCAAACGATTGAAGCTATACAGCATATTAAAACGGCCAACATCCCTCTGATCGTTGCCATAAATAAAATCGATGTTGAAGGCAGTAATGTCGAAAAAATCAAGCGGCAGCTTGCGAAAGCCGATGTATTAGTAGAAGGGTACGGTGGAGACGTCGTCGTTCAACCTATCTCGGCCAAAACAGGACAGGGAGTTGATCAGCTTCTGGATATGGTCATTTTAGTCAGTGATTTGGAAGGGAAGGCAAAGGAAGAGTCTAAAGATTTTTCAGGCGTTGTTATTGAGTCCCGCAAGGACAAGCTTAAAGGTCCCGTAGCTTCTATTGTCATACGGAGCGGCTCATTAAAAGTCGGCATGTCAATCGCAGCTGAAGATGTGGGAGGTAGAGTGCGTGCGATGTTGGATGAGTGGGGACAACAGGTGAAAGAATGTCCGGCGGGAAAACCAATAGAGGTTTTAGGTTGGACAGATGTGCCTCCTGTAGGATCCACCATAACAGAGGGTATCGCTCACGAAAAAAATGCGCCTGTGGCGCAAAATGCAGCCATAGAAGGGGAAAAATCACTTTTACATGTCGTTATTAAAGCAGAATCCGTCGGTTCACTCGAAGCGCTGCGCTACGTGCTTCCTGCCGGAATTACCGTCATTTCCCAAGGAGTTGGAGAAATTTCGGAATCGGATGTCCTGTTTGCAAAAACGACAGGCAGTATCATTATCGGATTTAATGTTCGCACAGCTGCTCAAGCTACTAAAATTGCTGAACTTGAACAGGTCGTCATCAAAACTGCAACCATCATCTACTCTCTCGTGGAAGAGCTTGAAGAAGTTATCGCAGCATTAAAATCGGGAGGGTTAGAAGAAACGCTTGGGGAAGCAAAGATACTCGCAGAATTTCCCTTTAATAGAGAAAGGATCGCTGGGGTTAAAATTGCTTCCGGACGGCTGGCTAAAGGAGACACGGTGAAAATTCTTCGCGACAAAGAGGAAATAGTGAGAGGAAAAATCAAATCTCTCCGGTTGGGAAAAAATGAGGTGACCAAAATCGAGGCTGGCAGCGAATGCGGCGTAGGTTTTATGTCTCCTCTTGATTTCGCGACAGGAGATGCTATAATAGCCTATAGGAAATAAATTAAAGCCATCTCCTGGGAAGGGGAATGTTTTTTTAATTGTATGCATATAGCACCCAACGATCTTACCCAACTCCAACAGGTGATAGAGGGAGCGAAAGAAATTCTCGTCGTCACCCATCAAAATCCCACTACCGATAGCCTAGCCGCAAGTTTGGCACTTTACCTTACTCTTCCCCAAATTGGCAAGAGGGTAAGTGTTGCATGTCCGGACAAAGTCACCGTGGAAGTAAGCAATCTGGTCGGAATTGATAAAGTCACAGACACCATAGGGAGCAAAAACTTCGTCATTTCCCTTGACTACGCAGAGGGTTCGATAGAAAAAGTCAGCTACAATATCGAAGGGGATAAATTTAACCTTGTGGTTGAGCCCCGGCCAGGTTTTTCTTTTTCCCAAGAGAAAGTGGGTTTTTCACGCAGTGGAGGCAATGCGGATATCATCATTGTCATAGGAGCACCAAGCATTGACGAACTAAAGCAGTTAGGATTACAAATTGGAGAAATGGCCAATAGAGTAACACTTGTCAACATCGATACCCATGCCAACAATACGAGGTATGGGCGCATTAATATGGTTTTCCCGGGCCTAGGCTCCGTCTCTGAAGCCATGACTCAAATTCTTAAAGGATTAAATCTCACTATTCCTGCTGATGCGGCAACCAACCTGCTTGCCGGTGTGATGAGCGCCACAGCAAATTTCACTTCACCCAAGACTTCACCCGATTCCTTTGAGGCAGCGGCCTTACTTATGCGCATGGGCGCACAGAAAACTCCTTCCACACAGGCGTCTATGCCGGCATTTATGAACGGTCCACAAGGGGATACCGGTGGATACTACGGGAGCCCGCAGTCAATGACAGGCATGGCGCCTTTTCCAACGCCACAACCAGCAAAACCACGCCCGCAAAATTTTGGGCAAACATTACCACCTCTACCATCCCAACCTGCAGGTTTGCCAAACGATCAACAGGCGCCGCCTGACTGGTTGAAACCGAAGATATTTAAATCCGGCATAAAGACACCGCGAACACCAGCGGATTTTTCTCCCAGTGACGGCAGAGGATCGACATCGTAAATACTACCCACATTTCTCCGGTTGTAACAATATGCATTTTCTGCTAAAATACGCACAACTCTAATAAAATTACTATTTGTTTGCAAAAAGATCAATTTATACCTTTCCTATGGCACTTCCCCTAGACGATAAGAAAAAAATCATAGAAGAATTTGCCATAAAAAAAGGCGATACCGGAAGCCCTGAAGTACAGGTAGCGCTCTTGACATCGCGGATGGATAAACTCACCTCACATCTCAAAATCAATCCCAAAGATAACCATTCTCGCCGGGGTCTGTTGGGTTTGGTTTCCAAACGCCGCAGGCTTCTTCACTATCTTTCAAAAAAAGCCGAAGAGCGATACAAAGACATTATTAAAAAATTAGATATACCAAAATAAGGAGCCAGGGAGAAATGGGTAAATGGGTCTCAAATTAAGATGTGAGAAGGATGAATTGGCGGTCAGAATTTGTCCTCCCCACCTCTTAATATTACCCCTCATTTGTCCAAAAATCCCTCGTAAAATTAATTATGAAAAAATCCACAAACGCTCAAATCATATCCAAATCCATCGAGATTGGCGGAAGGACACTGACATTGGAAGTGGGGCGCGTTGCCGATCAGGCAAATGCAGCTGTACTCGCCCGATACGGGGATACAATGGTGCTCGTCGCTGTCGTGGCTTCCAAGGAGCGGGAAGATCTTGATTATTTTCCTTTAAGTGTCGAATATGCAGAAAAACTCTACGCTGGAGGGAGAATAAAGGGTTCGCGTTGGGTCAAGCGTGAAGGTCGTGCATCTGATGACGCCATTCTTAAAGCGCGACTCATCGACCGATCAATTAGACCACTTTTCCCCAAGGATTTTAAGAAAGATGTGCAGGTGATCGCCACACTTCTCTCTGTAGACGGGGAAAATGATCCCGATATCCTCTCTCTCGTTGGTGCTGCTGCGGCATTGCATATAAGCGATATCCCCTGGAATGGCCCGGTAGGAGCAGTGAGAATTGGCTATGTGTCTCCAAAAACTGCGGTTGGCGCAGAGGCGACAAACGTACCAGAAGGATTTATGACCAATCCACGTAGTGGGGAAATGGAATACTCTGATATGGATTTGGTGATAACTGCGACCAAACAAAAGATTGTCATGATTGAGTCGGGGATGAAGGAGTGTTCCGAGGATACGGTTATCGCAGGTATTGCACACGCACATGAGGATGTAAAGAAGGTTATTGGTCTTATCGAAGAGCTCCGGGAAGCAGCAGGAAAACCAAAGCAATCGTATATTTCCAACGCCATAGATCCTTCCCTCGTGACCCGGCTGGAAAAAGATTATCACGATGAGATAAAAAATCTCGTCTTAAAGCGTATTGCCAAGGAAGTTGAAGGTGAGGAACTTGCTGTGCTGGCTGATGCTATTGTAGAAAAATATGGAGAAGATGTAGATAAAAAAACCATACTCAAAGCGATCGATATACTTTTCAAAAAGTATATTCGCCATGACACCTTGGTGAACAACAAGCGTCCTGACGGGAGGAAATCAGATGAAATCCGTCCGATAAGTGGCGAAACGGGCGTGCTCCCAAGAACTCATGGGTCGGCAATTTTTAACCGTGGGCAAACTCAAGCACTGACGATCACCACTCTTGCCGCTCCCTCACTGGAACAACTTATCGAAAGCCCGGAAGGGGAAGAGACGAAACGGTATATGCATCATTACTACATGCCTCCCTACAGCGTAGGTGAGACTGGACGGTTTGGTTGGCCAAGTCGTAGAGAAATAGGACACGGTGCACTCGCTGAACGGGCTTTGCTACCCGTCATTCCACCTTCTACCACATTCCCATATACCATTCGAGTAGTCTCCGAGATCATGTCGTCCAACGGTTCTACATCGATGGCTTCAGTATGCGGCTCAACAATGTCTCTGATGGATGCCGGAGTACCTATCAAAGAACCTGTTTCCGGTATCGCTATGGGGTTAGTGTGTGAAGGAGAAAAGTATGTAGTTTTGTCCGATATTCTTGGCATTGAGGATTTTACCGGGGACATGGATTTTAAAGTGGCAGGCACAAAAAATGGGGTGACTGCGGTACAACTCGATGTAAAAACCGATGGGTTGACCCATCAAATGATTAAAGAAATCTTGGCGCAAGCCCAGACAGGAAGAATGCATATCATGGGTAAAATGCTTGAGGTTATTACTCAATCTCGACCGCATCTCTCCCAGTTTGCACCGAAAGTCCGCGTGATGCAGGTACCTGTGGATAAAATAGGTGAAGTCATCGGGCCCGGCGGCAAAGTTATCCGCAATATTATCGCCCAAACCCAAGCAACGGTGGACATAGAGGACGATGGACGTGTCACCATATCAGCCCCGGATGAGGCGAATGTTGCCAAAGCGGTGCAGTGGATAGAGGGCTTGATAAAAGAAGTGCAGCCGGGTGAAGAGTACGAAGGAGAAGTCAAACGCATCCTTCCTTTTGGTGCATTTGTCGAGATCATACCCGGCAAAGAAGGTCTGGTCCATGTATCTCAAATGTCGACAGGATTTGTCAATGATCCCAATGATGTGGTCAAAATCGGGCAGAAAGTAAAAGTGCGTGTCATTGAAATAGATAGTCAGGGCCGAACCAACCTCTCTATGCTCTTTGGCGAAGATGCCAAAGCGCGTCCCCAACGATCGGATCGTCCGCAATTTGAACGGAGTTCAGGTCCCCGGGATCGATCGTTTCGTCCCCGAAGGAGATTTTAAGTTTAGGAAAATAAAGACGCAATTTTCTCCGGATTGACCCATCTTAAGCGAGTTGGGATCGTTTAAGTAGATTTCTCCTTTCGGAACACATACAATAAAACTATATGAGTGGTGGCGATGACATTGAATTGACGGAAATTACCAAGCTTGAAGCCAAACTTACCTCGTCTCACCTCCCGCCTGATTTAACCGAACGAGCACATGGCATGATTGAACGTGCTCGCCAAGCCCTCAAATATGGCGGTTTTTTTACCGGCCTGGAGCAAGTGATGAACTATGTTGACTGGATAACGAGCCTCCCCTGGGGTGTAAGCAGTCAGGATGTTTTGGACCTCGCTCGTGCGGGAGAAGTACTCGAAAAAAATCATCACGGACTCAAAGATATTAAAGATAGAATATTGGAATATTTGGCGGTTATCAAACTGAAAGAGAAAAGTACCGATCAAACACAGGCGATGATGCGTGCTCCAATTCTTTGCTTTGTGGGCTTAGTCGGGACGGGAAAGACCACGATAGCCTACGCGATCGCAGAGGCAATGGGCCGTAAGTTTGTCCGTATTCCGTTTGGTGGTATGGGGAGTGCATCGGACTTGCGCGGACAATCACGAGCGCATCCCGATAGTGAGCCTGGACAGGTTGTCAAAGCTTTGAGACGAGCCGGAACAAAAAATCCCGTCATTCTTTTAGATGAGATTGACCGTGTTGCCGAGGCGGCAAGAGGAGACATCATGGGAGTGCTGGTTGAACTTCTGGATCCGGAACAGAATGTGGCGTTTGTGGATCACTACATTGATTTCCCCTTCGATCTTTCGCAGGTGTTATTTATAGCAACAGCCAACAATACGACACATATCTCCACGGCGGTTCTGGATAGACTTGAGCCTCTGCAGATGCCTTCATATTCAGATGAAGAAAAGACGATCATTGCTCGGGAGTACGTCTTGCCAAAAGCACTCGCTGCTAGTGGACTGACCAAAGAAAATCTTGTGATTAACGACGATGTATGGCCTATTATCGTGCGGCCGCTTGGGTTTGATGCTGGTATTCGTACCCTGGAGAGAACCATTGACGGCATTTGCCGAAAAGTGGCGAGGATGATTGTAGAAAACAAAGGGACGGCATTTCGCATGACGCGAGAGAATAGCAAGGAGTTTGTACAGAACTGGTAAGGAAATTGCCTATGACTCAACAATTACTCAAAATTATCCCCCTCGGTGGTATGGGTGATGTGACCAAAAACATGTACGTCTATGAGTACGCAGACAACATTCTCGTTGTCGATTGCGGCATAGGCTTCCCCGGTGTTGAAATGTACGGCATCGATTTAGTCATTCCCGATATCACCTATCTTCGGGAACGCAAGCATATGATTCGGGGAATTATCTTAACGCACGGTCACGAGGACCACATCGGTGCTCTGCCCTATGTGTTGCCCGAAATTAAAACCCGCGTGTTTGCCACAAAGCTGACTGCGGCGCTAGTAGAGACCAAGATAAAAGAGTTTGAAATCGATCAAAAAATTGAATTGATTGATGAGCAAACCGTATTACGTCTCGGGCCATTTACTATTGAACCAGTGCACGTGACCCATTCAATACCCGATGCGGTAAACTATCTCATTAAAACCCCGGTGGGTACGGTATACCACGGGAGCGATTTTAAATTTGACTGGACACCCATAGATGGCAAAGCCACATCCGTAAATAAAATCGCTCGTGCGGGTGAAGAGGGAATTGTATGTCTACTTTCAGATTGTGTGCGAGTGGAGAAGGAAGGCTACACGCTTTCAGAACGGGTTATAGAGGAGACACTTGAAAAAGAAATATCCTCCTGTGGCGGTAAATTTATCGTTACCACGCAATCATCCAATATCTCCCGTCTACAACAGGCGATTAACGTGGGGCTTCGACACAACAGAAAAATTGTCCTTCTGGGACGCAGCATCGATCAGGCTGTAGAAGTGGCTAAAAAATTAAATTACATCAAAGTTCCCGATCACGCATTGGTGTCGGATAGACATGCATCCAAAGTTCCTCCTAAAAATCTTCTTCTTCTGGTTGCAGGCAGTCAAGGTCAGGTAGATTCGGCACTCTCTCGTGTTGCTCGGGGAGATCACAAGTTTATAAAGATTGCAAAAGGGGATACGGTGGTTTTCTCATCAGATCCTATACCGGGCAATGAGAACGCAGTCTACACGCTTATCGATGAATTAACCTGGCTAGGAGCCCGGACAGTGTACACCGATATTCTCGAAGATCTCCATGTATCCGGCCATGGGAGCGAACAAGATCTGCGTCTGATGATTGCTCTTACGAAGCCCAAACACCTCATCCCTATCGGGGGTACGTTTCGCCACATGCGGCATTATGCCAATTTGGCTCTGGATATGGGCTACAAAGAGGAGCAAGTGAAGCTTTTGGAAAATGGACAAGTACTGGCAATTGATCATCAGGGGAATACCCACATGGCAGGCAGGGTAGAAGTAAAAAATATCTTTGTGGATGGGTTGGGCGTCGGAGATGTAGGTCATGTGGTTTTACGCGATCGCCAGCAGATGGCGGCCGATGGTATAGTTGTGATAATCGTCTCGGTGTCTGTGAATACGGGGGAATTGGTCGGCGAGCCGGATGTTATTTCCCGCGGTTTTGTATTTATGAAGGAGGCAGAGGGACTCATAAATCGAGCCAAACAGGTAGTAAAAAAACAGTTCCAGCGTAGGCCACAGCATGTAGTAGACTGGCAATTTATCAAAAAACAGCTCGCCGGAAGCTTGGAAGAATTTTTTTACCGAGAAACTCATCGTCGACCTATGGTGCTTCCCGTGATTGTGGAGGTGTAAGATCGTTTAGCGTAAGGAGAATTGTAAGATGGCCCGCTATTATAGACGCAAGGTTCGTCTTAAACTAAAAAAACAAACAATAAACACCATAGCCGCAATAACCCTCTTTGGTGTGGCAGGTATCATTTTTTTGTCTTTTTTCCAGGAAGGGACCGTATTGGCACGCGTCCGAGATGAAGTCGTGGGTCTTTTTGGATGGGGAGCGCTTCTTCTGCCCGTGCTTTTCGTATCGTATGGTGCCCTCATGGTAGGTATTAAATCTAAATTTACCCAGCCCACCATTCCCATCGGTCTGACCCTCACCTTTGCCAGTATCTTGGGATTTTCTCAAGCAGGACAGGTGGGTTTCCTCATGTGGCAGTATCTCTCGGAGAATATTTCGTCTTTAGGGAGTATTTTTTTTCTCATCGGAATTCTGGTTATTGGTCTCACTATTCTTTTTAATACATCAATTGACCAGATACTACGTCTTCTTTTTATTCTCGTTGGCGCAGTGCAGATGTATATCGAGAAATACCTTTTAGCCCCCCTGTTTACCCAGAAACCCAAAAGCGCTTTCCGTGAAGGTGCTACTACTATGAAGGTAAAGGGTGGGATAGTAGAGGAACCCAGAGAAATGCCCAAGGCAGCGGCACTCCCAAAAGCCCATCCAATGACTCACCTCTCTACTCACCCTGTTTCTTCCGGCGGTATTTCTACACCAAAGGCGCTAGATTTGGGGATTTGGGAGTACCCGCCGTACTCGCTCTTATCAGAGCGTCCGGGCGCAAAAGCAGAGAGAGGAGATATCAAAAAAAGCGCTTCTATCATAGAAAAAACTCTCGACAGCTTTGGTGTCACGGCTCGGGTAGTGGAGGTGAACCTCGGTCCGGCCGTCACGCAGTATGCATTAGAAATTGCTTTGGGTACAAAGCTTTCTAAAATCACTGCGCTCGCAAGTGACTTGGCGCTTGCTCTAGCTGCTCCTACCGGACAGATTCGTATCGAGGCACCGATACCGGGACGAAGTTTAGTAGGTATAGAAATACCCAACAGATCGCTGGAAGTGGTGACGATGAAACAGATGCTCCAATCGGATAAAATGCGCCAGTTAAAAAGCAAGCTTAGTGTGGCATTGGGCTTGGATGTTTCGGGATCACCTGTTGTGCTCGATATTGCAAAAATGCCGCATGTGCTCATAGCAGGAACTACCGGATCAGGAAAAAGCGTCCTCGTAAACTCTTGGATATCTTCTCTCCTTTTCCGCACCACACCCAACGAGGTAAAGCTTATCCTCATTGATCCTAAGCGCGTGGAACTTACCAGTTACAATGGCATTCCTCACCTCTTGACTCCGGTGATTGTGGATGTAGACAAGACGCTTTCCGCCTTAAAATGGGCGATGGGAGAGATGGACCGTCGGTATAAAGTATTTGCTGAAATGGGCGTGCGCAATATTGATTCATACAATGAGCTCTCGGGGTTCCAAGCAATCCCATATATTATTATTTTTATCGATGAGTTAGCCGATCTGATGGCGTACGCACCTGTTGAAGTGGAGGATGCCATTACGAGGCTTGCGCAAATGGCGCGGGCGACAGGTATTCATCTTGTGGTTGCGACACAGCGGCCCAGTGTCGATGTCATTACTGGTCTTATCAAAGCCAATATCCCTTCACGCATCGCTTTTAATGTATCCAGCATGATTGATTCACGGGTGATTATCGACATGCCTGGGGCGGAAAAGCTGTTGGGTCGTGGAGATATGCTTTATATTCCTCCTGACCAAGCAAAGCCGAGCCGTATACAGGGCACATTTATTTCAGAAGCAGAAACGGCAAAACTCAACCAGTTCCTCAAAGCCAAAGGTATCCCCGTGCAATATACCGAGGAAGTAACGAGTATGCCTCTTGCTTGGAAAAAGAGCGGTACTTCGACAAGTGGCGAGGATGGGAAAGATGAGCTCTTTATAGAAGCCGTACGCGTGGTATGTCAGCACGATAGAGCTTCCGCTTCCCTTCTCCAGCGCCGTCTGTCCGTAGGATATGCTCGGGCAGCTCGGATTCTGGACCAGTTGGAAGCGAACGGTATAGTGGGTCCAGGTGAAGGATCAAAACCTCGAGATGTGCTGATACGCAATGCAGATCAATATTTGGCCGAGCGTGCGGGGACAGGTGGACAATCTCCTCAATAGAGATTACTTTCCTACTTGTATTATGCTTAGTGTCGGTAGATTGCTTCGTGAAGCCCGTCTCAAACAAGGGATAACTCTTATTGATGTGGAACACCATACTCGGATCCGCGGCAAATATTTAGTAGCGTTGGAATCGGACGACTTTTCCAGCTTGCCCGGGAGAGCATACATAGCAGGGTTTATCCGCAACTATAGTGAGTTTCTCAAGTTGGATAGTGAACATGTGCTTGCTGTGTTTAGGCGGGAATTTTCTGACCATAAGCGTCCGACGGTATTACCTAAAGGGTTGGCTCAACCGGTGAACCGGTCACCGTTTACGCTCACTCCCCGTATAGCAGCCTTTTTTGCTACAGGACTTCTCCTTTTTGTGTTTTTTGCCTACCTGTTTTTTGAGTACCGGTATGTGGCGATAGCGCCTGTACTTTCTCTAACGACTCCCAGCGAGGGGCAGAAAATCCAAAGCAGCAGCGTCCTTGTGCAAGGAAAGAGCGATCCTGATGCAGAAGTAACGATCAATGATCAAACGGTAAGTCTACAAGTCGATGGAACATTTTCTGTGGAAGTCTCGCTAAAACCTGGACTAAATAAAATTATCGTATCGGCCAAAAATAAGTTCGGCAAAAAAGCAGACATCACTCGCATGATCGAAGGAATGGGCCCGTAATTTCGAGACAAAACCCACTTCTTCTCTTGACAACAGGGTAAGAGTGGATATTAACTTAGATGATGCCTTTTTTTAGAGGGGTTTTCCCCTTTATAAAATTTCGACCACTGACTATTGGCCACTTTCACTCCTCAAAAGGAGAAATAACTGCTACTCTCACCCTCATTGGTATCGCCATCCTCACCCTCGGTACCCTTCTTGGCGCCATCACTGCTCGAAATAACCAGTCAATACGCTCTACCGCAGCCACAAGTTGTAAGAGCT
>OBEQ011982041.1_pt1 | contig 15507 bp, 11 predicted proteins | sample 1670901 | NCBI WGS metagenome assembly OBEQ01 (sample SAMEA104232315, study PRJEB22302) | groundwater metagenome | biome: forest; feature: aquifer; material: groundwater | place: USA | collected 2011-08-07 | depth 5.4 m | reverse complement strand
CGAAAGTTGCGGCCCAGCAGAAGGATGAGTTTGTCTCGTGCGAGCATCTTCTTCTTGCGATACTTGATGTGCAGGCGGCAGCGAAGTCGGTACTCGAGCAGTTCGGCGTGCGCCGGGACGCGGCATTTCGCGTGCTCGCACAACTCCGCGGCTCAATGCGGGTGACGGACGAGACACCCGAGAGCAAGTTCCAGGTGCTTGAGAAATACGCCATTAACATTACCGAGAAAGCGCGCGCGGGGGAGCTTGACCCGGTGATCGGCCGTGAGGAAGAATTGCGCCGCGTGATGCAAGTGCTCTCGCGCCGCACAAAAAACAATCCGGTGCTGATTGGGGAGCCCGGCGTGGGGAAGACCGCGATTGTGGAAGGACTTGCGCAGCAGATTGTGCACGGGGATGTGCCGGAGTCGCTCAAAGGGAAAGAGATTCTTATGCTTGATTTGGGTGCGCTTATTGCCGGTACAAAATTCCGGGGGGAATTTGAAGACAGACTCAAGGCCTTTATGAAGGAGATTAAGAATGCGAGCGGGAAACTCATTCTTTTTATTGACGAAATACACACTATTGTGGGTGCCGGCGCAGCCGAAGGCGCGGTGGATGCGTCAAACCTCCTGAAGCCGGCGCTTGCCCGCGGAGAATTGCACGCCGTCGGCGCGACGACTGTCCGGGAGTACCAGCGTTATATTGAAAAGGACCCTGCGCTTGAACGGCGTTTCCAGCCGATCATGGTGGAGGAACCCTCAATTGAGGACAGCGTCGCAATTTTGCGCGGGCTTAAGGAAAAATATGAGATTCACCACGGGCTCCGCATTAGCGACGAAGCGATTGTGGAAGCGGTGAACCTTTCCGCGCGCTACATTACCGACCGCTTTCTTCCCGATAAGGCGGTAGATTTGATTGATGAGGCGGCAGCGGCGCGACGGCTTGAGTCCGAGAGTTTGCCGAAGGAAATTGATACCGTGCGGCGGGATATCACGCGGCTTGAGGTGGAGCGGCAGGCCTTGAGCCGCGAAGGCGAGGGAAAATCGCACGTGAGCAGGCTCAAGGAAATTGACGCGGTGCTTCACGACCACAAGACCAAGAACGATGAGCTGTCGGCGCGGTGGCATACCGAGAAAATTAAATTTGAAACGCTGCACGAATTGCGCAGAAAAATAGAAGCGTTGAAGCGCGAAGCAGAAGTGGTGGAGCGCGAGGGAAATCTTGAGCGGGTGGCGCAGATTACGTACGGAGAGCTCCCGCAGGCGGAGAAGGATTATGCGCTTTTTGAGAAGAAGCACTTTTCCACCCGAGGCGGATCCGCCTTGGGCGGAAGCGTACCGTACCGCAAGAAAACCCGTCCGAACGGCAGTTCTGCCGGGCGGGAAACCGGATCCGACGACGAGCAGTTTCTTAAAGATGCGGTGGATAAGGAAGATGTGGCGGCGGTGGTATCGGTGTGGACCGGTATCCCCATTACGCGGGTACTGGAGTCCGAGAGTACGAAGCTAACAAAAATTGAGGAGGCATTGGCGGGGCGCGTGGTGGGTCAAAGGCAGGCAATTGCGGCAGTTGCGAACGCATTACGGCGCGCACGTGCGGGACTTTCTGACGAAGACAGGCCCCTCGGTTCTTTCATGTTCTTGGGACCTACGGGAGTAGGGAAAACGGAGCTCGCCCGCGCGCTTGCGGAGTTTATGTTTGATGACGAGAAAGCCCTCGTGCGAATTGATATGTCGGAGTATATGGAGCGCCACGCAGTAAGCCGACTTGTCGGGTCGCCGCCCGGGTATGTGGGGCACGAAGAGGGTGGGCAACTTACAGAAATTGTGCGGCATCGTCCCTACAGCCTGATTCTCTTTGATGAAATCGAAAAGGCGCACCCCGAGGTGTTCAACTTATTGCTCCAGATTCTCGATAATGGCCGGCTTACCGATGCAAAAGGGAAAATAGTGAATTTCAAGAACGCCATTATTCTTATGACCTCAAATGCGGGGAGCGAGCACTTGCGCGCGATGTCGTCCTTGGGATTCTCTTTCGGAAATGAAGCAGCGAAGGATTCCGAAGAAGAGGCTTATAAGAGCAAGGTGATGGCGGCGCTCCGAGACAACTTTAGGCCGGAGTTTCTGAATCGCATTGATGAAATCATCATCTTTAACCCGCTCGCAAAGTCTGACATCGAGAAAATCGTCGAAATTCAAATCAATCTTCTTGAGCAACACCTCAAGAAAAACAATATCGCCATAAAGGTGGACGCCGCCGCACGGGAGCATCTTGCACGGGAAGGATTCAGTCCCGAATTCGGCGCACGACCGCTGAAGCGTCTGCTCCAAAAGGTAGTTCTTGACAAGCTTGCGGATAAAATAATCCGCGGGGAAATTAAAAACGGTGACAAAGTTAAAATCCATTTTAAATCAAATTCCCTGGTGGTTGGTGTCTAGGGCGGGAATTGCAGGCCTTGCGTGGTGGCTCCTTCCATTCTGGATGTTTTTTGTGGTTGCGAACAGTTTGTACTGGGCGTCATGGTTCCATGCGAAAACATTCATGGTACCTCTGCTGATCACGCTCATTCTGAGCGTGGTATCCCTGCCTTCCTTGTGGGCCGCGGCGCTTATCGGGATTATGTTTTTCCTTATGCTCGGTGCGAAGGAGCTTACGTTCATCCACCGTGTCCGGGCCTATGAACTTCTGGGAGTCATGCTGCTTTTCTTGGGCGCCCTTCAGATGGCGATGATTACCGAGGGAGCGAAGCAAATATATATCCCTCTCGAATATTTTGTTCCCGGGATTATCTTCTTTATACTTCGTGAAAGCGTTTCGCGGTATGAACAGATGCAAGGCGAGGGGAGCGCTGAAGAGCGCCGCCGGAGTTTGTTGAGGAGTGCAGTCGGGGGGCTTGTGCTGTGGGGATATGGAAGCGGGCTTTCTGGGCTCCCCCTTGAACAAATTCCGAAGAGCGCTGCATTATTTGGAGGTGCAGTCGCCCTTTTCTTTCTTTCTGCGCGACGGACACAAGAAGATGTTCTCTATGTGCGAACGTGCGCAGGGCTGGCGCTTGGAGTGCTCATCCTTGTTTTCTTTGCTACTAGCTGGACGCTTTAACCACTATGAAAGCAATCATACTTGCCGCGGGGTATGCCACGCGCCTCTATCCTCTCACCCTCACTCGGCCGAAGTCCTTATTGCCTGTTGCGGGGCGGCCGATACTTGATTACATCGTGGACAGATTAGGGGAGGTGGAGGGCATCGATGAAGTATATGTCGTAACCAATACTAAGTTTGTTGCCCAATTTGACCGCTGGGCCGCGGAACGGTCGAACCTCCCGATGCCGTTCCGTATTTCGGTGCTGAATGATGGCTCCACGGACGAGGAAAACAAACTCGGAGCAATTGGCGATATCGCGTTTGTCCTGCATGCCCACCATATTGAGGATGATGTGATAGTGATAGCAGGAGATAATCTTGTAAGCGGCAACTTCAAGGAATTTGGAGTGTTGTGTCGGGAGAAAAACGCCCCTATATTCGGAGTCTATGATGTCGGGAACAAAGAAGACGCTAAAAAGTTCGGCGTCGTGAGTATGAGTGAAAAGGGAGTCGTTACGCGCTTTGAGGAAAAGCCTCGCGTTCCCGGAAGTACGCTGATAAGTATCGCATTGTACTTTTACCCGCAGAGCGTGCTTCCACTGTTACGTCGATACCTTGAAGAAGGAAATAGTCTTGACCAGCCAGGACGTTTTATCCAATGGCTCTACACGCGAATGCCGGTATATGGTTGGAAGGTGCCGGGAATGTGGTATGACATTGGATCTCCCGAAACGCTCGCGGAGGCAGATAGGGCGTTTTCCGAATTCCGGTCCCGAGAGAGTTTGGGTTAGCCGGTAAGTGTCTCGGCATTGCCGCGTGTTATTTGACAGGATGCCGCATCATGGAATATATTCTCGACCATGCAGGACGAGGCAGGAAAGTTTGTAGGGAAAAAACTATACGAGATCAGCTATGCCCTCTGCCGGATTGCTGCTCGCATCCATCCGGGGGTAGGAGCAAGGATAGAGGAAAGCGCATTCCGAATTGTTGAATTATCATATTCCTTAAACATGCATGATATTCGGCATGTTTTAGAGATAACGAAGAGTCAAGTAAGGCTTGGCGCCGATTCAGGAATTATAAACAAAGGGAATAGCGAGGTTATTCTTGGGGAGATAATGAAACTCGAATCATTTTTGCGTGCTGGAAGGGAAATTGAAATCGGCAACAAAGTTGAACTTGACGGAGTTTTTTCAAATCAAGACCTTCCAGAAAGGAAAAAAATGAAGATTGATGACGGTGATGCCGTGAAAAAGGAACCCGGCAATTCTACGGGACAAGGCGAAAAGGATGTAGAAGAAGTGAGAGAAGATAGGCAATCGGCAGAAATCCGGCAAAAGATAATAATGAACTGCATAGAAAAATCCGGCAATTGCCGAATGAGAGATTTAATCGAGAAATTTCCGAACTCGAGCGAAAGGACTCTAAGGAACGATTTGCAATCTCTCTTGGCAATGGGTTTTATTGAGCGCCTCGGTGAAGGGGGGCCTGGCACCTATTATCGCTATAAAATGCCTATATTGCATGCTTCCATAGGGGGGTTAGGCAATACCTCTGGGGAAGAGTCTGTTTCTGGGGGAAGTAACCTTTAAATGCAGGATTCGTTTTAAAGATTAGCTGCAACAGTTGGCTTTTTCCGACAGTTGTGGTATCCTTGATTCGAAGTGGTTCAGGTCCGACGCCCTTCGGGGTAACGGACGTGAGGCTGGACCAGCAACATTAGGTGAAAGGTGTTGGGTTTTAGGTGTGAGTTGAGACAGAAGGGAGGGGGGAACTCTCCGCTTTTGTTGCAACTTTAATCTATAATCTATAACCTATAACCTCTTGTATGCATTCAGCCTCGCATAACGCGGGCTTTTTTATTTATCAAGCCTGGCGTAGCCAGACCACCCATAATCCTCGTTAATATAGCGTTCTTTTCTCGGCAATCCTCCTGTCCCCATCCTCACAAGGATTTGGAGGGTCGAGTTGGCGAGGGAAGAACTTTCCCAGGTGGAAAGGTCGACGGCCATCTTCAATAGCCCGCGGCATGCTTGGAAAATTGTCGAAATATTATTCCAAGTGGTGTCGTATGGCAGTTGAGGTCGATAATATAAGCAAAGAATTCGAAATTAGTAATTAATCAATGAGTACATTCAGTAAAAAGTTTGTTTCTATAGCGCTTATGACGACCGTCGCAGTATGGGCGTCTGGAGCGCTTCTTTTTGTGCCAGTGGCGAATGCACAATCTTCGTCTGACCTTCAGGCGCAGATTGCACAGCTTTTGGCGCAAATTGCGCAATTGCAAGGGCAGCTCAACACTGGATCAGCAGGATCGAGCATGAGCGCCCCCGCCTATACCTTTACCCGCGACCTCACCGTGGGAAGTACTGGCGCGGACGTGAAAGCTCTCCAACAGTGGCTGAACGCAAGCGGCTACGCGGTTGCGCAGTCCGGAGTTGGTTCCGCAGGAAATGAGACTATGTATTTCGGGCCTGCCACTAAAAAGGCAGTAGCCGCTTTCCAAGCGGCGAAGGGCATCTCGCCCGCCGCGGGATACTTTGGTCCAAAGACTCGCGGAGCGGCAGCGGCGATGGCCGCGGCAGTTCCTGCGAAGCAACCGGCACAACAGCCGGCGCAGCAACCGGTGGCAGGGCAGCCTGTGCAGCAACCGGTGCAGCAACCGGTGCAGCAACCGGTGGCAAACGCTCCGGCATCGGGTCTTTCGGTAGGCGTGTCTTCATCGAATCCGGGGGCAGGGTCTTTGATCTCGTCCTCGAACAGTGCTGCGGCGCGCGTTCCCGTACTGTCAGTGGACTTGACGGCGGGTATCGCGAGCGGCATTACGGTGACGCAGCTTAGGTTCAACAAGCCCGGCGTGATCTCCGACAGCTCAATCTCCGGCGCGTACGTCGAAGAGAACGGCAAGGTACTGGCGCAGTACACGTCCATTTCGGGCGGTACGATTTCTTTCCCGGGGCTCGCATTGAACATTGCCGCGGGACAGACCAGGACGCTTACCCTCTCGATTGACCCTGCCCAGAACTTGTCTGCGGGGAACACGGTAGGATTTGCCATGAAGAATGCTTCTAATGTGACGGCGACCGATGCCACAGGGGCAGCGGTCACTCCATCCGCCAGTTTCCCCCTGCAAGGCAACACCTTCACGGTGACCTCGGTTTCGAACCCGTCGATTGCATCGCTCACGATTGCATCAAGCTCGATCGGAACCACAGTGTATTCCGGATCGAAGAACGCTATCGTGGGTGCATGGAGTTTCACTGGTACGAACAGCAAGATTTGGCTTAAGGGATTGAATTTGAAAGTGATCGGTTCGGCGAATAAGGGCGACCTCCAAAACGTAAAGTTGTACGTGAACGGTACGCAGGTAGGGCAGACGCTCGCCACAGTTCCGGCGGACGGAAGCGCCTACTTCGACCTCACGGCAGCTCCAGCGACCATCAACACCGGCTCGAACAACGTTCAGGTGTATGGAGACGTGATGGGTTCTCCGAACTTCAACTTCCAATTTGAGATTCTAAACTCGTTTGACGTGCTTGCGGTTGACTCGCAGTACAACGTGCCGGTATCGGCGGCATCGAACACCGGAACACTGGTTTCGATCAACGCCGGAACCCTCACGGTGACTGTGGCGTCGAACACGCCGACGGGCAACCTCGCAGGAGGTCAGACGGGCGTGACGCTCGCAAAGTTCAGCGTGTACGCGGCAGGCGAACCAGTGAAAGTGAAATGGCTGACATTCGGCCTTACTTTGACTGGCGCGGGTACGACGAGCACGTTGGACACCATGATTAAGAACCTCCACTTGGATGACGACGCAGGGGGGCAGGTGGGAACCACGGTTAGCTCGCTCATGACGACGGCAACTTGTGGCTCTGGTGCGGAGACATTCTCGGCGGCGACGTCGAGTCCGGTGAGCTGTTTTGGTTCCTCGGGTTCTCCCATCAACTACATTATCCCGGCGAATACCACGCGCATCCTTTCTTTGAAGGGTGATATTCAGTCGGCGGCGAACTTCTCGACACTGAAGGGATCGCTCGTAGCGGCTGCAAGTGCAAACTTGCAGGGGCTTATCTCGAGCGCGACGGCAAGCTCCGGCGCGGCTTCGGGAAGCGCACTCTCGCTCTCGTCGAGCGCACTTACCATCGCGAGGAACACGTCGGTAGGCACGCTCACGGTATCGAAGGGCGCGACGAACGTAAGAATCGGCTCGTACGCATTCTCCGCCTCATCGGCTGAAGGCGTAACCGTGTCGAACCTTACCGTATTGATGGGAGCGGCGGGCGCCGACTTCCAGAACCTTGCGGTAAAGATCGGCTCGAGCCAGTTCGGTTCCACGCAACCGACACTCGCAAACACCGGTTCCTACTCATTCTCGGGAACGCCGTTTACGGTTCCTGCGGGAGGGACGACCTATGTTGACGTGTACGCGGACGTGCTCTCGGGCGCGACTGCGCAGACCGATTCTCTGGTAACAACGCTCTCCGGCTGTTCCGGTTCGGGCGCAAGTTCGCTTACTGCGGTAAGCTGCACCTCGACGGGCGGCCAGAGCGCGAACGTGGCGGGTCAGTCTACGGTGAAGGTAAGCCTCAACTCTTCGCTTTCACCGGCGACCGGTCAGATCGTGATGGGATCAACCAACACGAACCTCGCCGCCTTCCAGTTCACGGAGACTACCAACATTGAAGACATTAAGATCACCGATCTGAATGTGTTTCAAGGGGTGGCTTCGACGACGACCCAGGTCATTGCGGGCTTGGGCAACGTAAAGCTCTACATGTCCACTGACTTGACGAAACCGATTGCTTCTGCGGGCGCGGGGGTTACCTCGTCCGCAACCTCGACGCCGGCAGCGGGATACTACTACGCCTTCCACTTCGGCAGTCCGGTGGTTGTTCCGAAGTCGAGTTCCATTACGCTTGTCTTGAAGGGTGACATCTCGTCCTACTCTCCTTCGGGAGCGGCGGATAACGCGACGCACATCTTCCAGATTGCGACGTCATCGGACACCCCGAACGACACGTTGCCGAAAACGGTTGTGGCGTTGGGATCTACTTCGAACAACAGTTCTACAGTCTCGCTCGCGACCGGCAGCACGGCTCCCGTAGCAAACGTATTGACGTTGCTGCGAACGAAGCTTGGTGTTGCGGCTACGCAGGTGAAGACGGGTTCGGCAAAGCAGGCGACGGATGACATCGGCACGCTTACCTTCACTGCGGATAGCGCAGGGATGGCGGTGTTGAACACCGTCACCGTCACCTTCGGCGGTACTGCGCCTTCAATCTCTACGTTCATGGGCGGTGTTGACCTCTTGGACCAGAACGGCAACTCGGTCATGGGAACAAGTGGTGTGGCCTCGAGCACGGCGGGTACGTGTAACGGGTCCGCAACCTGTTCAAAGACGTGGAAGCTTGGCGCGACCACCAGCGGCTGGCAAGTTTCGGCAGGCGGCTCGTACACATTTAAGGTACGGGTGAACTCGGCAGCGAGCACGTTCGGAGGTGTGTCGGGTGTCTCCCCCACACTCACCGCGACGGTGAATGCCAACACCGACGTTGCCTACACTGACGGGCTTGACACTTCAGCAGTCAGCAACATCAACCTTCCGTCGAACGTGGTGCCGCTTACTGTCGGCTCCGTTACGTACGCGCAAGGTTCCTAGTAGCTGGTTGCATCGGGCGCGCGTTTCTTGAGCGAAATGCGTCCGGAGTGCGCGCCCCCGCCTGTCCATGGACAGGCGGGGTTTGTTTTTTCACCTTTACGCCAGGTATAATCCTTTTGGAGTTTATTGATGTAATATGCCTTCCAAAACTCTTTTCAGGGTAGTGCGGTTTCTGCTGTATTTCACGGTAACGGCGACGCCGCTGTTTTACTTCACCCGGTCGGTGTATCCCTACGGCCTCCCAAGAACCCTTTTTTTTCAGGCGGTGACAGAACTCCTTTTTGTCCTTTGGCTTTTGCTTGCGTGGTATGAACCGAAGTTTCGTCTCTCATGGACGCCGCTTATGAAGGCGCTCGCGGTGTTCGGGGCGCTGCTTCTTCTCACCACGTTCACCGGCGTGGACCCGTGGCGAAGCTTCTGGTCAACGCAGGAGCGGGCGGTAGGGGTGTTCACCATGCTCCACGTTGTCGCGCTCGTGCTGGTGATGCGCTCGCTTATGCGGGAAATCCGCACGGAGCCGCTTCTCTATGCGTCACTCGGCACTGCCGCCGTAATCAGTGTCATCGCATTCCTCCAGCTTCGCGTGGCACACCTTCTTTTGAATGAGGGGATTAGCTCGCGGCCCGGGAGTACGTTTGGCAATCCCACTTTTCTCGCGGGCTATATCGCGCTGAATTTGTTCTTTGCGGGGTATTTTGTACTCCGGTGGATTCACGAGCGGCATAGTGATAGTGAGGGACGGCGGCCTGCGGCGCACAGACTATGGCTCCCGCTCGTCGCGGGGATTCTCTACTCCGCCGCGCTTCTTATCACCCAGACTCGCGGAGATATTTTAGGCGTGATTATTGGTTGCCTTGTGCTTGTCGTACTGTTTGCCGTGGATCCCCCCGACCTGCCTGTCCGGCAGGCAGGTGTGAGGGGAAGCATACTCGGCGAGCGGCGGACCTATATCTGGGTGTGTGTGGCGATTGTCGGGGCGGGGGTGGTGTTCTTCGGGACGCGCGGAAGTGATGTATGGAATGCGATACCGGGCCTCGGAAGGTTTAAAGATATCTCTCTCCAGAGCGAGTCTCTTGCGCCGCGGTTGATCGCGCTTGAGGCCGCATGGAAGGGATTCAAAGAGCGGCCGCTCCTCGGCTGGGGGTGGGATAACTACAACGTCGTGTTCAACAAGTACTACGACCCGCACGCTCTCGAAGCGAATTACCAGGAAACACGCTTCGATAAACCCCACAACTTTGTGTTCGAATATCTTGCGGTGGGAGGATTGCCGCTCGCGCTTGCATACGGAGCGGTGTTTCTGGCATTTTTTTGGGAAGCATGGAGGTTGCGTGAGCGCCTTTTGGGAAAGGTCTTGATTGCCGCGGGAATCGCCTATGCGGCAAGAAATTTTTTTGTGTTTGAGACGCTTGGGCCGCTCTTAATGTGGGGCATCGTGCTGGGACTCGTTGATGGATGGTATGCGTATGGGGAAACAAGGCATGTTGCCGCGGAGCCGCGCAAGGCCCCTCTGCTTGCGGTGTGTGCAAGTGCGATGCTTGTATCCATACCCATTTACTTCTTGAACATTCTCCCGCTTCAAGCATCACACTACCAATTCCTCGGCTTCAACTATTTTTTAAACAATCGGCCGCAGGCGGCGATTGAAAGCTTCCGCCAGGCGCTCACCATGTGGACCCCGTATATGTGGGGTTTGAAGCGGGACTATGCTATCGCGGTTGCGGAAGCGTACTTCTATAATCCGGGGAGGGTTCCTCAAGAAGAAGCGTGGCAGGCGCTTCACGCCATGGAAGAGGTGGCACGGGAGCATCCTCGGGATGCGTACAATCATTACGCACTGGTTGATATGTATAATCAGGTCTCTGACCTCGACCCCGCGACACTCCTTCCTTTGGCCGAACGCGAAGCGGCGACTGCGCTCCAACTTAGCCCCAACCGGCAGGAGGTGTACTTTTCGCTCGCAAAAACAAAGTCACTCGAAGGCGATAACGAAGCGGCACTCGAACTGTTGAAGAAAGCAATCGCGCTGGACCCAAAAGTGGCCGATGCACATTTCTATTACGGGCTTATCGCATACGTGCTGGGCGATGCGAAAACGGGATATGCGGAAATCAAACAGGCGCTTTCGCTGGGAAGGCAGTGGAAAAAATATCATGAGCCGAGAGTGGTGGGGAACTTCTTCGCGGATTCGGGGCACCTTGATGAGGCTATCGAGCTTTACGCAGCCGCAATCAGGATGGAGCCTGGCGATCTTGAAGCTCGCGCAAAGCTGGGGATAGCGTACTTCATAAAAGGGGATACCGCTCGTGCGAAGCAATATCTTGAGGAGGTACGTCAGCGCGCCGACCTCCGCGAGAGTCCTTCCTATGCCTCGTTGAAGCCCATTCTTGACAAGCTTGGTATTCAGTTGGGGAATTAGGAAGGGTTGACTCCTCACCCAGCAAGGAGCGTATGTTCCGTTTACTCCCCCAATAGCAGAGTCTCCCCGAGATGTGCGAATAGGGTGCAACGCCTAGTCAAATCTGCGGAAATACTCCTTGCTGGGTGAGGGGTTGATTTTGCGCGTGCTATTGGTACAGTGAATGTTGTAGAGAAACGGAGAAACTAAGAAAAGGTCGCAGAATTATGAGAAATTATTTTTCATGACCAAAGATGGACTGGTGGATGCAGTCATGAAGGCTGCTGAAATTGAAACCAAGGCGGCGGCGCATCGCGCGGTGGAAGCGGTATTTGACAGTATCACCAAATCGCTTGGCCGTGGCGAGGATGTTGCCATAACTGGCTTCGGGACGTTCCGGATTGTAAAGCGAGCTGCGCGGCAGGGCAGGAATCCGAAGACGGGTGAGACTATTCAAATCGCGGCTTCAGTGAAACCGAAATTTCGAGCAGGCAAAACGCTCAAGGAAGCGGTAAAGTAGCCCCGACGTTGGGAAGGGTTCTGTGTGCGTTACAAACTCAGCCTGTCCATGGACAGGCTGAGTTATTTTCCGCGCGGCAGGAGCGCGTTGATGAAGTCGCTCAACTTTATGAAGGAGGAATAGGTACGTGAAAGCGCTTCAAGCGACAGTTTGATGGGGGCAGAGGGGTCGAGACCGTTTATAAGGGTGCTTTGCGCGCGGTTTTGAAAATCTTGCGCGGCGCGGAAGCCTTCGTCTGCTTCGGTAAAGAGAGACCGGATGTCAGAGTGATCCACGAGAGTAAGGAGTTGCACGCTCCGCTTGAATTCTTCGAGGCGGCGAGAAGCGATTGCGAGAAACTCCGTGTTGTGCGTCCAGCTGATAAATGCGCGGATGCGGGCTTGCTGGGGGAGAAAAGTGTTGGTGCGCCACTCGCGGATGTTCGCAGCAATGTCTTTCGCAGTGTGGAGCCCGGCATCGGAGACGCGTTCCCGTTGTTCATCGTAATATCGCGACGCATCCTCGAGTGCAAGAATAAGGTTGTTGTGCACTGCGTGCATGCTTGGGTCAGAAACAGCAGCGCGGTCGAGTTCTATGCGCTGGTCACCTATCTCGTTGTCGAGACAGTCGAGAACCGCGCGCAACAGCATTTTCCTTACTGTAAGCTCTTCTCGTATAGAGTCGGGCGATTCTTGACTGGGATTTTGAAGAGAGGCGAATAATTGCGGGTCGAGAGCGCATGCGGGGGTTTGCGCACGGACAGACTCCGCCTTCGACATAAAGACGAGAAGCATGAAAATCGCCGAAGCGACGGCGAAAGAGAAACGTTTCATCCCGTTAGAGACGTGCAATTTTCCGACTTTGTGAGTAAGAGCAAATTCATTTCAGGCGGTAGTTATCGTGAAAGCTCGAGAAGCGCTTCGTCAATGGAAAGGGTGGGAGTGCTTGTGGCGGTTTCCGGAGAAGAGGCAGAAGAAGCGGTGGCAGCAGGAAGAAGGCTGGGAGTGGGAATGGTGTGCGTACTCCTCGTGTCATACGAGGAAGCACTTACTGCGAGGGTTGGCAACTCGGTTACCGGAGCTATTGGCAGCGTTGATCCCTCATATTGCAGCCCTGCAAGCTTGATCTGGATGTCGATTGCTTGCGCTTCTGCCCGAAGACTTGCAAGGTCAAGCTGGGCGATGCCGAGCGGAGAGAATGACTTCCAGAGTGAGAAGCCGGCGAACACTAAAAAGAGACACAGTCCTGCAAGCGCAAGCGTTGCGGCGCTTTCGACATTGCCCCAAATCCACCTTCCCACTATTTGAAGCCGTGAAAGAGGCAGTGTGGTCTGAAGGATAATGCTCCGCGACCGGACCCGATACTCGGGGTCTGGCTGCGTCCGCTGTAATTTTTTGAGTGTAGTAAGAAGATTCATAATGGTAGTCAATCTACAAACTCCTGCAGGGCTTTCATCGCCCGATGCTGCAAAAGTTTCACCGCTCCCTCGGTTTTACCTAACGCAGCAGCAGTCTCTTTAATCGAAAGTTCTTCAATAAAGCGCATAATAATCACGTCTTGATATTCAGGTTTAAGTTTTCGGAGTGCATGCCGTACTCGTTCGACTTCAAGCTTTTCCTCAAGTGTTGTGGATGCGACCGCAGGAGAGACAAAATATTCCGGGTCTACCGCATCAATGGAGATAGAAATCTTCTTGGTGCGGTAGTGGTCAATAATCCGATTGCGCGCGATTTGGTACAACCAGCTAGAGAAGGGAAAGCCAAAATCGCGATAGTTCCGGATGTTTTGCCACGCACTTAGGAACACCTCATGAGTGAGGTCCTCGGCTTCCTCACGCTGGCCAACCTTGAACACTACAAACCGGTAAATCTTTGGTTGATAATGATCGTAGAGTTGGCCAAAAGCCGAGGCCTCACCCTTGACGGCGGATTCGATTATTGTGCGTTCGCCATCTACCATAGGAAACGAAAGAGGAGACGGTTGGTTACTTCTTCAATGCCCATTGCCATGGGTTTTATAGTATGGTCTCTTGAGGTGTTCGTCAAAGCGCGATTGCGGGCCGCCTATGGCCCGCTTCGCCAAAGCTCCAGCGAGGCGAGCGAGCCTCGCAACATTGCGGGGGAAAGAATGGGGATGTTAGGATGAGACTATGCAAGAGCCTCAAATGGTGTCATGGGAAGCCCCCGAGTTTGAATATCGGCACAAAGGGGTTTCATGGTATTGGCTTACCATCATTATCGCGGTGTCGTTCGTGGCACTTGCGTCGTGGCAGCGAAATTTTCTCTTTGGAGTGTTCGTGGTCATTGCGGAGGTGTTGGTGCTTGCATGGGGGAGCAGGACGCCGCCGACCGTTGCGTTTTTGGTGAGCGAGAAAGAGCTTGTTATTAACAAAGAGGAACGGTACCCATGGGGAGAATTTGTAAGTTTTGGGGCGGAAGAAGAAAATGAACTGCCAACGCTTACGTTGCGATTCCGTCACCGTGTGCGCCCCGCGCTGCGCATACTTGTTCCCGCGACGCATTTTGCCGCGGCGAGAAATTTTATGGCGGGGAAACTTCCTCAGATAGACGAACAGCGTTCGTTTATTGAAATATTAGAAGAGTTACTCCGATTCTAAAGCGAAAAGTTGCACGTGTTTCGAAATTCTGGCAGTATGCGAGGGCAAAGTCCCCATAGCCCCGACGCGCTGTGCGGTCGGGGCCCCGACTGCAACGTCGGGGCTCAAAGCCGACGCTCCGCATGCTCCGACCGGAGCGTCGGAGGTCGGCTCTCCGACACGAAGTCGTCGGAGCGGAGTGTAGGAAGTGTAGAATATTTGGTAAGTCCCCATAGCTCAACGGATCGAGCATAGCCCTGCGAAGGCTGGGATCGAGGTTCAATTCCTCGTGGGGACACACGGGTAGCCGTTAGCGATTAGCCAATAGCCAACAGTGCTCGCGAAGAATTGAATAAGGAGGGGGGTTGGGGAAACGGGGCCTGCTCTGTCGGCAGGCAGGGTTCCGCTGTGGCGGAAGTTCTGATTCGCGATTTGGCACGGCGTCCGTATGTTGAAGCGCTGGCTTTTATTGTATTGTGCACTTAGACAGACCCGCGTATGTGCGCAGGGTTTGTGCAGCAACCAATTGAAAATCGAAGTAAAGAGAAAGTGATTCTGTATGAAAGAAAGACTGAAAGTTCTTGCGTTGTTTGTGGCGATGCTACTCATGAAAGCGCAAATAGTAGCCCAAGTGACGCCGCAAGGCACAGTCTTCATCGACGACGGAACGTTCACAATGGGAAGTCCAACCAGCGAGCCAGGCCATGTGAGTGACGAGGTGCAGCACACGGTGAGCATCCGTGCTTTTTTCATGGGGACAACGGAAGTGACAAAAGCCCAGTGGGATACGGTTCGTGCATGGGCACTGAAGAACGGTTACACAGATACGCCGATTGGACACAATGGCAGTCAACCAGAAGGATTGATCGGCAACCACCCAGTGACGGAGGTTTCTTGGCATGATGTTGTGAAGTGGTGCAATGCCAAGAGCGAGATGGAAGGCCGCACTCCATGTTATGCCGTGGACGGGAAGGTGTACCGGACGGGCGAGTTCGACAACGTCGTGTGTAATTGGAATGCGAACGGGTACCGTTTGCCGACCGAAGCGGAATGGGAATATGCCTGTCGCGCCGGAACAACTACTGCCTTTTACACCGGACCGATTACTGTGGCGGCTCTGAATGCATGTTCCCCGTTAGACCCGAATCTCGACAAGGCAGGATGGTACTGCGGCAACAGCGGTGGGAACGGGGTCACCGGCGGAAAGAGCTTTCCCGTGAAACAAAAGCAGCCCAATGCATGGGGGCTCTATGACATGCACGGGAGTGTCTGGGAATGGTGTTGGGACT
>OBEQ010176033.1_pt1 | contig 15508 bp, 13 predicted proteins | sample 1670901 | NCBI WGS metagenome assembly OBEQ01 (sample SAMEA104232315, study PRJEB22302) | groundwater metagenome | biome: forest; feature: aquifer; material: groundwater | place: USA | collected 2011-08-07 | depth 5.4 m | reverse complement strand
GAGGAAAAGATGGAGATAGAGGGTAGGCGGTAGTGGGGAGGTGGTAGTTATTTGTTGTTTGATTAGCCGAAGTAATGCCAGGAGATGATCGAAGGCGGCGTGCTGGTGCCCCTGACTGAGGAGACCGACGAGGTGGAGACGACTTTTATTTTTTTGAGTATGTTCAATTAAATCTAAGAGAACTTTGTTTTTATTAAATGCACCCGTTTCAATCTCGAGACTAATCCGCGGGTAGTTTTGGTAGAGCACCTTACCGCAGCCGAGCGTTAAGTGACCGGCCTCGCTGTTGCCCGGTTCTTGCCAGGGCAGGCCGACGGCAATGCCGGCGGCCTGGAGGAGGCAGGTCGGGAAGGAGCGACGAAGGTAATCGAAGGTGGGAGTGCGGGCGATGTGAATCGGATTCGACAGATCTGGCCTCCCCTGACCCCAACCATCGAGAATCACTAAAAGCACTTGCTTTGACATAGGTTCTTTTATTGTAGCTCGGAGTTGACTTAGCGCATTACTCGCTCGGCCAGCTTGCCCGCGCGCACGGCTCTCGCGGCCCAGCGTGCCGCTCGTCCTCTGCCTCGCCCTCGCTCGCCTCGCTAATGCTCGGCACCGTGCCCGCTCGGGCTGCGACAAGACGCGCGGGCAAGTCTGCCCTCGCTCGCTATTTTCGCGAATATCCCGGGTCGGGTGTGAGCGCTGCGCATAGCATTCGCGAACAGTTTCGCTCCTTGTCGGAGTTTACCCTGAGCTTGCCGAAGGGCCGCAATTCGCTCAGGAAGGTACTCGCTTCCCGGAATCTGTTTTCGGCTGTGCTTGCCCCGTATACGCTCTGCGTTGTGCGGGGCGCGCTGCGCTGACTCACTCTATCCATCGCTCGACTTCGAGCACTAATGAATTTTTTAGAAAAAAGAAAAAAAAGAGCAGTTTTGGGAGACATGCTCAGGTCTATTCGTATCGTAGATAGGACCTCACTGCACTCGAGACGCCCACCCCGACCCTCCGCAGCCCTTACAGAAGTCGTTGCAGAAGCGACCGCTACCATTGCAAGTACCGCAGCTTTTGTGCATGAATAGGTGCAACCTCCTTTCAGGGAACGAGTTTTATTCCATATAGGCACCACACCCAAATCTAATCCTATTATAGCATGATTAACCCGATACGTCAAAAAGTCGCAATGGTTCACTACCTTCGCAACACCGTACCGATAAACCCGAAGCGATGCGAAAAAGAGACCAAACAATTGCTCCGAAAAGAGCGCAGCGCGCACCCTCCTGAGCGAATTGCGGCGGAGGGCTGAGCTACGAATTCAGTAAGTGAACAGAAAACAGGCGGGGTGCCCCCGCAGCGAAGCGTGCGCAGGGCCGACTATTTTCGTTGTGAACGAACGAATTCGTCTCAGCCCGAAGGCGCGAGCGAGGGAGCGGTGCGCGCGGAGTACTTAGTAGGTCACTCCGTGCATCACTCTACTTACTACTGCCCACTCACTATCGCCTCCGTTCTGCTATAATAATCTCCACTATGGTCACCCTAACTACTCCGTCCTCCATTAGCTCATTGCGTTCGCGCCGTTTAGCAGCGGTACGAAGCTTCGCCGGTGGAACGGGACTGTCACATGTTCAATCCGTTGACGTTGATCGGCTTTGCCCTGGGTATCGTGCTGGGGTTTATCGTTCGTTATCTCTTTGCGAAACAACGTGTCACCTCAGTTGAGGGTCAAATTGCGACGCGGCTCGATCAGGCGCGAGCAAAAGAAAAGGAAATTCTCCTTGGCGCTGAACGAAAAGCCCTTGAGCTGGCGGAGCGCGCCCGCCAGGAGCGGGGGCAGCTTTTAGCCGAGACCAATCAGCGCAGCGATCGGCTTGATAAGCGCGAAGAAATTCTACAAAAACGTGAGGAGGAAGGACTGCGGTCGCGGCAAGAGCTGGGCGAACGTGAAACCGCGATCACGCAACGCCAGGAGCAGCTCGAACGGCGCGAGAAGCAGGTGGCCGGGGAGTTTGAGCGTATTTCCGGTATGAGTCGCGAGGGGGCACTCAAAGTCTTGTTTGAAAAAATTGAACACGAACACGCCCAAGAGCTACGGGAGCGAATGGTCAAGCAGATGGCGTATCAGCAGGAAGAGCTCCAACAGAAAGCACTCGAGGTCATTCTCGGCGTGCTGCCGCGTTACAGCCGGTCCGTCGTGAGTGAATCGGTCACGACGGTCGTCCCACTCGCCAACGATGACATGAAGGGTCGGGTCATCGGCAAAGAGGGCCGTAATATACGCCATTTTGAGAACCTGACTGGCGTTGAGTTGATTATTGATGAAACGCCGGGCGTGGTGACCATCTCAAGCTTTGATCCGGTTCGTCGCGAGATTGCTCGGGTCGCCCTGGAGAAGCTGCTCAAAGATGGTCGAATTCATCCAGCCACGATTGAGGAGTCGATTGTCTGGGCCAAGGATACAATTGAGAGCGAGATTCGTGAAGCGGGCAAGCGGGCCGCCTATGAAATTGGCATCCTCGATCTACCAGAACCAATTATTCATTTGATGGGACGCCTGAAGTTCCGAACTAGCTATGGCCAGAATGTCCTGCAGCACTCAATCGAGGTCTCCCACTTCGCTGGCATGATTGCCGAGGAGCTCGGCCTTGACCGTGAGGTGGCGAAGAAGGGCGGTTTCTTGCATGATATCGGTAAATCGGTTGATCACCAGATTGAGGGAACACACTTGGAGATTGGCATCAAGATTCTTCAGAAATATGGCGTGGATGATCGCGTCGTTCTAGCGATGCGTTCACACCATGAGACCTATCCGTTCGCCATCCCGGAAGCCTTTGTCGTTCTCGCCGCCGATGCAATTTCCGCCAAGCGCCTTGGTGCTCGCGGTGAAACCGGCGAGCTCTATATCAAGCGTCTTGAAGACCTAGAAAAAGTTGCCTCGAGTTTTCCGGGCGTCGAACGGACTTATGCTATCAGTGGTGGTCGCGAAGTTCGTATTTTCGTCAAAGCCGATGAAATTACGGACCTCGAGATGCTGAAGCTGGCGCAGGCCGTTGCGCGCAAAATTGAGCGTGATGTCCGTTATCCTGGGGAAATCAAAGTAGTGGTGATTCGGGAGAAACGTTCAGTTGAGTATGCCCGATAAATGCTAGCATTAGAACCACTTTTTGTATCAATTCTAGTTCCGTTGTCAGGAATGGCTCTAGACCTTGTGGATAACGGTTTGCTCGGCTACTTGACATGCCGTACAATAAAGGCAAGTAGGGTCGGGTCTTAACCGGTACTATTAAGCCGCATTTATAAAAAATGGTCACAGTCAATACGGTAAAGCGTGAGCAAATCGCAGAGAAACTCGCCGATAAATTTAATATCTCGAAGAAACAGGCTGTCGAGATGTTGAACATGCTTGTCGAGATCACGACACACTCACTGAAGAGTGGAAGTAACGTTAAATTGCCTGGTTTGGGGACGTTCAAAGTTCGCGATCGAAAGGCGCGGACAGCGATCAACCCACGGACTGGCGAAAAAGTGAACGTTGCGGCAACGCGGGTGGCTCGTTTTACTCCAGCCAAGGAACTCAAGATGGCGGTAAAAGGATAAGCTGCTATCAGCTCCGCTGGTAGCGCTGCCACGGGAGGTGGCAGTTAATCCTTAATCTCACGATACAGCAGCCCCCAAGCAGTGGGGGTTGTTGTATTTTTGCGCCTTACAATAACCTCGATGCTTCGGATCATCCATGGCCCAGTTGAATTCGTGCGTGAACGATTAGAAACATTGACCGCTGGTCAGCATCGAATCATTTCGGCTCGAGATCGAGTCTTCTTGAATCAGCTATACCAAGCAGTCAATCCAACGCTTTGGGGTGAACGACTGCCGATCGTTATACGCGACATCAGCGAAGCGCTCCTGCAGCTGCCCAGCTTTTGGGAGGTCCTTCAGGGTCACTCGATTGAGCTAATCATAGTGACCGAAGAAGAACCAACCTGGTTAATCGAGCAGCTTCGAACGCTTAAGATAAAGCCAGAAGTTGAAGCGGTCGGAGTATCTAAAAACAATCGAGATCAAGCCTTGTTTGGTCTCTGGGTAGCTGATTTACTGCGTCGTCATGGTGTTCGTGTCCAGCCAGCGGCGATAGCGGCTCTAACAGAAGCGTTCGCCGAGTCGCCGGGAGCACTAGTGAACGAAGTACGAAAGCTCGCTGCCTATCGACCGAACGAAGTTATTCCAAATCGTGAGTTACAAGAGCTTATTCGCTGGCCAAACGAGAGCCGATTATTTGCGCTCCTACATTTATTCGAGATCAAAGACCTGACGCGTTTTTTTGCCACGCTCAAACGTGAAACCATGTTGATGCGACGACCAAGCGAAGAATTCCCGCAGCTGCTCGGCAGTCTCCATAAAACTGTCGCAGCAATGCTGCTGTTGAAAACAGCCCAGCTGGCGAATGCCGTGGCGGCGGTCGATATGCATCATTATCGAAAGCGCGTCCTCAGCCAAGCGGCTGAACGGTTCCGTACAATTGAACTCGTCCAGTTGTATAATACACTGGCCGAATTGGATCGGCGATTAAAACAGTCGAAGTTCAAGCATACTGAGCTCGCAGAAGAATTACTTCTCGCGGGTACAATGAAATTATGAGTCTTCGTACCTTAGGCGATTTTGCCGTCGGCTTGCTTAGTTTCGCCCTGATCATTTTGATAGTAGTTCAACAGCGTGGTGGCGGTGGCGGGCTGGGGTCCGCCTTCGGTGGTGGCAGCGCTGGCAACTTTTTCCAGCGACGTGGCTTCGAGCGGACACTTTATCTTGCCACCTGGATTGTCGCGGCGCTCATCCTCATCCTGTCGCTTGCCCGGATATGGTTCTGAGCGGCGCTCGACGAGCAGCAACGGCTCGAACTGCTGCCCCGCCAGCAGCGGGGCAGTGGGTTCGTCGAACGGTCATTGTGAGCCTCAAGCTTTTTCGAAATTTGAATCGTCGTGAGCGACTGGCGATTGCAGCGACTCTCATTATTGCCCTCTGCCTACTGGCGGTTCCGCTTCGCCACCTCTGGCGAACTACTTTTGCGAGTGCGCCCGCTTCGGGCGGATTGCTGCGCGAAGGTTTATTCCAGCCGGTCAACACCCTTAACCCATTTCTCGTTAATAATCAAAGCGAACGAGCGCTGGTAGTCCTCTTGTTCGATCCGTTACTGGCCGATGATGGTCATGGTGGCTTCAGCTACCAGCTGGCGACGCGAATCACGGAACTTGATCGAGGCTTGCGGTACGTCGTGGCGCTCCGTGAGGATCGAATCTGGAGCAACGGCGAACGGATTACCGCCGATGATGTTGTCTATGCTTTCGAGACGCTTCGTCGGTCTGGACCAGAGGAAACGCGTAACCTTTTTGCTGATATCGAGGCGACCAAGGTTGATACTTATCAAATCGCTTTTACACTAAAAGTTCGTGATGCATCATTCTTATTTAAATTAGCTCAGCTTCGCCCAGTGCCACGTGCCGTCTGGGAGCGTTTCCCAGCCGAGCAGTGGCCAACGCGCGAAATGGAACTCCTCGAGGTTGTGTCCGGGCCCTTCCGCCTGGCCAGTCGAGACATAAACGCCGGACATTTTGTCTTCAGTCTGAACGAACATCATCGACCGCGACCATATCTGTTGGGCATTAGTTTCACTACCTACACCGACCTCGAGGGAGCAATCGAAGCGCTTCGTCTTCGAGAAATTGATGCGCTCGGTGGCATCCCCGCCAACGTTCTTGATTCGGCGATGAGCAAACGTCTGCGCTTGGTTCGGATCACCCTGCCGCGTGTCGTTGGTTTATTCCTCAATAGTCGAGAACTTCCCGGCGTTGATGCTCGAACGCTCGCTAGCCAGATCGATCGTCAGACAATTCGGCGCGAAGTCTTTAGTGGCGAGGCGGAGGCGAGTGCTGGACTTTTCAGCCCGACCATCCGACAGCTCCTCAAGCTTCCGCCGTTCGATCCGTCGCTGGCGCTGCGGCCGGGTCGGTCAGTCTCGACAATGCCAATTGAGGTGACCGTTCCCGAACACTACGCCTTCCAACGCATGGCCGAGGTCTTAAAGACGGTTATTCCGATTAAGGCGCGGGTTGAATCGGCCGAACGAATTAATGCTGAACTCCTTCGTCAAAAGCGTTACCAAGCAATCCTGTTCGGAATTAACTACAACTTGCCGCCGAATCTCACGCCGTTCTTCTTCGATCGCTCACCGTTCAATCTGATTGGTGAATCATCACCGGCCTTGACCCGAACGCTCCAGCAGCTGGCGGTGGCTGACCTTCGTGGCGCCGAGGCGCGCGATGCACTCCTAACGCTCGAACGTGAAGTTTTAGCAACCGGACAGGTTATCTTCTTAGTCAATCCCTATTACCTTTATCTGGTTCCGCGGCAGCTCGGTGGCGTTGACCTGGCTGTCCTTCGTCAGCCGGAAGATCGTTTTGCTACAATTGCTTCGTGGTACCTAAACACGCGCACACGGTGGCGATGACCCATTCGACCCATTCGATTAAAACTCAGGGTCGCACTGAGCGAGGCCGAAGTGCGACACCACTCAGGGTCATCCTGCTCGCCCCGAGCCGGGTCGAGGGGAGAAAACCTAAAGGATGAGCAAATCGGTTCCTTCCGTTACCCCACTAAACGCTCCCGTTGAGGGGGCGGTGAAGGCGGCGATCAAGCCGAACAGCGACGTCGCTGCGGCAACACCGGCCGGAGCTAAATCAACTGTCACCAGCTCCGCTGGTGATGCTACCATCCTACGGGTGATAGCATCACGGCTTAGTCGATGGTGGCGGAAGCGATCGGTGACGTTGATTATTTCACCAAATACGCTTGATGTTATTACGCTCGAGCGAACACCGAAGGGATTGTGGCAAGCCGTGACGCATCAGCGCTTTGACGGTGCCTTGATGGATGGTGATGTCGTTGATGGAACCGTACTGGCTCAACTCGTTCGAACACTGGGACTCCGAAATACGGCTGTCGGCGTGAGCATGAACCTGCCGTATTTTTTTACCAACGTTATGCGTGTCCCGTATTTTGAGGGACAGCCGGTTGACGCGGCGCTGGAGATGAAGATCCAAGCTGAGTTCCCCCTACCACTCGACCGGTATATCCATAGCGCGCAGGAGATTACCGTTAGCGATGGCATGCGAAGTTTTTTGGTGATGTTTTACCACCGGGGCGTGCTCGAAGCGGTTGAGCGGGCGCTGTTGGCCGAGGCGGTGTTGCCGGTGGTAATCGAACCAGCCCTCTTGAGCGTTCTCCGTTACCTCAAAACTAAGTTAAGTCTCGAAGTAGCCAAAACTTACTTCTTGACTTTTTTGTTTCGGGATGTTTTAACCGGATTTATCTACGATGGCGGGGTGGTCCGGAGCACTTTTACTGAACTGCTGGGTCCAGATGTTCAGGTCTCTCAGTCAGTCGAGAAGTTTCTCCAGTTCAGTTTGCAGAAGTTTAGCCTCGAACGACTAAAAGAAGATGTCGGGGGACTGATCGCCATTAGTGATACCGACGTGCAGTTCGAGGCACCGCTCAATCGGATTGATCTGAGTCAGGTGTCGCAAGATAGCCCGGAGGCGATGGTGGCAATCGGTTTAGCCGAACGACTCGGGCACGCGCCCGCGCCCGATGGTGAAATTAGTCTCGCGACCGTCAGTCCGATTCGTGAGTTTACTTTCTTGACCTTGACGCAAATCTTTCGAACCTGGGCGATCGCTATCGTCGCCGTTGCCATGGTGATCGGCGGTTTGCTTGCCTCCGCCACTGGACAAGTGGCGATAATAAATCGAGCAATTCAAGACAAGCTGGCCGTTCCGGTGACGGTGATGCAGCGATTGAATCTCGTCCGACAGACACTGGTATTAACGAAAAAGCTCAGTCGACAGGATCGGACGTTGCAGTCAGCGATCGATGCGGTCATGACGCTTAGTCGGATCGGGGCGGTGACTGAGGCGTCAGTGGTGAATGATGTTTTGGCAGTGACCGTTCGAGTCGCTGAGCGTCGGGTCGAGGCGCTGGCGAATGCGACACTCGTCCAATTACCCGGGGCGACGGTGACGGTCGAGGGGACCGACGGAACGACAGCGGTAGTTAGTATCAGCGCCTCGCTCCGATAGGACTTCGTAAACTTCGCCCCACCAGCGCAGTCGATAACAGCTGCCACTGATGGGAGGTTCGGGTATAATTGGCCTGCTATGAGAAAGTGTGAAATTTGCGCTAAGGCGTACAAGAACGCCGTGACGCGGACGAAAACGCGGAGTAAGTACAATCCGACTAATTTCTATCGCCAGCAGCCGAATCTTCAGTTGTTCACGCTGGTACGTAGTTTACCCGCCACAACTGCACATGGCCGGTTTCCGGCCGGGAAGCGAGTGAAGGTCTGCACTGGTTGTCGTCGACGATTGACGCGGGGATAGAAGTGAAGGCCCGCCTCCGCTCGACTAAACGGGCTTTGCCCGCCGTAGCCGAGCTTCAGCGAGGCGAAGGCGGGGTGTCGTATAACGGCAGTACACAAGGCTGGGGGTCTTGTAGACTGGGTTCGATTCCCAGCACCCCGACACATTTACAACAAAAACGTGGATAAGTATTCATCAACGTTTTGTTGGGCGGGAGTCTCCACACCTTATCCCGATTGACCGCAGCCAACCTTCGCGTACACTAAGGTCGAAGAGCTGCCACCTCTGTGGCAGCGTTACCAGCAAAGCTGATAACATGGCTGAGCCATCGCATCCTTACCTTCTCCCCCAGAACATCGACGCCGAGGAGTCGCTCCTCGGTGCGCTGTTAATTGACTCGGAAGCGGTCTTCCGGGTGGCCGATTTTTTGCGGCCGGAGGATTTCTATAAGCCGAACCACCAAACTGTCTTTCAGGCGATCTTGAGCCTATTCGAGAAGAAGGAGCCGATTGATATCGTGACGTTGACGAACGAACTCCGCGACGTCAAACGTCTAGACGAGATCGGTGGCGCCGCCTACCTCTTGAGTCTGATCAACCGTACCCCCTCGGTTCATAACGTTGCCCAGTACGGCAAGATTGTCCGCGAAAAGAAAGCGCGACGAGATCTAATTTCGCTGGCGCAGGAAATTGGTCGAGTCGCGATTGAAGAAGAGCGCGACTCTGAAGAGCTGGTTGATGAGATTGAATCGAAAGTATTCAAAATCGCTGAGCGCGTTTATCCGCTTGAGTTTCAACACATCGGTTCATTGCTTGATCCGGCTCTGACGCGCATCGAAGAGCTCCACCGTGCCGGTGGTGCTCTTCGTGGTGTCGCCACCGGACTACCGGTCCTGGATGAGTATCTGAGTGGGCTCCAGCGGTCTGACCTGGTGGTGCTGGCGGCGCGGCCGTCGCTCGGTAAAACCTCTCTCGCCCTCGGCATTGCCCGGCACGTCGCCGGTGAGCTAAAGAAGCCGGTCGCAATTTTCAGCTTGGAAATGTCTCGCGATCAGATTGTCGATCGGTTAATTGCGGCTGAGGCGGGGATTAATCTTTGGCGATTGCGCACCGGTAAGCTCTTTTTTGATGGCGAGGTGAACGAATTAGCGCTCATTTCCGAGGCGATGGATCGGTTGGCGCAGAGCCGACTCTATATTGACGACTCGCCGAACCTAACGACGCTCCAGATTCGATCGATGACGCGAAAGCTAAAGCACCAGGTCGGCGAGATTGGCCTGGTCGTGGTTGACTATCTCCAGCTCCTCCGCAGCTATCGTCGCTATGACAATCGGGTTCAAGAAGTGGCTGAAATTTCTCGCAGCTTGAAGGCGCTGGCGCGTGAACTTCAGGTGCCGTTACTGGCGGTGTCGCAGCTGTCGCGGGCGCCGGAACAGCGGACGGTTCAAATACCGAAACTGTCCGATCTTCGCGATAGCGGTTCGATCGAACAGGATGCCGACGTCGTCCTCTTTATCCACCGTCCCCGCGAAACTGGCCAAAATGTCCCAGCCAACCAGGCCGAGATCATTATTGCCAAGCACCGCAACGGTCCGATCGGAACGGTCAACCTCTATTTTGACGCCGACACCGTCGCCTTCTATCAGATGGAGGGTGATCTGCAGGAAATTGAGTTACATTAAGATACGATGGCAAAACGAACACGAGAAAAAACTATTGCGATTTCCGTTGTCGTTGGCATTATTGTCCTGATCATAGTACTTCGCTTTATCCCGCTAGTGAAGCCGCATGGGAATCAAGTAAAACTTCCAGCGTACCTCGATCAATGCGTCGAACATGGGAGTGGTACCTCGATGCATATTCATCCGCACCTGTCGATTATGATTGACGGCCAGGCCCAGGTGATACCTGCTAACGTCGGGATTGATTCCTTTTGTATGCGACCAGTTCACACCCATGACGACTCCGGCACGATCCATCTCGAGTTCCCGCAGGCGCGGAACGTCATGCTCGGCGATTTCTTCACCATCTGGGGTAAGCGCTTTGATCGTAATTGCGTCCTTGATAGCTGCATTGGCTCGCCGAAGCCTGGCGAAGGCGGCCGCCGGACGCTTAAGCTGCGGGTCAACGGTAAGGATAATACTGAGTTCGAGCGTTACCTCATGCACGACAAGGATCAGATCGAGATCATCCTTGATAGTAAATAGTGCTATTGGACGCAGTGGTGTTTGTATAATTGAGTGATGCTTCCGCCCATTTTTAAGCGTTTCATTCAGCTCCTCGACGAGTTTCCCGAGATTGGGCCGCGGCAAGCCTGGCGGCTCTTTTTCTGGCTCTTGCGGCAAGACCGAAAATTTCTGAATACGTTCTCTGAAACGCTTCGAGTGATTGCCGAGCAAACCCAGCCCTGCGCCCGTTGCAACTTCCCGGCGATTGGTGCGGGAAAGGGAGATGAGCTGCTTTGTGAGCTTTGTAGTGACAGTAAGCGCGATGGTTCGACGCTCTGTATCGTTGCTCGGGAGACGGATTTAGTCACGCTGGAGGGGACGAAGAAGTTCAAGGGCACCTACTTTGTGTTGGGGGGATTGCTGGTGCCGTATGAGGCGGAGAAGGAGCTGGTGCGGGAACGCCTGACGAAACTCAAAGATCGTTTGTCGGCCGACAAAGCTATCAAGACCGTCTTAATTGCCTTGCCGTTCACGCGTGAGGCTGAGCCAACCTTGCAGGAGGTTGAGCGAATCCTCGCGCCACTGACCTCGCTGAAAATCATCAGACCGCGCAAGGGCATCCCGCTCGGCGGCGAGATTGAGTTTTTGGATCCGGAGACGTTGACCGAGGCGTTGTTTCGAGAATAGACGGTTAGCTCCGCCCCACACCCCCTCGTCAACCCGCTTCGCATTCCCCAGCGTGGAATGCTCGCTTATTCCTCGGCTCGCTCGTCGCCACGCCTTCGTCGTGTCGACACCATGCCCGCTCGCCTGCGCAGGATTCCTCGGGGGTGTGGGCGCTACGCTACACTTTCAACATAACAAAATTCTTCGCTCAGGGGGCGTTTTCAGTCTATTTGACAACATATCTTTAAGGTGTTACAATCAATAATAGTAAAACAATCGCCAGCAACTGGAGTGTATAAGTTGCAGAAAGGATTTAGTCGTGCAACAACGAAAGGCGGCAACGTTGGAGCTTCTCCGCGAACAAACTCTGTTCAGAGTGAAGCCAGCGGAGGCGTCTGGTGGGGTCGGACTCTTTGCGGTCAGACAAATACCGGAGGGGACCAATCTTTTCCCTGAGCTCGCGGAGATTCAATGGGTTGAGATTGAACGTAAACACCTACGTACGTTACCAGACGGGGTACGTGAAATGGTTTCTGATTATCTCGGCCTTGGTAACCCAACTGTCTGGATACCCGAAACCGGTCTTACGTTTCTGTCGGGCGTCTTCTTCATGAACCACTCAGAAACACCGAACGTGGCGACCGATGACGAAGGGGAAACGTTCCATGCCATCCGTGCCATCGCTGAGGGTGAAGAGCTGACCATAGATTACCGAACATACTGTAAGCAGTGGCCTCTGTGGTAGCGGGATTGACGCGTTGGTGTTGGCCCATCACAGCATAGCGAACTGTGATGGGCTTTTTCTTTTGCATAAAAATAATTCGAGGCAGGGCTTATATATGAAGCGAGGGCAGACTTGACCGCCGGTCTTGTCGCAGCCCGAGCGGGCACGGTGCCGAACGGAGTGAGGCGAGCGAGGGCGAGGCAGAGGACGAGCGACACGCTGGGTCGCGAGAGCCGTGCCGGCGGGCAAGCTAGCCGAGCGCAGCCAATGCCTCGGTAGCATCACAGGAGTGAGTTGGCGTACAATAAGTTTCTTAGATGCAGGAGCAGCTTGAGAATATTCTCCGCGAGGCCCACGAGATCCAGCACCGGATTCGGACGCCCCAGGACCTCGAACAGTTTCGAGTCCGTTTCCTCGGTCGAAATGGGATGCTCCGAACTGCCGCCGCTCAGCTAGGCGAACTGTCTGACGACGAGCGTCGAACGGTTGGTCAGTATTTTAATTACGTTAAGACTGAGGTTGAAAAGGTTTTAGCTGATCTGGAGGCGCGACTTCATCAAGAGGAGCGGATTCGTTTTGATTTTCGTCACCCTGGTCGCAAGTCGCCCAGCGGTCACCGTCACCTCCTCAGTCAAACCCTCGTTCGCATTCGGACGATTTTCACCCGACTCGGTTTTGATATCGCTGACAGTCCGCTAATCGTGACCGAGTACGATAATTTTGACTCGGTCAATATTCCGCCGAATCATCCGGCTCGTGATATGTGGGACACGCTCTGGGTGCGCGACTTCGGTAGCAAGGAGCGCTACCTCTTCCGCACTCACACCAGCGCCTACCAGGTTCGCTATCTCCAGCAGCGCGAGCTGCCGGTTCGGGCGGTTTTTCCCGGCGAGGTCTTTCGTCACGAGGCAACCGACCGGACGCACGAATTTGACTTTGCTCAGCTTGAGGGTCTGGCGGTTGGCGCTGGGGCAAATCTGGCCGAGCTTCGCGGTGTGTTGAAACAATTTTTTAGCGATTTCTTTGGACGGACGCTGGCGGTTCGGTTCCGGACCTCCTACTTTCCCTTTGTCGAACCAGGACTTGAGGTTGATCTTGAATGTCTGAGCTGCTGCCACCTCGGTGGCAGCGTTACCAGCGGAGCTGATAACTGTAATCGACGTGGCTGCGCTGTTTGTAAAGGCGGTGGTTTCATCGAGGTGGCCGGAGCCGGGATGGTCCATCCGGCCGTGCTGCGCGAGGCCGGCCTCAACCCGCGCGAACAGACCGGCTATGCCTTCGGTTTCGGCGTTGAGCGTCTAGCAATGCTTCGTCATCGTATTGATGATATTCGTCTGTTCCGGTCGGGCGATCTCCGTTTTATCCGTCAATTCTAAAATGCGCTTCAGAGTTAAAGATATTGAGTCGTACCTAGCAGGGAAGATAAGCTGGCGGACTATCGCCGGGCTGTTAAATACGGCCAGTTTCGAAACAACGCTGAACGGCGACACGATCGAGGTCGAGGTGTTGCCAAATCGTTTTGCCGACGCTGCCTCGCTCCTCGGGCTGGCTCGCGAGATCGCGGCAGTTAGTAAGGTCAAGGTCGTGCCACCAACGGTGAAGCTGCACGAGGGGCGGGAACTCGTCGAGCGCTTCATTCGAGTTCGTGTTGCAACCCCGCGCTGTCGACAGTACTTCGGTCGCGTCCTGACCGGTGTGCGTAATGGCCCCTCGCCGAAGTGGCTACGTGACTTCGTCACGGCTTATGGTTTCCACTCAATCAATCTGCTCGTTGACCTGAGTAATTTTGTCATGATTGAGTACGGTGCGCCACTGCATATTATTGACCTCGATACGTTAGGCACGATGCCGTTAACGCTCACCATTCGCGAGACCAAAGGCGGTGAAACATTCCACGCTCTGAATGGAAATAATTACACCCTACCAAAAGGCGCAGTCGTTATTCCCTACCCAAACACGAAGAATACACAGCCCGAAATTATCGATCTAGTTGCGATCCAGGGCGGGAAAGCGATTGCGGTAACTGAAGCAACCACAAATATTCTTATCCAGGCACCGGTGCTTGAGCCAGCGGCGGTCTATGCGGTTGGTCGAGCGATTAATCTTCATACCGAGGCGGCTCATCGAGCCGAGCGTCGTGTTGCACCAATAAATGCCGAGCGGGCGGTTGAACGACTGGCCGCCCTGATCCAGGAGCATGCCGGCGGGACGATTGCTCGTGGACGATTGACGGCCGGGAAGTTACCGGCGCCGATTCGACTGACCCTAACGCTTGAACGCTTGGCGGCATACGCCGGTCAGCCCATAAGCGTTTCGATGGCTGAATCAATTCTGCGACGACTTGGCTGCCGCATCCTTCGTCGGACCGCAAAGTTTATTGCCGTTGAGGCACCGCCAGAACGACTTGATCTAATGATTGAGGAAGATCTGATCGAGGAAATTATTCGACTTCATACTGAGCAAATTCCGGAACGACTACCGCAAGCCCAACGAGTAGCACACGAGGATGCAGCTTTCGCGTTATCCGATCTCGTCGCCGGTGTGGCGACGCAGGCTGGTTTCGACGAGGCGGTTACTTATAACTTCGTCAGCGATGAAGATGTGACGAACTTTCGGGAGCTACTACCGCTCGGTCGGGAGTTCGTTCGAGTATTGAATCCAATGAGCGACCGCTTTACTACCTTCCGTCCGCTGTTACTCATCAATCTGGCCAAGGCGGTGGCCGCCAACCTTGGCTATACGCGTGAAATTCGTTTATTTGAACTTGGTCGTCGAGCGACCATTGGCGAACGAAAACAAATCAATGAAGAGCGCGTACTGGCCTTCGCCATTTCGCTCCCGAACGCCGAAACGGCGTTGCTCGAGGCGCGCGGTTTTGTTGGCGTGTTAGCCGAGGCGCTCGGGGTGGCGCTTCATGTTGCTCCAGCCGAGCTGGCGCCGTTTGAACTTAGCGCCACCATCCACACCGAGGGCGATACAGCGGTTGGCTTCCTTGGCCTCTTTAATCGTGAGCGAAGTCGTCGCTACGATCTCGACCAGCGTCTGGTCGTCGGTGAGATAGCGCTTGATCCACTCAGAGTTGATCTCGAGGCGCAGATTGCCTACCGACCACTGCCGGCGTTTCCGGCGATTGTGCGCGATCTCTCCTTAGTTGTGCCAGAGACGCTTCGCCTCGATCACCTTGAACAGGAGCTGCAACACCAGGGCGGTGAATTTTTGGAGGACATTGCGCTCTTCGATGTGTTTTCGCTTGAGGGTGATGGCGAGCGGAAGAGCGTCAGTTTTCGTCTAACCTTCCGGGCGGCCGATCGGAGTCTTCGCGATGAAGAAGTAAACGGGGTGATGCAGCAGCTCGCTCACGCTTTGGTTAATCGTTTTGGCTTGACGTTGCGGTAATATTTTTCTCGCTCGGTCAGCTTGCCCGCCGGCACGGCTCTCGCGCTCCCAGCGAGGCGCTCGTCCTCTGCCTCGCCCTCGCTCCTCACCACCCTCGAGTTTGCCTCTCGGGTGATGAGACCATGCCCGCTCGGGCTGCGACAAGACCGGCGGTCAAGGCTGTCCTCGCTC
>OBEQ011393579.1_pt1 | contig 15509 bp, 17 predicted proteins | sample 1670901 | NCBI WGS metagenome assembly OBEQ01 (sample SAMEA104232315, study PRJEB22302) | groundwater metagenome | biome: forest; feature: aquifer; material: groundwater | place: USA | collected 2011-08-07 | depth 5.4 m | reverse complement strand
CTTGAAATTTGGGCAGGGAGGGAATCGAACCCCCGACACAGGGACTTTCCGTCCCTTGCTCTACCGACTGAGCTACCTGCCCGTAAATGGTGCTGAGTACTGGCCATGATAAAGGAGGATATTTCGAGTGTCAAGATATGAACAAAGCGCGCCAAAAGAAACGAAAAAAAGCAGCCTGTCCCCTTTTTTATTTTTTTGTCAAAAGACGATCCAGGCTCAGAAAAGATTCCCGTTTGATAAAAAGCAATAACGCCAAAGCCGCGCTCACGGCATCCACGCCAAGCATTTGGGCAGGAGAAAAATGCAAGCCCTCGCCAAAGCAGCCGCATTCTGCCGGTAAGGCGATTCCAAAAATTTTACTGATCCCGATGAGCAGAAAAAAGGATCCGGAAAGGACAACAGCGCTCAAGGAAGAAAACGGCAGGGCATAGCCTGCCAGTAAAAAAATACCTGTGAGAAGTTCTAACCAGGGGAAGATTTGAGCAATCAAAGGTGCGGCGGCAGGCGGAATCAAGCCATACTGGACCAGCACACCCCGGAAATTCTCATACGGCGCGATGGCCTTAACCCATCCAGAAAAAGCAAAAAGACCTCCGACCCATAATCTTGCCAAGATCAGGAAAATCTCCTGCCTCTTGCTAGGCATCTTTACCCCGTTGTCTTTTTTTCTCCGAGAATTTTTTCGATGCGTTCCGCCCCACCTTTGGCCAGCTCGACCCCCCCCACAAACCGTTCGCCGTTAATAAAAAAAGTGGGCGTCGAATTGACCCGGAGAGCGTCTCCATACCTGCGGTCTTCCTGTACACTAAGCGCAACCTCGGCATTCGTCAAGCACGCCGCGAAGCGGTCCAAATCCATGCCCTGATCCCGGGCATATTCCAGAAGAAGTTCCGTGGGACTCGCAACCACCGTCCACTCACTTTGTTTGGCATAAAGCTTGTCGTGGTAAGGCCAAAAATGCCCCTGACGGGCCGCGCACTCGGCGGCTTGATGGGCCAGCGGTGAAAAACGGTGGGCACTGAGAGGAAAATGGAAAAAAAGAACGCGGACTTTTTCCGGATGAGCGGCGAGAATTTTTTCAATCTCCGGAACTGCGGCACGGCAGGCCGGACATTCAAAGTCGCTAAAAACTTCCACGGTCACCGGTGCCAGCATATCTCCTTTGGCTTTCAAATTGACTTGCGGCGCCTGAGACATCGGAGCTGACGTAAAATGTCTTCGTGCGGTAAAAACTGCCGCAGCAACACCCAGAACGATTAAGATCCCCGCGATTAGTTGGCGCTTATTCATTGTCACTTCTCTTTTCCCTAAGAACACCCAACAAAACTGTCATCCTCCGGTTTGACCGGAGGATCTACGGTCGAGATTCCCGCCTTCGCGGGAATGACATAAGGGGTTATTAGTTATTCTTAGATTCTACCCGCGTCCCAATGCAGTTTCATCAGCATTTTATTGACGGGATGTTTAAGTAATGTTTCGAGCGGCCAGGGTAAACGCGAACTCCAGTTATGTTCTCCGAACGTCCCGGGAAAATTAACTTTCAGCTTACCGGCTTGCTGACGAATTCTCGGATCCAGGGAAAGTAAATCGGAGAACATCTGAATCGAGAAAATCGACCGCGATTGTTGAATACTCCGAAGCGCCGATTCGATCAAAACGGTGGACGGCTTCCGCACAGGCTTTTTGGATACTGTTTCAGGATGCAGATACCGCCAGAATTTTTCAAACTCATCAAAAGACGCTTTGTAAAAATCCAAAAATACCCGGGCCCGGTCCGCGGCCAATCCTAGAATTTCCAGCAGGCGCGAAACGTCATCGATTTCGCGGCGCCAGCGCAGACGGCGGGAATCTTCCGCGCCTTCAAACAAACGCCCGCGGAGAGTTTCAAATGAAAGTCCGTTTTCTTCACAAGTGCGTTTGAAATGCGCCGCATCCACGGTCCCTGCCTCCTCAACCCACCAGGTCTTAAATGCCCCCATGTCATGAGTGGATATTAACGCAATGGAGACCGGCCGATACATTTGGGGCGGAAAAAAATCATAGGATTTGCCCCAATCTCTGCGCCAGCGCTGAACATCCATGCCCGGGATCCCGAATTCTTCTAAAACACGGCCCGCGCAGTCGGGAACGGTCCCCAAATCTTCGGCACAGGGCAGCATTTTGACATTCTGAATCATCAGGGACAAAATCCTGCGCCCTTGTTCCTCCCATAGACTTTCATCCGCCGGATCAAAAGCACCGTAAAAACCCTGATGCTCGTACGGCTCAGAAAACGGGATGGTCCAAACACGGAAAATACCCACCACGTGATCAATGCGGTAAAGGTCGTAAAAATTCTGGGCATAGCGTAATTTTTCAATCAAATGGTCGTAGCCATGCCGGGCGATGGATTCCCATCGATAAGGCGGCATTCCCCAGCGCTGGCCCTGTGAAAAATAAAGATCCGGCGGCGCGCCCGAAGCAAGGTCCAATTTAAAATAATCCGGATGCGCCCAGACATCCGCGCTGTCGCGGGAAACAAGAAAGGGCAAATCCCCCATCAGAAAAACACCTTTTTTTAGCGCATGCCGGCGTACGGCTTGAAATTGAAAAAATAATTGATACTGCAGCCACTGATAAAAGAGAATCCGGCGCTGATATTTAACGGCAAAGTCTTGAAGTGCTGCGGCATCACGGTTTTTTAAAACCGGTGCCCAATCTTCCCAACTCTTCCCGCCCTGACTTTCTTTGATGGCTTTAAACAACGCATAGTCGTAAAGCCAAAACATGTTTTGCTTCACAAAAACATTGAAGGCCTTATGGCGGGTCAGATCACAACGTTCAAAAACTCTGTTTAAAAAATCGAGTTTGGCTTTTTTAATCCCGTAATCCACACGCCAGCCTTTAAAAGGATATTGCCTGCGTAATGCCGTGATCTTCGCACGTTCCGGTTTTAAATCCACGCCTTCAAGGCCGGTGAGAGAAAGGTAAGCCGGCTCCAAAGCAAAAGTGCTTTCAGCGTCGTAAGGGGTAAAGCGGAAGCCAACATCGTTGAGCGGCAAAAGCTGGAGCAGGCTCATGCCGCAGGCTTTGCACCAATCAATCAGCAGACTCAAATCGGGGATTTCACCAATCCCAATACTCTTCTTTGAGTAAATACTGAAAAGCGGGAAAGCGGCGCCGGCCCGCCGGACGGTTCCAAATTTTTTCCAATGCCGCCCGCTCAGCGTAGTGAGCAGGAAATCGTAGCTATCATAACTTGTTTTCATCACGAAATTTTTCCATAAGCTTGCGGATATCGCCGTCGGCCTGCCGCACAATCTGATGAGCCACAAGAATCAAGAGCGAAAACTGCCAGCAGTCTTCCGGCCCTCGAAGCAGGCCGGTCCTCACGTCTTCCATCCTGGTCAATTTATCATTCCAGTAAGCGGCCGCTTTGCCGATGTGCCCTTCGTAAAGATCCAGTATTTCTGTTTTGTTGTGGTATTTAAGCGACGGGAACTTGATCCCGCGCATCAGCAAAAAAGTGGTAATAAAGTCGTGGCGCAGGCTGGATTCATTGTCAAATTCAAAGCCTTCAAACTGCGGCAAATTTTCCGGCAAAAGAATGGACGGTTTATCGACGGCCACTTCCCCTTGGCGCACGATGGTATCTCCGGCATTTACCGCAGATTCCGCGAGAAAAATGTACGGTAATGGCGTACTTTCGAAAGTTGAAAGCGGCATCACCCGTGAACGGATTAATTCGGTGTGTTTTAAAGCTTTTTGCCAGTTTTCTTCAATGTTCATTAAAGTAAGTTTCCTTATGTTGCTCGTTGCTAGTCGCTAGTGGCTTACTGAGAATATTTTTTTGCATTTACGGGCGACGGGCGACGGGCCACGAGCGACTTTTTGAAGGCAGCTGGCAAAAAATCAATGATGTCGCCGGCCACGAGACTGACTTGTCCTTTTTTACGGGCAGCAAGGTCTCCCGCCAGCCCATGGAGGTAGACCCCGAACCGGGCGGCGTCCCAATACGAAAAACCCTGGGCAAGGATCGCGCTGATCACCCCGGTCAAAACATCCCCGCTTCCCGCGGTGGCCATACCCGCATTCCCTGTACCATTGACATAAACCTGCCCATTCGGCGCCGCAACCACAGTCCGGTGTCCTTTCAGCACGACATAAACTTCCGTATCCCGCGCGGCTTTTTTGGCACTTTGAACACGGCAGGTGTCATCCGAAAAAAAAATTTGGCGCGCGCTTTTCGGGAACGTTTTGAAAATTCTTAAAAACTCCTTGGGATGCGGGGTGAGAATCGCGCGTCCTGCGAGAGGTAAAAGCCCCGCCGGACCGGCGGTGAAAGCATTGAGCGCGTCCGCATCGAGAATCATGGGCAAACTCTGGGTTTTCACGAGGCGGCGGATTAACCGCGCCGTTTCAGGGGCCCGCGAAAGTCCCGGCCCCAGCGCAAAAACATCCTGATTCGCAAGCGTCTTTTCCAGAGACCGCAAACTTTTGAACGCGACACTTCCCGCCGGCGTCGAGGGCAGGGGTTTCACCATCACTTCGGCTTCGCGGCGCGCAACCACCTCATAAATTCTGTCGGGCACGGCCACCGTGACCAAACCGGCGCCCGAACGCAAAGCCGCCATACCGGCGAGATGCGCAGCGCCATGCATTCCCAGCGATCCCGCCAAAATAAAAACCCTCCCATAATCCCCTTTATGGGAATCGGGTGATCTTGGCGGCCATTTTTTTCTGATTTCCGCTTTAATGGGTGACGCGTGACGCGTGGCGCGTGACACGTTTAAAGAAGCGCTTTCATTTCGCGGACCGCCTGGGACAATCCAACAAAAACGGCGCGGCTCACGATGGAATGACCGATGTTAAACTCTTCAATTTCCGGAAGCGCGCAAAGCGCCTGCGTATTTTGATAATCCAGGCCATGGCCTGCATTGACCTTTAATCCCAAGGCCGCCGCAAGTTTCGCGGCTTCCCGAATCCGTTTGAGCTCCCTCAAACGCGCGCCGCCCCGAGCGTTGGCATAAGAACCCGTGTGAATTTCAATGGCGTGAGCCCCCACGCGGTGCGCGGCCATAATTTGGCGCCGGTCAGGCGCGATAAAAAGACTGACTTCAATCCCCGCCTCGCGGAAACGAGGTATCGCTTTCAAAAGTCCTTTTTCTTTGGGTAAAACATCCAGACCGCCTTCGGTCGTCAGTTCGCGCCGCCGTTCCGGGACCACACAAATCTTTTGAGGTCTCTCGCGCAGTGCGATCCGGAGCATCTCAGGCGCAAACGCCATCTCCAGATTCACGGGGACCCGGATCACCCGCCGGATTTCACACAGATCTTCATCCTGAATATGCCGGCGGTCTTCCCGTAAATGGATCGTAATCCCATCAGCACCGCCGCGAACCGCTTCTTGCGCGGCCCATGTGACTGAGGGCTCCCGGCCGCGGCGCGCCTGCCGCAAGGTTGCCACGTGGTCAATATTAACGCCAAGTTTTTTTTTGAATCGTATCACAGAGGTTACTTCGCCGGCGGTTTGACGAGCACATGCACTTTAAGCTTTTCTTTATCTTTCACCAAGACATCCTCAGGCAGCTTCAACTGCACCCTCACGTCCTGTTCGCCGGGTTCTGCTGCAGAAAGATCCAAATAGGCCAAAATCATATCCGGTGTCATTTTTTCAAGCTGAATCCGCGGTCCCGTAAGGACAAATGCCGCTGTTTGCCTGGAAAGATCATAACGATAATCCTTTTCGGCAGCTTTCAAAATCCTGACCGGAATTTTTTCGAACGCTTTCTCGCCCGATTCTTCCTTAATGGGAATTAAAATATCAATCAGCGATTCACTCATGGGCTTGAGACCTTCAGGCAAATCAAGTTTCACCGTACGGCGGAACGCCCGGATGCGCCCCACCAAATCAATCCGTTCCGTCAGAATCTGATCCATTTTTTCAAGCTTGCCCTTCGGTCCTTCCACAAGCACGGCATTGGGATCAATTTGGATTTCATCCTCCTTGACTTTATAGCCAAAAGCCGGCTCTCCTGAAAAATGAGGCTTTACAGGCAGTTTTTGGACAATCAATTCGTCAAGCGTGACCACTGCGATTTCAGGACTGATTTCCGCAACTCGGATATCCGGTGCCGGTACAAGAATTTCACGGGGCTCCAGCCGGAACGAATAGTCACCCGCCGTTTTGACACCCGCTTTGATGACATGAATCGCGTGAATTTCTTTGGACGCGATTTCCGAAATACGCGTCCGGGGCGCCACCAATTTGACCCTGACCTCTTTAACGGACGATTTCAAAATGCTCATCTGTTTATTCTGAACCCGAATTTCAAGAGGCACGGAACGCTCTACCTCCACACTTTCTTCGCCCACAGCATAAAACCACAGGCCCACCGCCAGAATCAGCGAAACCAGTTTGATCCCCCAATCACGAACCAGCCAGCGGATCATGACGGTTCTCCCTTTTCTTTGAAGAATCTCCAATTTTTTTCAATAAACTCCATGACGGGAGAGCGATTTTGTACGGGTCGGAAAAGATTGGTCAACACCTTGCTTAAGCCTTCGTCATCCAGATTGCGGGTGAGCTTGCCATGCACGGCTACGGAAATAGACCCGGTTTCTTCTGACACAATCACGCACACCGCGTCCGTTTCTTCCGTAACGCCCACTGCAGCGCGATGCCGTGTCCCAAGCACGCGCGGGATATTGGGATTCTGGCTGAGGGGGAACAAAGCACCGCAGGCAGCGATCCGGTCGCCGACAATAATCACCCCGCCGTCATGCGTCGGCGTGTTGGTCTGAAAAAGCGTAATAAGAAGTTCCCGGCTCACCTTGGCATCCAGCATCATGCCGCTTTCAATATAATTTCTAAGGCCGATGTCGCGCTCCAGGGCAATCAACGCGCCCGTTTTATTGCGCGAAAGATGGTCGCAGGCCTGAATCAATTCATCGACAGTGCCGCCCTTTTTCAGGTAACCGCTTAAAAACGTGTTTTGTCCGATACGGGCGAGTGCCCGCCGCAGTTCCGGCTGGAAAATAATCAAAAAAGCCACGACGCCCACCGCAAATAATTTGGTCAAAACCCAGTTAATGGTGTTTAACCCCAGCACTTTGGCAATATTAAAAATAATCGCAAGGATGATCAGCCCCATGAGTACTTGCACGGCACGCGTTCCCTGGAAAAAGCGGATCACATAATAAAGAAGTACCCAGATAAAAATAATTTCCAGAAGCGGGCGCCAAAGCGACAAGAGAAGATAGAAAAAATTCATACGGACTACTTTCGTGAAAAAAAATTAAAAATCAGGCTCAAAATCAAACTTACCAGCAGGCACGTCGTGAGTGGAAAATAGAAACTAAAATTTCCGCGCCGCAGATCAATATCCCCCGGCAGACGTCCCAGCCCCGGAATTTTTCCGGCTGCCAGAAAAATAACGCCCGCAATGACCAAAAAGCCTCCCGAAAAAATCAAAAACTTCGCCATCTCCTTCAGAAGATGCCCCTCAGTCTCTATCACGATTCATGTGCCATGCGGTACGTAGTACGCAGTACGTCGTACGTTCCTTTAAAACATTTCTCCGGACCGCTGCGGCGGAGTCCGATTGAAATGTTCGTAAGCACGGCGGGTCAAGACGCGGCCTGCGGGAGTACGTTTCAGAAATCCCTGCTGAATCAAATAAGGTTCATACACTTCTTCCAGCGTTTCGGCGTCTTCACCAATGGCCACAGCCAGGGACGAAATGCCGACCGGTCCGCCTTCAAAATCTTTCAAGAGACACATCAGAATTCTTTTATCCATGGAGTCCAGGCCATGGCCGTCGACTTCCAGCATGTGCAGTGCCTGATCCGCGACCTGAACCGTGATATGGCCTTCAGCGCGGACCTGCGCGTAATCACGCACCCGCCGTAAAAGACGGTTGGCAATCCGCGGCGTGCCTCGCGAGCGGCGGGCGATTTCCAGTTCGCCTGCAGGATCCATAGGAATATTGAGAATTCGGCTGGAGCGCGCCACAATCCTGGCCAATTCCTCATTTTCATAATAATTCAGATGCTCCACGATGCCAAAACGCGACCGGAGGGGAGACGACAAAAGACCGCTGCGTGTCGTGGCACCAATCAGAGTAAAGCGCGGTACGTTGATTTTGATGGAGCGGGCGTTAGGACCTTTATCGATCATGATGTCAATACAGTAATCTTCCATCGCCGAGTACAAGTATTCTTCGACAATTCGTGCCGTGCGGTGGATCTCATCGATAAAAAGAATATCCCCCGCTTCCAGGTTGGTCAGGACGCCTGCCAAATCCCCCGGCCGTTCAAGAACCGGCCCCGAAGTGGTGTGGATATTCGCGTTCATTTCACGCGCCACAATATGCGCCAGCGTTGTTTTGCCAAGTCCCGGCGGTCCAAAAAATAAAAGATGATCAAGACACTCGCCCCGCTTGCGCGCCGCTTCGATAAAAATAGCCAGATTATCCTTGAGTTTTGTCTGCCCGACAAAATCATCCAGGTTCACAGGCCGGAGCGATTGTTCGATTTCAAGATCCTCCGGCAGTTTGTCCTGGTTTAAAAAACGATCATCCACGAGAACTCTCCTATTTTACAGTCATCCTCCGGCTTGCCTGCCCGCCTTCTTCGTGGCGGGACCGGAGGATCTACGGTCGAGATTCCCGCCTTCGCGGGAATGACAAAGGTTGATCAATACAAATACGGGTATCCTCATGCCGGGACACGTCTTCAATAAAACTTTCCAACGCATCCCGGTCCTTGAAGGCCATATTGACAAAATTGACTGCCACGGAATAAATAAAATGCCTGTTCGCGCGGCGTACGCGTAAAATCCTCGCTTCTGCGTCAAAAGACCGGCCGTCTGGCGGCGCCATCACCTTCAATTGAATGGCCGAGGATTCCGGCAGGATATCCTGTGTCAAAAAACGAATACCACCCGCACTGATATTGTGAATATTGGTGATGCGGGGATCTTCACCCAGCCTGCCGGTTTCGTACTTGACCAGGTAGGCGGCTTTGAGGCGTTTGTGCTTGCGTTTATCTTGGAGTGTTTTTGTGAACATAGAAAACCTCTCCCTTTCATCCGTCCTCGTCATTGCGAGCCCGCCGTTTTTTGGCGGGCGCGGCAATCTCAAGGGTTAAGTTTCGAGATTGCTTCGAACCCATTTAAACGTTGTCTCGCGATAACGAAACCAGCCTACACATTCTGCAGAGAAAAACGCACCAGTGCTTCTACCGACAGGGTTTCTCCCCCGTGGGTCTTTATGGTTTTTTCCACCGCCTGCTTCGCGCCAGGCCGTTTATAGCCCAGTGCCATAAGCGCTTCCACCGCATCATCCACAGAACTGGCCCGGAGCGTTTCGCCCTGGCCAGGCTTATCCTCCCCCGCGGCAAGACTTTCCACGGTCAGTTTTTCGCGCAGTTCCACCACCATGCGCTCCGCTGTTTTCCGGCCGATTCCAGGAATACTCTTCAATACCTCAATTTCGCCGCGGACAATGGCGCGTTTCAACGCTGCGGTTTCCACACCGGAGAGCGCCGTCAGTGCGGTCTTCGGGCCGATACCGGAAACGGAAATTAAAAGATCAAAAAGACGTTTTTCTTCTGCGGTTAAAAATCCATAAAGAATCTGTGCGTCCTCACGGACGACAAAACGGATCAGAAGCTTGACTTGTTCCCCTAACGCCGGCAGCCGGCCAAGAGCCGAAACAGGCACATGGACTTCATAGCCCATGCCGTGGACATCCACCACCACCCCGGCAGGGCTTTTTTCGATTAAGGTTCCGTTGAGATAATGGTACATAAATTCAATGCGCCTTTTTTTCGTCATTGCGAGGGAGCGAAGCGACCGAAGCAATCCCGTGTTGAGATTGCTTCGACCCTATCTGAACGCTGTCTCGCAATGACGAAAGAAGCTGCCTTTCTTTTATAGCAAGCCACTGTTTATCCGTTGCCTGCCGGGAGCGCCGCGGCGGGCGGGCACCCGCTTTCTTTTCCCACTGCCCGTTTCCATGAGCATGACAAATCGCCACGGCCAAAGCATCCGAGGCGTCAAAAGCCACTCCTTCTTTTAGCCTGAGCAGGCGCTTGACCATGTGTTGAATCTGCTCTTTGGACGCGCGTCCGTTGCCGGTTACGGCTTGCTTAATCTCTGTCGGCAGGTATTCTACCACTGGAATTCCTTGTTCGGAAGCACTCAGCATGGCCGCGGCACGGGCCTCCCCGATTTTAATCATGGCGCGCAGATTTTTATGATAGAAAATATTTTCTAAAGCTAAAACTTCGGGACGGTATTGGCGGATAATCTGGTTCAGCGAGCGGAAGATAATCAGAAGGCGCTGGGCTAAAGGAATTTTTTGCGTTACGGACACAACTTCGGCATGGACTAATCGATAATGACTGCCTGTGATATCCACCAGGCCAACCCCGGTTTTCCAGGTTCCGGGATCCACACCGAGAATTCTCCGCATCAGGACAGCTCCTTCACCACCTCGTCCGGGATATCGCAGTTGGCATAGACGTTTTGCACGTCATCGTGATCTTCCAGAGCTTCGATCAGATTGATAACGGCACGAGCCGATTCCACCGTAACAGGGATTTCGTTTTTTGGCACCATCGTCACGGAGGCGGACTCCACGGGAATACCGGCTTTTTCAATGGCTTCACGAACCGCCATAAAATCTCCAGGAGACGTTTGGACCTGAAATTTGTCCTCCTGCGGAGTCAGATCTTCAGCACCGGCAGCCAGCGCAACTTCCATTAGTTTGTCTTCAGAAATTTTATCCGAGGCGACGTAAATCACACCGTGTTTTTCAAAAATCCAGGCGACCGACCCCGCGCCCGCCATCGAACCGTTGTGCTTCGCGAAAATGCTGCGGACCTCAGCGCTGCTGCGGTTCTTATTGTCCGTCACGCACTGAACCAAAATAGCTACGCCCTGAGGCCCATACCCTTCATAAACAAGCTCTTCATAAGTAACACCTTCCAGAGCCCCTGTACCTTTTTTAATCGCGCGGTCAATATTATCTGCCGGCATGTTAGCGTCTTTGGCTGCCTGAATCGCCGTGCGCAAGCGCGGATTGATATTCGGATCGCCTCCGCCCAAGCGGGCCCCCATGGTAATTTCCCTTATAATTTTTGTAAAAACTTTACCGCGTTTGGCATCCACGATGGCTTTTTTATGTTTAATACTGGCCCATTTATTATGTCCTGACACGGAGAGCTCCTTCTTTTACTTTCAAGGACAGGTCCAAAAATAAAACGGGACCTGTCCTTGAAAAATCGTACCTGTCCCCTATTCCTGAAAAATTTTCCCTTCAGATACAACAGCTTCACAAACTTTAAGCACGTCGCGCATCGCCGCAATCTGGTGAACCCTGAAAATCCGGGCCCCCCGCGCATAAGCCAGCGTCACCGCAGCGGCCGTGCCGTAGTCCCGGTCTTCAGGCTCGCGCCCCGTCACTTTTCCGATAAATGATTTGCGCGACGGTCCCACCAGAACGGGACGCCCCAGCTCCGCAAACTGATCCAGTTGTTTCAACAGCAAAAAATTTTGTTCCGCATCCTTGGCAAAACCAAACCCCGGATCCACGACCCACTGCGAGTCTTTGACTCCGCATCTTCGTGCCAAATCGATACTTTTACGGAGATCTTCCAAAACTTCACGAGTGACGTTTTCATAATGCGCAAGCTGCTGCATGGTTTCCGGATTGCCCCGCCGGTGCATCAATACAAGCCCGGCCCCTGAATCATAAACAACTTTAGCCATCGCCTCACCCGAATCCGCCAGGCCGCTGACATCATTAATAATGTTTGCGCCTTCCTCAACACAAACTCGCGCCACTTCAGGTTTGGTGGTGTCCACAGACACCGGAATGCGCAGGGATGTACAAATTCTTTTCAGGACCGGAAGGACCCGGTCAAGTTCCTCTCGTGCCGAAATCCGCTGGGCGCCGGGGCGTGTGGATTCACCGCCCAAATCCAGAATATCCGCTCCATCCAGCACCATCTTTTCGGCGGCCCGGAATGCCGGCTCCTCAGACATCAGACGCCCGCCATCTGAAAAAGAATCCGGGGTCAAATTCAGGATGCCCATCATCAACGGCTTTGAAATATCCAGCTGGCCGCCCCGGATGGTCCAAAACATGGGCTCAGGGATTTTAAACATTCACCGGAAAAGGCCCGCCTGAGGGAACCGCGGGAGAATTTCCTGGTTCCTGCGGAGGCAATCCGGCCGTTTCTGCAATTTCATGAAAATAGAGCACTTCTTTTTCAAGCAGGGCCGCCGCAAGCTTTTCCAGTTTGCCGCGATTTGCCGCGAGCGTGGTTTTAGCCCGTGCATAACACTCATCCACAATCCGGCGGACTTCCTGATCGATGATCACTGCGGTGTTTTCGGAATAATCCTTTTCGTGCATCATGTCCCGTCCCAGAAAAATTTGCTGGTCGCGGCGGCCGAAAGTCAGATTACCCAGTCTCTCTGACATGCCCAATTCGCAAACCATCATTTGCGCGTATTGCGTGGCTTTTTGCAAATCATCAGATGCCCCCGAGGTAATTTCATTAAAGTACAGCTCTTCGGCCACACGCCCGCCTAAAAGCACAGTAATGCGGTCATAAATTTCCTGCCGTGAGATTAAATTACGATCTTCGGTCGGGAGCTGCAGGGTATAGCCGCCCACGCCATGGCCGCGGGGAATAATCGAGATTTTATGCACGGGATCCGCATGCGGCATCATTAAAGCCACCAAAGCGTGTCCCGACTCGTGCACCGACTTTATTTTCTTTTCTTTTTCCGAAATCACGCGGCTTTTGCGCTCGGGTCCCACCATCACCCGTTCAATAGACTCTTCAAGCTCTTGCTGACTGACCGCCTCTTTGCTCCGGCGCGCTGCCAGCAAAGCGGCTTCATTAATCAGGTTCGCCAGATCCGCCCCGGAAAATCCCGGTGTCTGGCGCGCAATTTTGGTTAAATCGCAATCCTTGCCCATGGTAACATCCGTCACATGCACTCTCAAAATTTCCTCACGTCCTTTAATGTCAGGCCGATCCACCACAATTTGCCGGTCAAACCGGCCGGGGCGAAGCAGCGCCGGGTCAAGAACATCCGGGCGATTGGTTGCCCCAATCAGGATCACGCCCGCGTGCGAATCGAAACCATCCATTTCAACCAGAAGCGCATTCAGCGTCTGCTCCCGTTCGTCACTCCCGCCGCCGATGCCGGCAAAACGCTGACGCCCGACCGCGTCAATTTCGTCGATAAAAAGAATGGCCCCGCGGCCGCTCTGTTTGGAAGCCCGCTTGCCTTGTTCAAAAAGGTCGCGCACGCGTGAAGCTCCAACGCCCACGAACATTTCAACAAAATCCGACCCGCTGATTGAAAAAAAAGGCACATCCGCCTCCCCTGCCACGGCTTTGGCGAGCAGGGTTTTCCCGGTCCCCGGGGGACCCATCAGCAAGACCCCCTTGGGGATTCGTCCGCCTAATTTTTGAAACCGCTTGGGGTCTTTTAGAAATTCAATGATTTCCTGTAAATCTTCCTTGGCTTCATTAACCCCGGCAACATTTTTAAAGGTAATCTTCTTATTGGTCGGGTCGGACTGTTTTGCGCGGGATTTGCCAAATGAAAAAATACGCCCCCCGCCCTGCTGGACCCCGCGATAAACAAAAAACCAAAAAAAAGCCATCAGGAGAAGCACCGGAAGTACCGAGTAAAGCAGGTTACGCCAAAATCCCTGTGACGCTCCGATTTCAAAACTGGGCACATTTTGTCTCAGCGTAGGAATCAGCTCAGGATCATTGCCGGGGACATTAACCTGAAAATAAGCCCCGGACTTCATCTGCCCCTGCAAAACCCCCTCCAGCAGTTTCACGGAGGCAATTTGCCCCGTCTGATGGTTTCTTGTGACCATCTGAAAAAACTCCGAGTAGGGCATGGACTTGACTTCAAAATTCGGGAAAACAAAAAGCTGGAGAACTAAAATAAAAAAAAGCGGGATTAAAAGAAAAGCCAGCATACGCCGCTTTTCAGGATCACCTTGGTTTTTTTTATTTTTACCGCTGCCCGGAATATTCGTCGGCTTAATATTTTTCTGCGTTGGATTCAAGGTGATGTCCTTCCTGGAAAAGCGCTTAGAGTGCCTAAAAAAACCTTGTCATTCCCGCGAAAGCGGGAATCTCAACAACAGATCCTCCGGTCAAGCCGGAGGATGACAGTTTTAATAGTACTAATCGAATTTCGTAGTTTATCATGGCTCCGAGGGACAAGGCAATTATTAACGGCGGCGCAAAAGCTTCTTATAAATCAAAATCCTGGAATCCGTTAAGCGGATATCGATATCCTTGGGGAGAGACTGGCAAAACACCTGTTTTTTGAGATGCGGCTGCAGCGTCTGCCAGGCCTCAAAACCAAGCCCGCTGGAAGGGTCCAGACGCTTGAGCGCCCGCTCAATAACTCTGAAACCAAGCGCCGACGGCAAATTTATCAGTTCCGCGCGTTTAAGAAAAATCGTCTGTCCGCGCCGGGACTGGAACACTTCACGATAGGCCTTTTCTGCCAAACCTTCCAGCAGATCATTTTCCTGAAGGGCGATTTCAGGTAAGCGCGCCAGCGCGGCACTCACACGTGGATTAATTTCTTTCTTTAACCACGGCAGAAAAAGAAGCCGCATTTTATTGCGTTCATAAGCAGTCCGTTCGTTGCTCGCATCGCGCCGGGAAGAGATTCTATTCTGCTGAAGATAATCCAGCAGGGCTTCTTTTGGGAAAGACAAAAGCGGCCGTACAAGCGTAAGCTTGCCGTATTTTAAAACGGGCCGGATGCCGGAAAGCCCGCGTAAGCCGGTGCCGCGAACCAGCCGCATTAAAACCGTTTCTGCCTGATCATCCTGCGTATGCGCTAACGCAATTTTTGGGATGCGGTGTTCACGGGCAGCCTGACAAAAAAAATGATACCGGGCTTCCCGGGCGGCTTCTTCAAGAGATTTTTTTTCTCTGCGGGCTTTCAGGCGTAATCCCAGGATACTGCCCGCGAAATAAGGCACTCCCGCCCGCTTGGCTAAAGCACGGACAAAATCACGGTCCTTGCGCGATTCCGCCCCGCGAAGCCCATGGTCAAAATGCAATAAACCCAGCCGTAAATGCCACCGGGGCTGCAGTTCCTGAAGTACTGCAAATAAAGCCACAGAATCCGGTCCGCCGGAGCAGGCCACGAAAATCTTCTCTCCCGCCGTAATCATTTTATTTTGGCGCAAACGGGCTTCAAGCCGGACAGCCAGCGGAGAGATTTTATCTTTTTTGGGAGGCATGATGACGAAGGATAGCAGAAAAAACGATTAGCGTTAAGGGGGTAAGCGTTAAGCGGTAAGTGAAAAATGAAAAACGAATTCCTTCTCCCCCTTGGGGGAGAAGATCAAGATGAGGGGGATAAACGCTTTTCCCCTCACCCCCGCCACGGCGGGCAAGCTTAGGCTCTGCGAAACAATAAATGATCCATATGGCCGAGGGGATTTTGAGCTGAATCG
>OBEQ010264898.1_pt1 | contig 15511 bp, 15 predicted proteins | sample 1670901 | NCBI WGS metagenome assembly OBEQ01 (sample SAMEA104232315, study PRJEB22302) | groundwater metagenome | biome: forest; feature: aquifer; material: groundwater | place: USA | collected 2011-08-07 | depth 5.4 m | reverse complement strand
CGGTGCCGCCCGACCGGCGCGAGCCGCTCGGGATCACCGACGATCTCGTGGGCGTCTCGGTCGGGATCGAAGATGTCGAGGATTTGAAAGAGGACCTCGCCCAGGCACTCGACAAGATCTCGGCGTGAATTTCATTCAAGATTTTTTCCACACCGTCTACAACGTCCCCGAACTGATCCGCATCGTCGGCCAGTACGGCCTGCCGCTGATCATCTTCGCGGAGACGGGATTGCTGCTCGGCTTCTTTCTGCCGGGCGATAGTCTCCTCTTCACCGCGGGATTCCTCGCCTCGCAGGGTGTGTTTCGTATTGTGGTGCTCATGGCGCTCTGTGCGGTGGCCGCGGGGGCCAAGCGGGCCGACGCCCGAGAGCCCTCCCCCACAGGATTCCGGCCTTTCCAGGCGCAGGAGACGATCAACGCTGAGCGCAACGCCGTTTACCGGCCACACACGACGTTCGATGAGCGTTGACGCCGTTCGTAGTCACCCGATCGAAACGTCGTCCGCACCATTCGCCCCGCGCCGTAGGGGGAATCGACCAGGTCCGTCGGCGCCCAGTTCAGAACCGCGCGACCGGCACGCCAGCACTGCAGTCTTCGGGGCTCTTCGATGAGGAGAGGCGCCGCCCATTGCGGCGTCAGCCTGCGGGTAACGTGCAGGCTGGCAGTCGTCTGCGGCGCGTCCTCGCTGCAGGTACATCGGGGGGAGCACTTGGTCGGCGTTCCGGGGCACGCGACGCTCAGGATGGGGCTGCGACCTCCGAGGGTCGCAGTCGTGTTCGACGGCGGTCCGCATTGGCACTACTGGGCGCGGTTGGCCCTACACGCTTGCACCAAGCTCTGGGGCGGAGAGGGCTTCATTCTCGTCCCGCACGACGGCGGCCAGGTCCGGCCGGAGATGCTCGAAATGGTTCGCATGTACGACCCCGACTACGTAGTCACCCTGCAACGCACCCTCCGGACTGTCGCGCTGGCAGAGCCGGGCCGGCTCAAGCTCACAAATCCCGACGGGCAGTTATTGGAGGGCGCGGGTCGTGACCAGTGGCTCGAGGAACACGGGGATGAACCGTTCCCGGTCGAAGCCGACGCCCTGGCCCGGAACACGGTCGCTAGAGTCTGCTCGCCGCACCGCCGCCGCCCGGACAACGGCGATACAGGCGGCTGGGACGAGGACGTCACCGCCTTGGCCGTCAATGGCGATGCCCTGAGGCTCACGAAGGCTGCCCACATCCCCAACGGCGCCTCCGGTCCATGCCTGAGTGCACCGCCGGATTGGGGCGGTCCCTTGGGTGTCGCTGTCGCCTCTCGGTGTGGCGCCGTTGAAGAACCGCGCGGTGGCGGAGACCACGGCCTGGACGAGAACAATTTTCGCCGCCTGGTGTACTGGCTGTTGGACCCCAACGGGATTGGCGCGCCGCCGTTCGACATCGTGTGGCAGCCCGGTCCAGTGCTCAACATCGAACCGGTCTCGGTTGGCGCCGCATTCGACACGACCAAGCACGGCCTCACGTCGATTCAGCGAGGATTCCGAGCGCGGCGGCGCGTCTTGTTGTCCGTCGGCGACGCAGCGGACGACTTCGCCCTCGCCCACGCGTACCACCGCCTCTACGGCCGCGGGGTGTGGCTACCCATCACGTGGTGGGCGCCGGATGGCACTGCCGACAAACTGGTGGGTTTCTCACTCCGCGCTGCGGTCTCCGGGCACGTCCTCCACGGCGACGACATCGCGATCACCACCACGTCAGTCGATGACTCCACTATGGACGCGATCCTGGCAGATCTCCTGGAGCCAACGACCTATGGCGACGGCGACTACGAGCGGATGGTTCAAAGGTACGAGGAGCGCATCACACTGGGCACCGTTGATCGGCGTGCAGATGGGGTCCAGTACCTGGCTGTGGATGGCCAATTCGATCAGGACTACGCCGTTCCGATCAACCGCAACGACGCTGGCGACGTCGAGATGGTCGCATCGGGCCCACCCCCGGTCATCGTTCATCGAGACCTGGCTGCCTGCGCGAGACTGCACTGGCAGGTCGACCTCGAACTGGTTGAGGCGGTTACGCCTCATGGTCGTGGACTCGATGGTCACGTACTGCTCGCGCAGGGCCAAGATCCGTACGTGACGTGGATCCGTAGCGGGCGTGACGGTGTCGTGTACGAGTCCGATCGCTTCGACTTCGTCGCCGCCGGTACCCCACCTGTGGCACGGCTCGCGCGGCCACGTCTACGCGTTCCGGGTCTGGCGACGTGGGCCGACCTCATGGCCGCGCAGGACGCGAGACGCATGGTGTTCTCCGCGGCCGGGCGGCGGGTCGAGGTCATGCGGCGGCTCTGGGGCGACCGGGCGGCCGTGGCGGCGCAGTTCGCCGGACCGATGCTGCCAGTGCTGCGGGCGTTTCGGCCGTCAGGCAAGAAGACCAGCCTTGTGTTCGACGAGACCGACGGGGTCGTTCTGCCGACTGGAGCCGGCGATCATCTCTGGGAGGGCTACCTGACCTTCGCTGGCATCCTCAAACACGGTGGTGCCGACGATGACTTGTTGACTGATTTCCGTAGTCAAGTCGACGAGATGCTGGAACGAGGCATCCTGCGTAGGGGACTTGTCCTCGGTTGCGCACAATGCGGCCGGCCGGCGTTCCTCGTGGTCGATGACCTGGCTCAGGTCAACCGGTGCCCACGATGCTCGGCGCTCAACAACTTGTCCCTGGCGCGGTGGAGGCAGCCGCGAGCCGAGCCGCAGTGGTACTACGACCTACACCCAACCGTTCGTGAACACCTCGCTCAGGACGGCGAGATTCCGCTGCTCCTCGCACACCACCTACGCGCCAAGAGCCGCAACTACGCCGACGTCGCTGAGCTAGAACTGACAAACAACGATACCGGCCCGCTCGCTGAGGCGGACCTCATAGCGGTCAGCGATGGCCAGCTGATCACGGCAGAAGCCAAACGGCCGGGGTCGCTCGGCACGGCCAGAGAACTTCGTCGGACGGTCGCGAAACGGGCGCTGCTCGCCGAACAACTACGCGCCGATCAAATCCTCATCGCCACCGCCGCCGCCGACTGGGAGCAGGCCAGCATCGATGCCCTATGCCAGGAGATCAGGAAACGGCCGTGGCCCGTCGCTGCCCCCCGCGCGCGTCTCGTCAGCGGACTTGGGACGGGAACGGTGACCGACCTTCACGTTGACGTTGACACGGGCATGACCTCTCCCTGGCCACGATGAACTCGCAGGTCAGCTCTGATTCCAATCATCGTAAGCGGAAGGATTGCCACACGTGCGCCGGACGGGCACGCAGCGTAACTACCGGTTGGAGTGACGTGCACGCGCAGCCACACGCCAGTATCGCGGCACGGCGTGGACTGGACCACCACATGATCCGGCGTCGGCCGGCTCCGCTGCCAAATGCGAGACGGGGGCACCGTCAATGGTGAGGCTGCCACCACCGGCCTTCGAGGCGATCTACCGCGCCTTCTCGTTCCCTGCTGGGGTGATCACGGGCAACGGCAAGCTGTCGTTCACCACTGACGACCTGGCCCACGCCCTCATCACCACCGGGCGGGCGCCCGGCCATCAATACCTCTTCGGCACCGCGTCAGCGTACGAGTGGCTGCACCGTGCCTCGCTCATCCCGGCGTATGTCCGACGCACCTACAGCGGCAGGCTGGCACGGTCGCGCCTAGCGTTGGACCTCGACCGGTCCGAGCTGGTCGGCCTGTCCTACGCCCTCGGGCAGGCCACTACGGCGGTGTTCTGCCGAATAGAACTGTCTGTAACCCATCTGATGCACGTCGACCGGTACGCCAACCACTTTGGGCTGCAGTTCAGCGCACGCAAACGTGCTGATTTGTTCGGAATGGCGCCACCCGGGTGGCTCGTCGCAGAGGCCAAGGGCCGGTCCAGATCGATGGAGTCGGGCCTGCGCGACAAGCTCGAGACGCAGAAGCGGTCGGTGCTGTCCATCGGCGGCACCCGGCCCTGGTTGGCGTTGGGCTGCGTGGCGTCGTTCCCGGTCCGGAACGCCGGGATGGAGATCGACGCATTCGACCCGGAGAAGGCTGAATTTGACGCCATCGTCATACCAGCCACCTTCGACCAGTACATGCTGGCCTACTATTTGCCCTTCGTCACCATCGTTGATCTCGGTGAGGTCGCCGCGGACACCAATCCGATCGTCGCGGCCGGCTTCCCCGGGTTCGGGCTTCGCGTCGGCATGCTGCGAGCCATCTACGAGCGCGTCAAGCGTGCCGCCGGGGGCCAGGTACAAGGTCTTAGCGAAGACGTCCATGCAATCCTCAGCGACGCCACGCCTGGCGAGTTCGACCTGCTGCCCGACGGCACCACGGTGACCACCGAGTGGGCTGACGCGATCGCAACGCAGGACTGGTGGGAGGAATCGGCGTTCTGAGCCAGGCACGAACGGCTCGCGGTGCTGTCACACCGGCTCGGCCATGCTGAGTCACGATCGGCCAAGCGCCGGCGCAAGATCCAGCGGCCCGATAGACGTCCCCTCCGCGAGCCGCAGAGTTTCAACTGACACGGTCCGCGAATCCGTGAAAGCCCGCAGCTTGCGGGCAAGGAGCAAGAACACACGGAACGGAGTGAAAACCTATGGCACGCGAAGAGGACGTTCGTAGCGCCGAACAACAAGCCGCCGAGGCATACCAGGCCCTCCGCGCGCTCGAAGCCACAGGTGGGCGTGACCCCGACGGTCGACTCATGCCGCTGCGTCCCCTGTCCGAGGAGCTAGAACGGCGAATGGAGAAGGTCCTGGAGGCGACCCAGGAATGGCGAACCACGCTCGGCAACCAAAACTACGTTGATCAATATGGCAAGACCGTCACGCCAGCTCACCTCGAACGTGCCGAACGGGACGCTCAACGTGCGCTTGACAGCCAGCGGCAAGCCAACGCTCGCGCGGAGGAGGCCAACTGGCGCGACCTGCGGTGAGCCCCGCTTGAGATCTGGTCCGCCGATGCAGGATCGGTGTGCCGACGGCGCAGCTTGGAAAAGGGCGCTGTTTTGATCTTGGTGGCGGTGGCGTCATGAGTGATCGAGGAAGTGCCACGAGCTTGATCCTCAACCCAGCCGCCAGAACAGAGCCGGACACGAGCCTGTCAGGACACGGCGAGTGCGGTGACAAACATCCAGCCCGCCAGCACAGCGATTGCCGGCACGGCACGTCGGGATCGTCGTCACTGACCTGCACGACGATGTCCAGGTCCGAGCCCGCGGCACCCCAGCCGAACTGACGCTACTCACCGCAGCCAACAGCTACCTGGCCAGCGACGAGCCCCGTGCCCATCCGGGAACGCTCCTACGAGCTGCTGGGCGACGAGAAGCCCTCGACGCGATCAGCCGCGGCCGGCTGTTCGCCCCGGAAGTCTGTGCCTGGCGGACTTGCACTGCGAGCGCCTCCCGCTGCCCATCGCCTCCTGGTCAGTCAGCGACGGACCGCGACCCTGCTGGTGGAGAACCACACAACCGCCCACACCCTCGCCCGATGGCTGCACCCCACCGGACAGGTAGGCACGATCATCTACAGCGCCGGCAGCCAACTACCCCAGATCCTGGCATCCTTGCCCGAAGCTCATACCGGGCCGCTGTACTACTTCGGGGACGTCTACCTTCGCGGCGTTGAAATCGCCGCCGACGGCGACCTGCGTACCCACGAACTCGGGCTCGGGCCACTGCGCCCCGCCGCAGGGCTTTACCGTCTACTCCTGGACATCGGCACGCCGATGCCTGCCAAATCCCGGTTGAGGTCACCATCCGGGCCCCACGTCTACGCCTGGCTCCCCGACGACACACGCCACCAAACCGAAAACATCATCGCCGCAGAACAACGCATTCCCCAAGAAGCCGTCAGGACCGACATCCTCCACGAGCTACACGCGGCCACCTTCGACCCTCTCGGGGCTGGCTGACAATCCGCCGACAAGGGAGCACGCAACTCTCGCAGCAGGCCCCAAATTCGGTGCCCAGAAAAGCAATAACCGCAGGTCAGCGGCCTGCGGTTAAGATCCTTCCCTTATATAGCCTCGGATTAGGAAACCGTTGCTCTATCCCCTGAGCTACGAGGGCGACGGGGCATAGCGTACCTACCAGCGCTAACCGACGCTCCCCAGGGCTTACCAACGGTTCCCAACGGTCAGGCCGCCGACACGGGAGCACACGCGGACCACATCAGCGGCCCAAGATGCTTAGGTGGCCTCGCCGTCACCAGGTATGCCTAACATCGACCAACGACGCCCATCGCCATCGCTCGCACATAGACCACATCGGTAAGACCCACTAGTGTCCCGCGCTGCCGCGGCCGTCAGCCGGTCACGGTGTGGCGCAGGTGAGGTAGCCGCGCAGTGTGTGGGCGTCGGCGGCGGTGGCGGTGACCAGGCAGGCCGGGCCGTTCAGAGGCGTACGTACCGCGGTGGGCCCGAGCACGCTCGGCGCCGTGTGCGGTACGTCGGGATGTACCTGGAGCAGGGATCCGGTTGCTTTGGCGCCGCCGAGTACGGCTGGGCCGTCCCAACCGGCGCTGCGGGGTCCTACGGACAGCGTTTGACGTAGCAGTGGCCGACCCGCGTACTGCGCGGAGGTGCTGATAGTGGCGTCGCCGGGTTGTTCGTTGTGGCGGCCGCAGACGAGTTCGTCGCGCCAGAGCAGGGATGCGCCTTCCTCCAATTCGATGGTGGCGATCGTGGTGTGGTGGCAGCCGGCGGCGGCTATCAGCTGTTCGGGTAGCCAGCGCAGCAGTCCGCCGTTGGCCACGGTCGCATTCACCACGGTCCGCGAGGGCGCGCCGGTGCGGTCGGGTAGGGCGATGGCGGCCGCGACAGTGCGTAGGCACAGCGCCGCGTCGCGCCCGACCTCGATGGTCAGCTGGAGCTCGTCTCCACCAAGGGGCCCGGCGGCCCCTCCGACCACGTGCACCGTGGTCAGTCCGTCGCGGGACTGCGTCTGGCGCAGCAGCAGCGGCGTCTCGCCGCGCAACCGGGCCAACCTGGTGCCGCCACGGCCGTCGGACTCGGCGATGACCGATGCGTGTGCCTGCATCAATGTGTCTCGACGTGTGGGTGGTCGTGGCCGTGGCGGTGTGCCACCAGGTGCCGAACCCAATCGGCGACGCGCTCGGCTTGTGGGTCCTCCCGGATGGAGAGAAAGATCGTCGGCAGCTCGCCTCGGCGGGCCCGGGCGTCGCGCTCCATCACCGAGAGGTCGGCGCCAACCATGGGCGCCAGGTCCGTCTTGTTGATGACCAGGAGGTCGGCAGTGGTGACGCCGGGTCCGCCCTTGCGGGGCACCTTGTCCCCACCGGCAACGTCAACGACGAAGATCTGTTGGTCGACCAGGCCCTTGCTGAACGTCGCGGTGAGGTTGTCCCCACCGCTTTCCACCAGCAACAGGTCGAGTGGTCCCAGGCTGGTCTCCAGTTCCTCGATGGCGTCGAGGTTGGCGGAGATGTCGTCGCGGATGGCGGTATGCGGGCAGCAGCCGGTCTCCACGGCGCGGATGCGCTCCGGCGGCAGCACCCCGTTGCGCTTGAGGAAGTCGGCGTCTTCGGTGGTGTAGATGTCGTTGGTCACCACCGCCAGCCGTAGCTCACTGCCCAGCGCCCGGCACAGCGCGGCGACCAGGGCCGTCTTGCCCGAGCCGACCGGGCCGCCGATGCCGATACGCACCGCCCTGGTGGCTGGCGGAGCGGACAGCGCGGGGTGCGGATCAACTCCGGGCTCGGGGTGTGTGTGCGGAACTGTTTCGTCGTGCGGCGTATCAGGACGCAAAGAGACGCACCTCCCAGGTGGCGTGGATTTCGGCGGAGATATCGGCCAACGGCGCCGCGTAGGCAGGTAGTTCGGCTGGTGACTTGCCGGCGCCGGCCGCGGCCGCGCTCGCGACCGCGTCGCAGGCCCCGGCCAGGTTGCCGAGAACGGACTGCACCTCGTACGGGTCCAGCCCGAGCAGCCGGACGGCCGCGCTGGCGGGTCCCGTGAGGACCCCGTACGCCCCGACGAGTGCGGCCTGTTCGCCGCTCAAGCTCGCCGCGACCGCGGTCAGTCCGAGCGCGACGGGGTGATGGGGCCCATCGGGATGGCCGCCGACGCCGTCGAAGCATGGGGACGGCCAAATGGATCGGCCGGCACGCAGCAGCGCGCGCCCCTGCCGGCGCGAGGCCAGCCGAAGCGCGGGCGACGCGATCCGCGCGTCCAGTTCCGAGTCGAGTACCACCAGGGCGTCGGCGTTCGCCGGTACGGCGCTGACCGCGAGGTGTGTCGCCGCGGCGAAGGCGGCGGCGACCCGACCCGCGGTGGCCAGGCGACCGTGCAGGAAAGACTCCAGCTCCCGGATGCCGGTGACCCGCCCGGCCGCCACGGCGGCCTCCAAGCCGCTGGAGTGCGCGTGGCCGCCGGCCGGGAACCGGCCGTCGGCTAGTAGGAGAAGCGTGGTGGTGTTCATGAGTCCTTAGAACAGGAAGTACAGCTGGGCCATCGGCAGTTCGGTGACCGGGTCCGGCTCCACGACCGCCCCGTCGATGCGCACGGTGAACGTGTCCGGATCCACCTCGATGCGTGGCATCGCGTTGTTCTCAGGCATGTCCCGCTTGCCACGTGAACGCACATCGGCAACGGGTACGAGCCGGCGTTTGACGTCCAACTCCAGTCCCGCCTCCAGCGCGGCCGGCGCCACGAACGCGACGCTTGTCGCCGCGGGCACGACTCCGTACGCACCGAACATCGGTCGAGGGAGGATCGGTTGTGGGGTAGGTATCGAGGCGTTGGCGTCACCCATCTGCGCCATCGCGATCATGCCGCCCTTGAGGACCAGGTGCGGCCGCACCCCGAAAAAGGCGGGATCCCACAGCACCAGGTCGGCGAGCTTGCCCGGCTCGACCGAGCCGACCTCGGCCTCCAGCCCGTTGGCCATCGCCGCGCAGATCGTGTACTTCGCCACGTACCGGCGGGCCCGGTGGTTGTCCGCCCGCCCGTCGCCGGGCAGTGCACCGACGCGGGCCTTCATCACGTGCGCGGTTTGCCACGTGCGCATCACCACCTCACCGACGCGGCCCATCGCCTGGGAGTCCGAACCGATGATCGAAATGGCGCCCAGGTCGTGCAGCAGGTCCTCGGCGGCCATTGTGGACGGTCGGATCCGACTCTCGGCGAATGCGAGATCCTCCGGCACGGCAGAGGACAGGTGATGGCAGACCATCAACATGTCCAGGTGCTCAGCCAAGGTGTTGCGGGTGTACGGGCGGGTCGGGTTGGTCGAGGACGGCAGCACGTTGGGATGGCTGGCCACCGTGATGATGTCCGGAGCGTGGCCGCCACCCGCGCCCTCGGTGTGATAGGCGTGAATGGCCCGACCATTGATCGCCTTCATTGTGTCCTGCACGAAGCCGGCCTCGTTCAGCGTGTCGGTGTGGATGGACACCTGCACCCCGGAGGCGTCCGCCACCCGTAGGCAGGCGTCGATGACGGCAGGTGTGGTGCCCCAGTCCTCATGCAGCTTGAAGCCTCCCGCGCCGGCCCGGAGTTGCTCCCACATAGCCTCTTCGGAGACCGTGTTGCCCTTGCCCAGCAGCAGCCCGTTGACCGGGAAGGCATCCATCGCCTCGTGCATGCGGGCCAGATGCCATGCGTTCGGGGTGACCGTCGTGGCCTTGGTGCCCTCCGCCGGCCCGGTGCCGCCCCCGACGAGGGTGGTGACACCGCCAGCGAGCGCCTCCGTGACGATCTGCGGACAGATGAAATGCACATGCGTATCGACCGCGCCGGCGGTCAGGATCTTCCCGTTGCCGGCGATGACCTCGGTGGCGGGCCCGATCACCAGGCCGGGGTGCCCCCCCGACATGATGTCCGGGTTACCCGCCTTGCCCAGCGCGACGATACGGCCGTCGCGGATGCCGACGTCGGCTTTGACGACACCCCAGTGGTCCAGCACGATGGCGCCGGTGATCACGGTGTCGAGCGCGCCTTCGGCTCTGGTCGCCCGCGACTGGCCCATCGACTCGCGGATCACCTTGCCACCGCCGAAGACCGACTCATCGCCGCCGACGCAGTGATCGACCTCAACCTCGATGAGCAGATTGGTGTCGGCCAGCCGCACCCGGTCGCCCGTGGTCGGGCCGTACAGCGCCGCGTACTGCCCTCGGTCCAGCAGACTCATAGTGTCACCTCAGTTCGCGACTGCGGGGCTTGCTCCGCTGCACTCCTCGCGCTCACAGCGTCACCTCAGTTCGCGACTGCGGGGCTTGCTCCGCTGCACTCCTCGCGCTCACAGTGCTCCCCCGCATTCGCCGCGCAAGCCGGGCACGACACGGGCGCCGCCTAGCGGCACGAGGTCGACCTGGCGGGCCACACCCGGCTCGAACCGCACCGCGGTGCCGGCCGGTACAGCAAGGCGTTGTCCCCAGGCCGCCGCCCGGTCAAACGACAAGCCCGGGTTGGCCTCGGCGAAGTGATAGTGCGACCCGACCTGGACCGGCCGGTCGGCGGAGTTCGTCACCATCAAGGTGGTCACCGGCCGACCCCCGTTGATCTCGATGTCGCCCTCCCCGAAGAGGACCTCGCCGGGGATCAACGGACCGGGTGGTGCACCGTCACCAACTTGGTACCGTCCGGGAACGTCGCCTCCACCTGCACCTCCTTCAACATCTCAGGAACGCCGTCCAGTACGTCGGATCGGGTCAATACCTGGCAGCCAGCGTCCATGAGGTCGACAACCGTACGACCGTCGCGAGCGCCTTCCATCAGGAACGCCGTGATGATCGCGACCGCCTCCGGATAGTTCAGCCGCAGGCCGCGGGCTCGTCTGCGTTCGGCGACGTCGGCGGCGACGTGGATGAGCAGACGGTCCTGCTCATGCTGGCTCAAAAACACGTGGGCCTCCGGGTCACACAGTGAGGGCTTGGCGAACCGTGGGTTCGGCGTCCGCTCCGCCCGCACCGGACGAGGTCACCCGACCGGCTTCCAGGACGTAGTACTGCCTGGCTGCCTTCAACGCGAAGCCGACGTGCTGCTCCACGAGCAGTACTGACAGCCCGCCCCGGCTGGCAAGGGAAAGGATCGTCTGCTCGATCTCGCCGACGACGTTGGGCTGGATGCCTTCGGTGGGCTCGTCGAGCAGCAGCAACGTGGGCTTGGTGATCAGCGCTCGGGCGATGGCCAGTTGCTGGCGCTGACCGCCCGAGAGCAGGCCCGCGCGACGGCCGAGCAGACCGACCAGTGCGGGGAACAGGTCCAGCGCCTCCGCTATCGCCGCCTTCCCGCCGGGACGGCCGTCGGCGACGAGTTGCAGGTTCTCGGCAGTGGTCAGGTGCGGGAAGCACTGCTGCCCCTGGGGCACGTAGGCCATGCCCCGGGCCACCCGCTGGTGCGGCGACAGTCCCGTGATGTCCTCACCGGCCAGCCGCACCGCGCCCCTACGCGGCTTGAGCAGCCCGATGGCGGCCCGCAGGAGGGTGCTCTTGCCGGCGCCGTTGTGACCCAGCACCGCGGCCACCCCATCGGCCGGCACGGCGACGGATACTCCATGCAGGACGACGCTTCGCCCGTACCCCACCTGGATCTCGTCGAACTCCAGCATCACGCCTCCCCTGCGGCCACGGCGGACTGCGAGGTGACGCCCGAGTGTCCTAAGTAGACTTCCTGCACCTTCGGGTCGGCCTGCACCTGCGCCACGGTACCCTCGGAGAGGATCTTGCCGGCGTGCATGACGGTGACGGTGCGAGCGAAGCGACGCAGGAAGTCCATGTCGTGTTCGATGACGACGACGGTGCGCTCGGCACTGACCTGGCCGAGTAGTTCTCCGGTGGTGTCGCGTTCATCGTGGCTCATGCCGGCCACCGGCTCGTCGAGCAGTAGCAGCTTGACGTCTTGCACCAGCAGCATGCCGATCTCCAGCCACTGCTTCTGACCATGGGCCAAGGTGCCGGCGAGCCGGTCACGCTGCCCGGTCAATCCGATCGTCTCCAACGCCTGGGCCACCCCGGGGGGCACGCCCTTGCGTCGGCGCAGCATGGTCAGCGGGCCGCGGCCCGATCCCGCGGCGATGTCAAGGTTCTGCAGGACTGTGAGCTCCTCGAACACCGTCGCGGTCTGGAAGGTCCGGCCAATGCCCAGCCGGGCGATGTGGTGGACCTTCCTTCCGAGAAGTTGCTCGCCGCCGAAGGTGACCGCGCCGGTGGCCTTGGCCAAGCCGGTGACCGCATCCACGAGGGTGGTCTTTCCGGCACCATTGGGTCCGATGATGAATCGCACGTCGCCGGGTGGGACGTCGATGTCCACGCCATCGACGGCGACGAAGCCGTCGAAGACCACCCGCAGGTCGCGGATCTTCAGTCCCGGCGCGCCCTGGTCGATCATTGGCCTGCCTCGCTCGTCGCGTCGGTGGCGCCGGGGTTGAAGCGCTGGCGGATGAGGCCGACCAGCGATGCCAGACCGCCGGGCAGGAAAGCGACCACGAGCACGAAAAACAGCCCTTCGAAATAGGTCCACGCGGCCGGGAACCGCTCCGACAATGCCGTCTTCGCCCACGCCACGGCCACCGCGCCGAGAGCCGGCCCGATCAGGGTCGCCCGGCCACCGACGGCGACCCCGATGACCAGCTCGATGGAGGGCACGACGCCGATCAGCGCCGGGGAGACGATGCCGACAGCGGGCACGAACAACGCCCCAGCCAGGCCCGCCATGCCCGCCGCCGCGACGTAGGCCACCAGTTTGACGTTGGCCGGGTCGTAGCCGAGAAAGCGGACCCGTTCTTCGGCATCGCGCACCGCGACCAGCAGTTCGCCGTAGCGGCTGCGCATCAGTTGCCGCGCCAGCAGCAGCATCACGAGCAGAAAGCCGGCGATGATGAAGTACACCATCCGCTGATTGACCGGGTCGCTCAGCCGGTAGCCGAAGAAGCTCTGGATGTCGGTCAGCCCATTGGTCCCGCCGGTGGTCCCCTGCTGGCCGATCAGGAAGATCGCCAGCGCGGCGGCCAGGGCCTGGGACAGGATCGCGAAGTAGGCGCCGCGCACCCGCCGGCGGAACACCAGCGAGCCGAGCACGAACGCCACGACCATGGGAAGCAGGACCGTTGCCGCGATGGCGAAGATCGGGTTGGCGAAGGGCGCCCACCACCACGGCAGTGCGTCCACCTGCCCGTAGAGCTGCATGAAGTCGGGCAGGTTCCCGGGCCCGGCGTCGGCGAGCTTGAGGTGCATCGCCATCGCGTACCCGCCCAGGCCGAAGAACACGCCCTGGCCGAGAGTGAGCAGCCCACCGCGGCCCCAGGCGAGGCCGATGCCGACGGCGACGATTGCCAGGCACAGGTACTTGGCCAGCAGGTTCAAGCGGAAGTCCGGCAGAACCAGCGGCGCAACCGCGAAGAGAACTGCGCCCGCTAGCACGAATCCGATTGCCGCGCGCAGCGGCGACCCTGGTGCGAACCGGCGGCCTTCTGTCGCCGGCTGCGGTTCCTGCTGGGTCCCGGTGCTCGGGTTGGTCACCGCGGTCATGCCAGGCTCCGGGTACGCAGGGTGAACAGGCCCTGGGGCCGCCACTGCAGGAACGCCACGATCGCGAGGAACACCAGCACCTTCGCAACGCTGAGCGTGGTGGAGTACTCGACGATCGACTGCAGCATGCCCAGGGCGAAGGCCACGATCACCGTTCCCTTGAGGTGCCCGATGCCGCCGACCACCACGACGAGGAACGCGTCCACGATGATGTTGGTGCCCATCGTCGGTCCGATCGGGCCCACCAGCGTCAGCGGCACCCCGGCGATGCCGGCGAGCCCCGACCCGATGAAGAAGGTCAACCGGTCCACCCGGCTCGTCGGTATCCCTGAGACGGCGGCCAGATCGCGGTTCTGCACGACGGCGCGGATGCGACGTCCCAGCGCGGTCAGGCGCAGCACGAGAGTCAGCGCGGCGACGGCGAGCAGCGCCAGGGCGAGAATGAACAGGCGGCTGTTGGCCACTACCAGATCGCTGCCACTGGCGGAGGAGAAGATCTTCACGTTGCCGGTGAGCAGGTCCGGCGCACGGGTCTGCACGTTGGGGGCGCCGAAGATGTCCCGGGCGAGTTGCTGCAGCATCAGCGAAACACCCCAGGTGACCAGCAGGGTGTCCAGCGGTCGGGCATACAACCGACGGATGAGCAGGAACTCCAGGACCACTCCCATCCCTCCGGAGACCAGGAAGGCCACCGGCAGCGCGACGAGCAACGACGCCCCAGCGCCGGTGATCGTCTTCTGCAGGACGTACACCGTGTAGGCGCCAGCCATGATGAGCTCGCCGTGGGCCATGTTGATGACGTTCATCTGGCCGAAGGTCAGCGACAGGCCCAGCGCGATGAGCAGCAGCACGGCGCCGATACTGCTGCCGATGAAGAGTTGGCTGAGGACCAGCGTCACAGGTCAACCTTTCGAATCGTTTGGGTGTGGCCGCGCCGTGGGCGGGTGACCCGGATCGCTCCGGCCCACCCGCCCCGGCGACACTAGCTAGCCGTCAGGACAGGCCGGTAGCCCAGCTGTAGCCCTTCAGGTACGGGTCCGGCTTGATCGGTGATCCGGAGTTCCAGACCTCGGTGATCAGACCGTCGGCGCCGATCTTGCCGATCCGGGCGGTCTTGTAGACGTGCTGCGTATCTCCGTCGACCGTGACCAAGCCCTCCGGCGCGTCGAAGGTGATGCCGCCGGTCTTGGCTGCTGCCTTGACCTTCTCTACCTCGAACGAACCGGCCTTCTCGACCATCGCCTTCCACAGGTAGACCGACACGTACGCGGCCTCCATCGGGTCGCTGGTCGGCTTGTCCGCGCCGTACTTGGCCTTGTACGCCTTGACGAACTTGTCGTTCGCCGCACCCGGCGTGGTCTGGTAGTAGTTCCACGCCGTGTACTGGCCCGCCAGGTACTGCGTGCCGATGCTCTTGACCTCTTCCTCGGCGATGGACACCGAGACCACCGGCATCTTCTCCGCGGTCAGACCAGCGGACTTGTACTCCTTGAAGAACGCCACGTTGCTGTCGCCGTTGAGGGTGTTGAATACCGCGTCCGCCTTGGACGCGGCCACCTTGTTGACGATCGTGGAGAACTCGGTCGAGCCCAGCGGCGCGTAGTCCTCGCCGACGACCTTCATGCCGTTGGCCGCTGCGTACGCCTTGATGATCTTGTTCGCGGTACGTGGGAAGACGTAGTCGCTACCCACCAGGTAGATCGAGGTCTTGCCCTGGGCCTTCAGGTAGTCCAGGCCCGGCACGATCTGCTGGTTGGTCGTGGCACCGGTGTAGAAGATGTACGGCGACTGCTCCAGCCCCTCGTACTGCACCGGGTAGAACAGCAGCGCCTTGTCCTTCTCGAACACCGGCTTGACGGCCTTGCGGCTGGCTGACGTCCAGCATCCGAATACCGCAGCCACGTGGTCCTGGCTGATGAGCTTCTCCGACTTCTCGGCGAAGGTGGGCCAGTCCGAGGCGCCGTCCTCGCTGATCGGTTCGATCTTCTTGCCCAGCACGCCGCCAGAACCGT
>OBEQ010823071.1_pt1 | contig 15513 bp, 15 predicted proteins | sample 1670901 | NCBI WGS metagenome assembly OBEQ01 (sample SAMEA104232315, study PRJEB22302) | groundwater metagenome | biome: forest; feature: aquifer; material: groundwater | place: USA | collected 2011-08-07 | depth 5.4 m | reverse complement strand
CGCGGATGGGACACAACCGCCCCCGCCCCCCCCCCCTCCCCCCCGCCGCGGCCTGCGGCCCCCGCCGTGCGGCCCGCCAGAGCGCGAGCGTGACGCTCCGCTGCCGGCGCTCGAGCTCGAGGAAGCGCGGCATCGTGGCCGCGAGGCTGAGCGTGTCCGGATCGGCCGTGTAGATCCCGGCGACGAGCGGCTGGGCGATCCGCTCGAGCGCCTCCCGCCCGAGCCGCCGGCGGACGAAGGCGCCGAGGCTCTCGTCGTCGGCGGCGCCCCGCGGGAGCACGAGGTCGAGCCCCATCCGGAGCTTGCCCGGCCACGAGAGCAGCCGGGAGCGGAGGAAGGGCGCCAGGCGCGTGGGGGCCAGGAGCTGGAACCCCTCGGGCAGCGCGTGGAGCCGCCCGTGGAGCAGCACGAAGGTCTTCCGGAAGCGGTCGTCGGTGCGGACCAGCCGGTCCTCGACGCCGAGGCGCCGGCAGAGGGCCAGGGCCCACGGCTTCTCGGACAGGAACGAGTCCGGGCCCGACTCGATCAGGAAGCCGTCGGCGCGCTCCGTCGCGATCGTCCCGCCGAGCCGCGCGCGGGACTCGACCAGGGTCAGCTCGACCGGCTCTCCGCGCTCGCGCGCCAGCTCGGCCGCGCGGTGCGCGGCCGCGAGCCCGCCGATCCCCCCGCCCACGACGACCAGGCGCCGCGTCATCGCGCGTTCCGCACCAGCTCCACCAGCAGCTCGACGAACAGGGGATGGTCGTTGAGCGCGGCCGCGCGATGGAAGCGCACGCGCCGCTCCTCGGCGATCGCCCGCGCCTCGACGTCGAGGTCGTAGAGGACCTCGACGTGATCGCCCACGAAGCCGAGGGGCACGACGACCACGTCCCGCTCGCCGTCGTTGGCGAGGCTCCGCATCACGTCTCCGATGTCCGGCTCCAGCCAGTGGTCGTGCGGGCCTCCGCTGCGGCTCTGGTAGGCGATCGACCAGCGCTTGTGCTGGAGGCGCCGCGCCACGCGGTCGGCGCTCTCGGTCAGCTCCGCCACGAACGGCGAGGCCTCCGCCATCGCGACGGGGATGCTGTGCGCCGTGAAGATCAGCGGCGTCCACGGCCGGCGCTCGGCGGGGACCTCGGCGAGCGCGGCGGCCGCGCGGTCGGCGACGGCCTCGATGAACAGGCGGTGGTCGGACCACGCGGGCGCGTAGTCGACCTCGGGCGCGCCCGGCACCCTGGCCCGCGCCTCGTCGACGTCCTGCTGGTAGCGCTCCCACGAGGCCTCGGTCCGGAGCGAGGACATGATGAGGCCGACCGCGCGGCGCGCGCCGCGCTCCCCCATCTCGGCGAGGGTCTCGTGCAGGAACGGATGCCAGTTCCGCATGCCGACGAAAACGGGCAGCGGCCGGCCGGCGCGCTCGAGGCCGGCCCGCAGCGCGGCCGCCTGGCGCTCGGTCAGGTCGTTCAGCGGCGAGCGCGCCCCGGGCATCCGCTCGTAGTGGCGCGCGACCTCCTCGATGCGCTCCTTCGGGATGCCGCGGCCGCGGGTGACGATCTCGAGGAAGGGGCAGATCTCCTCCCGCGTCGTGGGGCCGCCGAAGGCGATCATCAGGACCGAGTCGATGATCACGCGGGCGTTTCGACTACCGCTTCGACATCTCGTGGACCATGTCCACGAGCGCGACCACGTGGTCGACCGGCGTCTGCGGGAGCACGCCGTGGCCCAGGTTGAAGATGTGGCCCGGCCGGCCGGCCGCGCGGTCGAGGATCGCTCGCACGCGCGGGCGGAAGTGCCGCGGCGAGGCGAGCAGGGCGACGGGATCGAGGTTGCCCTGCACCGCGACACCGTCGCCCAGCCGCGCCCACGCCTCGTCGAGGTCCACGCGCCAGTCGAGCCCGATCACGTCGCCGCCCGCTTCCTTCATCAGCGGCAGCAGCGCGGCGGTCCCCGTGCCGAAGTGGATCACCGGCGTCCCGGGCGTGAGCCGCCGGATCAGCGCCCGGCTCCAGGGCTGCACGTAGTCGCGATAGTCGTCGGGCGAGAGCGCCCCCACCCACGAGTCGAAGAGCTGCACGGCCTGGGCGCCGGCGGCGATCTGCCCGTTCAGGTAGCGCGCGGTCACGTCGACGAGGATCTCCATGAGCGCGCGCCAGCCCTCCGGATCCTCGTACATGAAGCGCTTGGTGTGCAGGTACTCGCGCGAGGCGGCGCCTTCCACCAGGTAGGAGGCGACGGTGAACGGCGCCCCCGCGAACCCGATCAGCGGCACCCGGCCGTCGAGCGCTTGGCGGACGATCCGCACCGTCTCGAACACGAACGGCGTCGCCTCCAGCGGGTCCACGCGCGCGAGCCGCGCCACGTCGGCGCGGGCGCGCACCGGGCGCTGGATCACCGGGCCCTCGCCTCGCGCGAACTCGAGGCCGACGCCCATCGGCTCGATCACGAGCAGGATGTCGGCGAAGAGGATGGCGGCGTCGACGCCGAGGCGGTCCACGGGCTGGAGCGTGACGGCCGCCGCCGCCTCCGAGCTCTTGCAGAGCTCGAGGAACCCGTAGCGCTCGCGCATCGCGCGGTACTCCGGCAGATAGCGGCCCGCCTGTCGCATGATCCACACCGGCGTGAAGTCCGTCGGCTGGCGGCGGGCGGCGCGGAGGAGCGGGAACTCGGCGGGACGCACACGGACAGCGTACGCGCCGCCCCCCCTGGAATCAAGGAAGGTGGGGGTTTATGATCGTCGCGCGGCGAAGCCGCCCGAGGAGGATCGTTATGCCGTTCGTGTCCGGGAAGCAGGCGTTTCTCGAGGTGCTGAAGCAGGAAGGCGTGCGGGTGATGTTCGGCAACCCGGGCACGACCGAGCTGCCGTTGATGGACGGGCTCGTGCGCGAGCCCGACATCCACTACGTGCTCGCGCTCCAGGAAGGCGTCGCCGTCGCCATGGCCGACGGCTACGCCCAGGCCAGCGGCGGCCTCGCCGCCGTCAACGTGCACGTGGCGCCGGGCCTCGGCAACGCCATGGGCATGCTCTACGACGCGATGAAGTCGGGCGCGCCGATGCTGCTCACCGCCGGCCAGCACGAGCAGACCTTCACCGCCACCGAGCCGATCCTCTGGGCCGACCTCCCGCCCGTCGCCCAGCCCTTCGTGAAGTGGTCGACGGAAGCGCGCCGGCTCGAGGACCTGCCCCGCCTCGTGCGCCGCGCCTGCAAGACGGCGCTGGCGGCGCCGACGGGGCCGGTCTTCCTCTCGCTGCCCGTCGACGTGCTCAACGCCGAGCGGGACGTGGACTTCCTCGCCCCCACGCGCATCGACCCCCGTCTCCGCGGCGCCCGCGAGGCGGTTCGCGCGGCGGCGCGGCGGCTGGCCCGGGCCGAGCGCCCGGTCATCGTCGCCGGCGACGCCGTCGCCCGCGGCGACGCGCTCGCCGAGCTGGTGGAGGTGGCCGAGCTGCTCGGCGCGCCCGTGCTGACGGAGCCCGTGGCCAGCAGCTGCAACTTCCCCTTCACGCACCCGCAGTACGGCGGCGCGATGCCGCGGCTCGCCCCGCAGATCCGCGCCCTGCTGCTGCGTCACGACCTCCTCTTCTCGGTGGGCGGCGACCTGTTCACGCTCTCGCTCCCCTCAGACGTCGATCCCATGCCGCCCGGCCTCCCGGTCGTGCACCTCGACGTGGACCCGTGGGAGATCGGCAAGAACTACCCCGCGGCCGTCGCGATCCAGGGCGACCCGAAGGCGACGCTGCCGGAGCTGGCAGAGGCGCTGCGCGGCGAGCTGGGCGCCCAGGGGCACCCGCAGGCCGCCGCGCGCCGCGAAGCGGTTCGCGCGGCGCAGGCGGAGCAGCGCGCCGGGCTCGTGCGGCGCGCCCAGCAGGAGGCGGGCCAGGTGCCCATCAGCCCGCTCGCGGCCATCCACGCCGTCACGGAGAACCTGCCCGACGACGCGGTCATGATCGACGAGTCGATCTCCTCGGGTGGCGGCCTCCGCGACCTGCTCCGCTGCCGCGACGCGCGGTCCTACTTCGGCCTGCGCGGCGGCGGCATCGGCTGGGGCCTGCCGGCCGGCCTCGGCGTGAAGCTCGCGCTCCCGCAACGGCCCGTGGTCGCCCTCGTCGGCGACGGCAGCGCGATGTACACGATCCAGGCGCTGTGGACGGCGGCGCACGAGGGGCTGGCCGTCGTCGCGGTGATCCTCAACAACCTCTCCTACCGGATCCTCAAGCAGCGGACGCTCCTCCTGAAGGGCTTCTCGACCGAGGACGAGCGCTTCGTGGGCATGGACCTCGACCGCCCGCCCATCGACTTCGTCGGCCTCGCCCGCTCGCTCGGCGTCCCCGGCGAGCGCGTGGAGAAGACGGCCGACGTGGCGCCCGCCCTCGGCCGCGGCCTCGCCAGCGGCGGCCCCTACCTGCTCGACGTCCGCGTCGACCCGGCGGTCAAGAGATGATGGTGCGAGGCGCGGCCGAGCGTTCCATATCGCAAGTCCCGCGATTGCGCCGTGCCACGCTGAGCATGGCGCCTACTCCCATGGACGAGCATCGGCGCGTCGCTGATGTCGAGGAAGCAGCCGACTCGCGCCGGTTCCGTCGCGAGCGAGGTCGCTGATGGCTCACCGGCTGGCCGGCAAGGTCGCAGTCGTCACGGGCGCCGGATCACGCGGCCCGGGCCTCGGCAACGGCAAGGCGACCTCCATCCTCTTCGCGCGCGAGGACGCGAAGGTCCTCTGCGTGGACGCGGTCCTCGAGCGCGCCGAGGAGACCGTGAAGGAGATCGCCCGCGAGGGCGGCGAGGCCGGCGCCTTCGCCGCCGACGTGACGCGGGCCGCCGATTGCCGCGCGATGGTGGCCACCGCCGTCGAGCAGTACGGGCGCCTCGACATCCTCCACAACAACGTCGGCATCGAGTCGCGCACGACGATCGAGGAGGTCACCGAGGAGGAGTGGGACCGCGTGATGGCGGTGGACCTGAAGAGCATGATGCTCACCGCCCAGGCCGCGCTGCCGCGGCTGGCCGAGCGCGGCGGCGCCATCACCTGCGTGTCGTCCGTCGCCGCCCTCCGCGGCCACCAGCGCACGGCCTACGCGGCGGCCAAGGCCGGCGTCATCGGCCTCGTCGTCACGCTGGCCGAGCAGCTCGGCCCCCGCGGCATCCGCGTCAACGCGATCGCCCCGGGACAGGTATGGACGCCGATGGTGGCCTACCACGGCGAGCAGGGGCGCGAGGAGCGCCGGCGCCGGACGCCCCTCGGCACCGAGGGCACGGCCTGGGACGTCGCGTGGGCGGCCGTCTACCTGGCCAGCGACGAGGCGCGCTGGGTCACGGGCCAGACGCTGGTCGTCGACGGCGGACTCATCCTCACGACGAGGTGACTCCATGGCGATGACGTTCGGCCTCCACGCGATCCAGCAGGACGCGAGCATCGACGAGCTCCGGAAGCTCTGGCGGTGGGCGGACCGGAGCGGGTTCGACTGGGTCTCGGCCTGCGACCACTTCGAGGAGGCGCCGCCGCGCGACCGGAGCTGCAGCGCCTCTCGATCGGCATCCTCTCGCCGTTCGACTGGGACGCGCTCGCGGCGTGGGCCGAGCAGGTGATGTCCGCCTTCGGGGCCCGCGCGGTGGCCTGAAAATGGTCGCGATCATCGAGGCGCTCGCGCCCGGGAGCGCGGCCCTCTTCGCCGGCGGCGCCCTCTACGTCTCCGTCGTCGAGCATCCGGCGCGGATGCGGGCCGGCATCCCGGTGGCGCTCGCCCAGTTCCGGCAGATGTACCCGCTGGCGGCGCCCTGGCAGGCCTCGTCGGCGGCCATCTGCCTGGTGACCGGTATCATCTCGACGCTGCTGACCGGTCAGTGGACGTGGGCGGCCGGGGGCGTGCTGGTGGGCGCGGTGATCCCGTTCACCCTCCTCGCCATCATGCCCACCAACCACAAGCTCCTCGACGCCCGCGCGCCCGCGGAGGACCAGGCGGCCCGGCTCCTCGCGCGGTGGGCGCGGCTGCATCTGGTGCGGAGCCTGCTCGGGGCGGTCGGCCTCGTCGTGATGGCGGCCGCGGCCGTGCGGGGGCATTTTGACGCCACGCAGGTGGTACAGTGAGGCACACACATGGCTGAATCGAGCGGACTGATTCGCGGGCTCGAGGGCGTCGTCGCGGCGGAGACGCAGCTCTGCGACCTGGACGGCGTCAACGGCCGGCTGGCCTATCGCGGGTACGAGATCGGCGATCTCGCCCGGCAGGCGACGTTCGAGGAGGTGGCCTATCTCCTCTGGCACGGCGGGCTGCCGCCGCGCGCGGACCTCCAGCGGTTCCAGGCCGACCTCGTCGCGGCGCGGCCCATCCCGGACGCGCTGATCGCCGCCTACCGGCTCTTCCCGAAGGACACGGACCCGATGCGGGCCCTCCAGGCGTCGGTGGCGATGCTCGGCATGACCGACCCCGACACCACCGACACCTCCCGCGCGGCCAACCTCCGGAAGGCCCGGCGCCTGACCGCGCAGTTCGCCACCGCGATCTGCGCCCACCACCGCATCCGGAGCGGCCGGGAGCCGGTGGCGCCGGCGGCGGACCTCTCCCACGCCGCCAACTTCCTCTACATGCTGACGGGCGAGCGGCCGAGCGCGGTCAACACCAAGGCCTTCGACGCGAGCCTCACCCTCTACGCCGAGCACGAGCTGAACGCCTCGACGTTCACCACGCGCGTGATCGCGGCCACGCTCTCCGACATGCACTCGGCCGTGGCCGGCGGGGTGGGCGCCCTCAAGGGGACGCTGCACGGCGGCGCCGGCGAGGCGGTGATGCGCACGCTGATCGAGGTCGGCGAGGTGGCCGCCGTGGACGGCTTCGTCGAGCGCGCGCTGGCGACGAAGCGGCGGCTCATGGGCTTCGGGCATCGCGTCTACAAGGCGGGCGATCCGCGGGCGGCCATCCTGCGCGGCATGGCCGAGGAGGCGTGCCGGCAGTCGCGCGAGCCCAAGTGGTACGACATCGCGGTGCGGCTGCACGAGAAGGTCCACGCCGCCAAGACGCTGATCCCCAACGTCGACTTCTACTCGGCGCCACTCTTCTACTCGCTCGGCATCCCCGTCGACCTCTTCACGCCCGTGATCGCGGCGGGCCGCATCGCGGGCTGGACGGCCAACCTGATCGAGCAGTACGACGACAACCGCCTGATCCGCCCGCGCGCGGACTACGTGGGGCCGAAGAACCAGCCCTGGATCCCGGTGGAGAAGCGCTAGCGTGCGAAAGAGCCTGGCCCGCAAGCTGATCGAGTCGCGCCTGGTCTCGGGCAAGCCGGTGGCGGGCGAGGAGATCGGCGTCACGGCCGACCAGATCCTCCTCACCGACACCAACGGCACGCTGGCGTTCCTGCAGTTCGAGACCCTGGGCTTCCCGCGCGTCACGCCCGCCCGCGTCGTCACCTACATCGACCACAACGTCTACCAGGTCGACTCGCGCAACTCCGACGACCACCGCTACCTGCAGACGGCCTCCCGCCGCTACGGCGCGGTGTTCTCCAAGCCCGGCAACGGCATCTGCCACCAGGTGCATCTGGAGTCGTTCAGCGCGCCCGGCCAGACGCTGCTCGGCACCGACAGCCACACCCCGCTCTGCGGCGCCGCGGGCATGCTGGCGATCGGCGCGGGCGGCCTCGACGTGGCGGTGGCGATGGGCGGCGGTTCGTACTACCTGACGATGCCGCAGGTCGTCCAGGTGCGGCTGACCGGCGCCCTGCGCCCGTGGGTCACCGCCAAGGACGTGATCCTCGAGCTGCTGCGGCGGCTGAGCGTGCGCGGCGGCTCGGGGAAGATCTTCGAGTACACGGGGCCCGGCGTGGCGACCCTCTCGCTCCCCCAGCGGATGACCATCGCCAACATGGGCGCCGAGCTGACCCTCACGACCTCGGTCTTCCCGAGCGACGAGACCACCCGCGACTACTTCCGCCGCCTGGGCCGCGAGGCGGACTGGCGCCCGGTCGCGCCGGACCCCGACGCGGAGTACGACGACACGATCGAGCTGGACCTCGCGTCCGTGACGCCGCTGGTCGCCCTCCCCGGCTCGCCCGACCACGTGGTCCCCGTCGAGGAGGCGGCCGGCATCTCGATCGAGCAGGTGATGGCGGGCTCGTGCACGAACGGCTCGTGGGAGGACATGTGGTCGGTGACGCAGGTGGTGCGCGGCCACCGCGTCCATCCCTCCGTGTCCTTCGTGGTCTTCCCCGGCTCGCACCGGATCCTCGAGGTCATGGCGCGCGAGGGCCTGGTGCAGGACCTGCTCGCCGCCGGCGTCGTCATCTCGGAGTCCACGTGCGGCGCCTGCCCCGGGATCGGCCACGTGCCGGCGTCCGGCGCGCGGAGCCTGCGGGCGTTCAACCGCAACTTCCCGGGGCGGAGCGGCACCAAGGACGACCAGGTCTACCTGTGCTCGTCGGTGGTCGCCGCGGCCTCGGCGCTCACCGGCGTCATCACCGACCCGCGGTCGCGCCCGCCCCTGCCGGCGCTCGTGCTCCCGCGGGACTTCCACGCCTCCGACGCCGGGTTCGTGCCCCCCGCGGGCCCGGACGAGCGTCCGGAGGTGGTACGCGGCCCCAACATCAAGGACGTGCCGCTCGGCGAGCCCGTGGCCGAGCGGCTGAGCGCGCCGGTGCTGCTCAAGGTCGGCGACAAGATCTCCACCGACCACATCTCGCCCGGCGGGTCGGCGGCGCTCGTGTTCCGGTCCAACGTGCCCGCCATCGCCGAGTTCACGTTCAAGTACGTCGACCCCGAGTTCGTGGCGCGGGCGAAGGCCGCCGGGCGCGGGATCATCGTGGCGGGCGAGCTGTACGGGCAGGGCTCCTCGCGCGAGGCCGCCGCCGTCGCGCCCATGCACCTCGGCGTCCGCGCCGTGCTGGCGAAGTCCTTCGCCCGCATCCACCGCGCCAACCTGATCAACTGGGGGATCGTCCCGCTCACCATCGATCCCGACGCCCACGACGCGATCGAGCAGGGCGAGTGGCTCACGCTCGACGACCTGCGGGCGTCGCTGGCGGCGACCGGGCGCGTCAGCGTGGTGAGCGAGCGTAACGGCGCGCGCTACGCGGCCCAGTGCGTCCTGACGCCGCGCGAGCGCGACATCCTGCTCGCGGGCGGGCTGCTCGCCCACACCAAGGGAGCGCGGTGATGCCCCAGCGCCGGATCCCCGCGGTCTACATGCGGGGCGGCACCAGCCGCTGCCTCGTCTTCCACGCCCGCGACCTCCCGGGGCCCGGCGTGGAGCGCGACGCGATCCTCCTGCGCGCGCTCGGCAGCCCCGATCCCTACGGCCGCCAGCTCGACGGGCTCGGCGGCGGCATCTCCTCGCTCTCCAAGGCGTGCATCATCGGCCCCACGACGCATCCCGACGCCGACGTCGACTTCACGTTCGCGCAGGTGGAGGTGAGCCGGCCGGTCGTCGACTACAAGGGCAACTGCGGCAACTGCTCGTCCGCGGTCGGCCCCTTCGCGATCGACGAGGGCCTGGTGGCCGCCGTGGAGCCGGAGACGGTCGTCCGCATCCACAACACCAACACGCGGAAGCTGATTCTCGCCCACGTCCCCGTCCGCGGCGGCGAGGCGGCCGTCGCGGGCGACTTCGAGCTACCCGGAGTGCCCGGCAAGGCGGCCCGCATCGCGCTCGACTTCGTCGACCCCGGCGGCGCCGTGACGGGCCGGCTCCTCCCGACCGGGCACGCCTGCGACGTGATCGAGGGCCTCCAGGCCTCGTGCGTGGACGCGACCAGCCCCATGGTCTTCGTCCGGGCCAAGGACGTGGGGCTCGCCGGGACCGAGTCCCCGGCCGACATCGACGCGGACCCGGCCCTCGGCGCGCGCCTCGAGAAGATCCGGACGGCGGCGGCGGCGCTGATGGGGATCCCCGGCAGCGCGGCGGTGCCGAAGATCGCGCTGGTGGCGCCGTCCGCGCCCTTCGCCGCGCTCGACGGCACCCGCTACGAGGCGACCGCGGCCGACGTGCTCGCGCGCGTCATCTCCATGGGCAACTGCCACCGCGCCTTCGCCCTGACCGCCGCCATCTGCCTCGCCGTCGCCGCGCGCATCGAGGGCACCGTGGTCCAGGAGGCCGTAGGGCCGGCGACCGCGGGCGACGTCCGCCTGGCCCACCCGTCGGGCGTCCTCCCGATCGCCGCCGAGGTCGGGCCGGGCCCCACGGCCCGGCGTGTGACCGTCTACCGCACCGCCCGCCGGCTCATGGAGGGGTTCGTCCGCCTCCCGTGACCCCGCGAGCCTGAGCCCCGCCGAGCCCGCGACGTCCCCCGCCGAACCATCCTTGCCCTTCCGCGAGGAAATGCGCGCAGCACGGTGCGCGAACCCACAACAGACGAAGCGGCGACTGGTCGCCGGCACGCCGCATTCCAGGTGTCAGGTGGATATCCCGCACGTAGTCACAAGGTCTAATCTCTACGGTCGGCTCAGCGGTGATCCTGAATTGCTTACAGCCGTGCTATCCCTGCGGGAGGTGGCTGGTCGTCTCGCTGACACGGTGTCGCGGACAGTGCCCGCGTTTACCGATCACACGATTAGGCACATGGATGCCCTTTGGGGTGTCACTGATCGTGTCCTTACACCGCAGGAAGTGACAGCGTTGTCGTACGGGGAGGCCTTTCTTCTCGCGTGCGGTTTCTACCTCCACGACATTGGCATGGCATACGCCGCGACGGACGAAGGAATGCGCCGCATCCGTTCCTCGCCAGTGTACGCGAGCATCATGGCGAGCACTCCAGCTTCCACCCTCGGCGATGCGTCATTTCAGGCGAGAGCGCTTGCATACGCGGTAAGGGCGCTCCACGCTGAGGTCGCGAGTGAGCTCGCCGCGACCCCGATCCCAGGAACCGACGTGTACTTGTTCGACTCGGCATCCATCAGAGAGGCATGGGCCGAGACATGTGGCAGGGTTGCTGCGAGCCATCATTGGAGCCTCGAAAAAGTCGAGCGCGAGCTTGGCTCCACGGGAGTCGTTCCCTTACCGGGCGGTCGTAGGGGGGATATCGGCTACAATGCGTCACTCCTCCGCCAATCGACTACGCCCACCTTAATAGAGACCGCGCGCCGAGGATTGACCGCGCCTTTCGCATGCCCATCGAGCGAGAGAGCCTCATCCACTGGCTTGCCCAGGAATCCGTTGACGGGCCGGAGCGGGACGGAGCCGACTTGGTGTATCGAGCGGCCGCACCGATGGCCGACGTGGACGCGTGGTGGCTGTACTACGAGATGCTCAAGGGGCTTGACGACGAGATTCGCACGGTCAGGCGATACCTGGATCGACGCGCCTCGAGCCAGGGCCGATTGTCCTTGCAGGGCGTGCGTGGCGTGACATCCCCGGAAGAGGCCTCTTCGTTTATCCCGACGACCGGCTTTCTTCCCATCGAGATTAACCTCCGTACCGGCTCAATCGAGAGGCTAGTCCAGCTTCTTCCCGTGCGCGAACTCATTCAGAACTCGCGCGATGCCGTGATACTCAAAGCCGCTATCGCCGCTACTGACTTTGACAGAGCGACGCTCTCGATTCCCATCCGACTAGCACTGAGAACCACAAGTTCTACCCCGCTGTTCGAGATCACAGATGCAGGCGTCGGCATGACACGGAAGGTCATGACGGACTACCTGATCTCCATTGCATCCGATTATTGGGCATCGCAGTTCCATAGCGATTTCCCGGGGGCACGGGACCGGGGCTCCCGCCCGGCTGGCAAGTTCGGCATCGGGTTCCTGTCGGTGTTCATGCTCGGAGAGGACGTCACCGTCGGGTCCAATCGCGATGGAGGAGAGAGGTACCGACTGCATCTCCGAGGGGTGGGACGCCGAGGCGAGTTACGAACAGGTCCCTCCATGTCGGGCAGCGGCACAGCCGTGCGAGTTGAGCCTCGCGACGCAGTTGTCGATTCCCTTCGCCCGCTAGCCGAGCTTGTGCGTGTCTATGCTCCGATGCTCGCTCATGCTCGAGGTAGACGTAGACGGACAGGTGACCTCGATTCCGGCGGGGTGGGTGCACGAGCTGGATGTCGAGGAGTTTTACAAGTGGACTCTCCAAGCCGTAAGCACTCTGCTCCGGAATCGAACGGGTCGGGATCGAGAGACCGCTGACCCGGAGTTGTGGCACCTCCGCAGGGGATTCCGTGCTGGATCGGCTGTCGGACTGGCCAGGATGCGCGAATGCACCGCTCTTTGGAACGATCTTGCGACTCGCTGCGGAAGCGTGGCAAGTGAGCGTGGAGGACCTGAGCATCCAGGAAGGATGGCGACACTTCGGATCCGTATTATGGGGACGCTTGACCCGGCCGTAGCGCGCTCTTTGCGGCCGTGAGCAACCGGCTAACGAACCGCTTCAGTGGACCGGCTGCGCCGGCCGCTGAGCGCTGACGTTGGGCGGCAGGAACCTCAGGCGGCACGGTCTTATGAGCGGATGACGAGGCGGCGTCGATGGAACTGCGCGATCGAGTCGCCCTGATTACCGCTGGGAGCGGCGGGCTCGGAAGCGTCACCGCCTGCATGCTTGCTGATGAGGGGGTGCACGTCGCAGTGACTCACCGTGGGCACCGCAATGAAGGCCTCGACGTGTGCCGCCAGATCGAGAAGAAAGGGCGCAAGAGTCTTCTCGTACATTTGGACCAGACCGACCCTGCCTCTTGTGGTGGCGCCGTCGAGGCTACCATCGAGGCACTCGGTCGCCTCGACATTCCCATCAACAATGCCGCCTGGAACGACGCCGTACCGCTTCACGACCTTGACTCGCTCACGCCGGAGATCTGGGATCGGGCCCTGGATACCAACCTTCGTGGCCCCTTGCTCATGACCCGGGCCGCGGCCCCCCACCTCAGGCAGGAACATCAAGGCCGCGTCGCAAACGTCTCGGGCATTCCCGGGTTGGCGCCGATGGGAAGCATCGCTCTAGCCGTGTCACAGGCAGGTCTCATCCATCTCACTCGTTGCCTTGCGCTGGCTCTTGCGCCCTCCATCACGGTAAATTGCGTGGCGCCCGGCCTTATCGAGGGCACACGGATGTCTGCCCGCGTTGCCGCGCTAAGGGATCAGGCCGCTCTAAAGCGCACGACAAGCCCGGAGGACGTCGCGCGGCAGATCGTGCTCTTCTGTCGGTCTGACTCGATCACCGGCCAGACACAGGTTGTGGATTCGGGGGTGGTGTTTCATTGAGTCCAGTCCACCGCCGCCCAACCAAGCCGTTGGGCCGACACACTTTGGTCGGCGAACTGGTGGTAGAATCTCGGGCATGAGCATCGAAGAAATCGAGGCCGAAGCCCTCAAGCTGGATCCGAAGGCACGGGCACGGTTGGCCGAAAGGCTCCTTGAGAGCCTCGAGACCCTCTCGGACCAGGAGAATGAGCGCCTCTGGGCGGAGGAGGCGGATCGGCGCGACGCCGACTGGGATTCAGCGCCAAGTACTGCCCGCCCAGCAGCCGACGTGCTTCGGGACGCTCGGGCCAAGCTGAAATGAATGGGTCCACCCGAGTTTCATCGGCTCGCCGATCGCGAACTGAACGAGGCGGCCCAGTACTACGAGCTCGAGAGCCCAGGGCTGGGGTCCTCCTTCCTCAAGGAGGTCGATCGGTGCTTACAGTCCATTGAGGAGCATCCCGAAGCCGGGGTGATCCTCCGTGGTTCCGTTCGTCGTCGCCTCCTCCGCCGATTTCCCTACGCGCTTCTCTACAAGATCAAACCAAGCAGTATCCGGATTCTGGCGGTCATGAACCTCAAGCGGCGTCCGACCTACTGGGTAGGCCGCGAGTGACGCCGCCGCGGCGGCCCGACGACACGCTGCAGCGGTCGGTCTCGCACGCCACGCCGCTTGCAGGGCAACCGGCGTGCCACGCGGCCCGCCGCTGAGCGCACACGTTGATATGACTGCCGACGGAGGACTGATGAACGATCCGGGCCTCATCCCTCGCTGGCGCTCCTGGGCGCCCTATCTCCTCAGCATCTTGCGCGTCATGGCTGCTTTTCTCTTCATGCAACCCGGGACGGCCAAGCTGTTCGCGTTTCCGGCGGCCATTCTCCCCAGCGGTGGCACCGCACCGATCGGGTCTCTGATTGGCCTTGCCGGTATCCTGGAGGCGTTTGGAGGTCTCTTCCTGCTGGTGGGTCTATTCACGCGCCCCGTCGCCTTCCTCCTGTCAGGCGAGATGGCGGTCGCGTATTTCATGGGCCACGCGCCGCACGGTTTCTGGCCGGTTCTCAATCAGGGCGTGCCTGCCATCCTCTTCTGCTTTCTCTGGCTCTACTTGGCCGCCGCAGGGCCGGGGCCGTGGAGTATCGACGCGATACGCGATCCCGGGTCGGCGCGGTCTAGCTTAACCAGGGTGTGAAGCTGACGCCGCGGCCGGCCGTCAAGGTCAACCGTGCGCTGCGCGTACCCTCGCAGCGGCCCTGGAAGCGATGAGCCGGGTCGCGCTCCTCACCGGCTTCGAGCCCTACGGCGGGCGCGGGGTCAACCCCGCCACCGAGGTGGTCGCGCGCCTGGACGGCGCTGACGTCGAGGGCGCGCGCGTGGCGGGCCGGGTCCTGCCCGTCTCCTTCGGGGCGCTGGGGTCGCGCATCCACGAGCTGATGCGCGAGGTGGAGCCGGCGGTGGTGGTGAGCCTGGGCCTCTGGCCCGGCGAGGCGGCGATCCGCCTGGAGCGGGTGGCGCTCAACCTGGCCGACTTCGAGATCCCCGACAACGACGGCGCGCTGCTGCGCGACGACGTAGTGGCGGCGGCGGCGCCGACGGCCATCGCCTCCACGCTGCCGCTCCGCGCGATCGAGCGCGCGCTCCTCCGCGCCGGCATCCCCGCGCGCCTGTCGGCGACGGCGGGCACGTTCCTCTGCAACGCGACGATGTACACGTTCCTCCACACCGGGCCGGCCGCGCGCGGCGTGCCCTGCGGCTTCGTCCACCTGCCCTACCTGCCCGAGCAGGTGGCGGCGCTGCTGGAGGACCTGCGCAAGGAGCAGCTCCTCGAGCTGCACCAGCGCGCTGACCTCGCCTCCATGAGCCTCGCCACGATGGTGGAGGCGGTGCGCATCGTCCTTGGCGTGTCGCTGGCGGCGGCCGCCTGATCCCCGGATGGCCGAGGCGATCCTCCAGCTCGAGCAGGTCACGAAGCGGTTCGAGCGCACGCTCGCCGCCGACCGCCTCTCGCTCACCGTCCACCGCGGCGAGTTCTTCACGTTCCTCGGCCCGAGCGGCTCGGGCAAGTCGACGATCCTCCGCTTGATCGCGGGTCTCGAGCGGCCGGACGCCGGCCGCATCCTGATCGCCGGGCAGGACGTGCGGGGTGTGCCGCCCTGGCGCCGGAACCTCGGCATGGTCTTCCAGCACTACGCGATCTTCCCTCACATGACGGTGGCCCAGAACGTCGGCTACGGCCTCCGCGTCCGCCGGCGCCCGTCGGCCGAGATCCGCGAGAAGGTCGCCCGGCTCCTCGCCCTGGTGGGGCTCGCGGGCATGGCCGGGAAGAACGTCACGCTCCTGAGCGGCGGCGAGCAGCAGCGCGTGGCCCTGGCCCGCGCCCTCGT
>OBEQ012727860.1_pt1 | contig 15514 bp, 17 predicted proteins | sample 1670901 | NCBI WGS metagenome assembly OBEQ01 (sample SAMEA104232315, study PRJEB22302) | groundwater metagenome | biome: forest; feature: aquifer; material: groundwater | place: USA | collected 2011-08-07 | depth 5.4 m | reverse complement strand
TTGAAGAACTCTATCATGCGATACATTATTACAATAACGAAAGAATCCATACGGCATTAAAAATGCCACCAGCCGATTATGCAAAACTATTCTTAAAAAAGTCGTAGAAACTTGTCTTCATAAAATGGGGACTTGACAATCTGAGCATTTCCCCATATCATGACGATTTATATCATCATGGCGTGGGGCTTGCTCAAACAAAAAACGAAACAAAGAGAAATTAATTTTCCGCAACAAACTGTTAACGTGCCCGCTCGCCATCGCTACGCACTCAGGCGTTAGCGGGCGAGCAATAAAATTCCAAATGAAGCTGAATTAGGTAGCAAAATAGCCTAGGTTGGCTTCAGATGTAGAGGGAAAGTATAACAGAAAGAAAAATAAAAGTCAAATACTACAGGATGCGTTTTGGAAGATTGCCGCGTCGCCTCAATATAATATGGCTCCTCGCAATGAAACTCTCAAGGCAACGGATTCTGGACAAACCAGAATGACGGCTATAACTATACGCTAGACCTGCCCGCCATCGACTGTTGCCTCAGGCGATTGCAGGCGGGCGCTATTAACTAGACGCTAATTTGGTTTCGTGGGATTGGATAACGGGTAGATAAAATTGTTCTATGTATTTTCGAAGCATGGTGGTTGCGCTAAATTGATTTATTGCCATGTCCCTGGCGTTTTGCATCATTTTTACCCACTCGTCTTTTCGATTGTAATATAATGGAATAATCTGGTTTTCTAAAACAGACTGAATATCGTCCGATACATTTTCACTTTTTAATAGCCACCCCACATTGTACAAATTTGCTTCTGCTACCCACCCATCCGGCGTTGAGCAAGGCAAGACACCGTTTAACGCTGCTTTCATGCCACTTGTTCCACATGCTTCGGATCCAACAACCGGGGTATTAAGCCACACGTCGCATCCTGCAACCAGTAGTTTTGCTAACGACATACGATAATCAGGAAGGTAGACAACAATTCCTCGTAGATCTTGCTTTACCAGTTTTTGGATGTGTTCCAATATTGCCAAGCCTTCGGCGTCGTTTTGGTGGGACAACCCCGAAATAACAACTCGAACGGGTCGATTAGATTTTGTTGCTATATTTTTAAACTGTTCTAGATTATCAAAAAGAGCAAGGGGGCGTTTGTACCCGACAATGCGTCTTCCCCACCCTAAAAGAAGTGTATTTTGATCCCACGAAACTCCCATGGTTTTTTGAATGTAATCCAACACAAGACGTTTGTTTTCCTGGTGTTTTTCCCATATAAAATCTAGGGTTTTTATTTTATCCCAGGAGTGTATATGAACACCATTTGTGATTGGTATCATTTTGTATTCTTTCCATATACTTTTTGCCTTTTCTGCCTGCAAATGACTTACTGCGTTTATTTTTCCAGCCATGCGAAGTGCCAAAAGCGTCATGGAAAAAATACTCGATCCAGCAATAAGTCCAAGATTTATTATTTCGTTAACTGGCACCTGCAATTCTTTTGCAAACCCTGTTAGTAGCGTTGCAACTAAATCGGTATTAATGGTTTCGTTTCCAGCTGGGACAAGCGTATGATTGGTAAAAAATATGTGTTGTTTTGTATTGTCCAACTCTTCTGCAAATGTGCGTTTGTGTTTTTGCATTTCGTACCTTGCAATTTCTAATGCCAAAAGTGCCGAATGTCCTTCGTTAAGATGGTATCCAATTGGTTTTATAGCAAGCGTTTCGAGTAATCGCAGTCCCCCAAGTCCCAATACTATTTCCTGTTTAAATCGAATTTCTTTGCTGCTTGCATATATTTGGTCGCTGATTCGTCTATCTTCTTCTGTATTTTCCGAAATATTTGTATCAAGTAAATAAACGCAAACACTTCCAATCTTCATTTCCCATGCAGCAACATGTACTTGGGTATCTTGTATGGGGATCTGGATGGTAATGCGATTATTTTGTTTATCGACAACCGGAGTTAGACCCACACTTGCAGGGTTTGTTCGAGTGGAGGTTTTCATCATAATCCTCTCTTTATAAAGATCTTGATGTAAATACCCTTCGTAGTAATAGAGTCCAACGCATAGAAAGGGAATGTTTTGTTCCGTTGCTTCCCGAATAATATCCCCGGCTAGTATGCCCAGTCCGCCGGCATAAATGGGAAGGTTGTCAGACAGTGCGTATTCTGCACAAAAATAGACAATGGGATGATCTTTTAGATATGTATATTCTTTCGAGGATGTAAATTCTGTAAACCACTGCTTATTATCCATATTTAAGATAGTTATTCGTATGCCTGGTGGGGTGTCAAACTTAGTGCGCGTTTCCGGGCTTCTAAAACATTGGTATATAAGTCTTCGTACAGTTGTGCTGAATATTTCCAGGAAAAATCGTACGACATACAGTTATGAATCAATTTATTCCAAATATTGGTTTGTTTGAATACTGTTAATGCTTCTATAATTGTTGCAAAAAATTCCCATGGATCGGCGTTTGTAAAAGAAAAGCCATTTCCTTTTTTTGATACCGGATTAAAGTCGACAATAACATCGTTTAGTCCTCCAGTGCGCCGGACAATAGGTACTGCTCCATACCGCAATGCTTCCAGAGCAACTATTCCTCCGGGTTCGAATATACTTGGCATAAGTATAGCGTCGGCGCCGGAGAAAATTTTTCGTGGCATTCTAAAATCGGACCGAAGATGCAAACCTATTTGTTTTGGATATATTTTTTGCAGATTGGAAATTTGTTCTCTATACCTATCATCGCCACTGCCCAAAACAACAAGTTGCACGTCTTTTCTTTTTGCAAATACATGCGGTAGTACTTCCAAAAGCAAATCCCAGCCTTTTTGTTGAGACATCCTTCCAGAAATTGCAAGTAATGGATAATTTACGTTTTCTTCTAAAAAGAATGTACGTTGCAAGTCCAGTTTGTTTTCTCGTCTTACAGCACTTGCAGTCGTGTATGAGTATTTCTTGTAAATAAGTGGATCCTTTTCTGGACTAAATTCTTTTGTGTCAAGACCGTTTAAAATTCCCGATAGTTTTCCTCGTACTTTCTGGAGTGTTTCTTCCAGCCCAGATCCATATTCTGGCGTTAGTACTTCCAGGGCATGCGTTTTGCTTACGGTATTTATAGCATCTGCGTGCAAAATGCCCCGAAGCAATGCGTTTTGCATTTGTAATTTTGGAGAAAGTAACGACGCTAAAGGAGTCGTGCCGGTATCGTGTGTTTCATGGCTTCCATAGCGAAAATCGTAATTTCCCTGAAAATTAAAATTGTGGACCGTAAAAACAATGGGGATTTTTTGTAACACGTCGTTGTATCGTTTGGATTGTCTGGCAAATTCTATAAAGTACCCTGTATGCCAATCGTTGCAGTGGATTATATCTGGCAGCCATCCCCTTTTGTCTTTTTTATTGATTAAGTTTTCCATGGTTAGTAACCATTCTAGGCATCCTTTGGATAACAGCGCAAAACGAATATGGTCGTCTTTATATCCATACATATTTGCACGCAATTCGTAGTATTCCCTGTTTTCTAAAAAATACGTATACGCAGTTGTGCGGGTTCGGTGGTATGATTTAACATTACAAATAATTGATTCATGTGCAGAAAACGTTTTTCCTTTTGATGCAATATTTTCTATGGGTACATACAGATTTTCTATTTCTTTTTTTAATTTCCATCTTTTTTTACTTTGCTTGTCGTCAATCGACGCATACTTGGGCATAAAAATTCGCACATCGTTTCCTTTGTTCATAAGTGCGCGGGGAAGAAAGTACATAACCTGGGACAAACCCCCAACAGCAACAAATGGCGCAACTTCTGCAGCAAGAAATAATATCTTCATAGCGTCATTGTATCACAGGATATGGCACTGTGGTACAATTTTGTTACATGGCAAAGGTTATTGGTACACTTGTCCCTATGTCTGCATTGGGTACTTTCGAGGACGGTATTGTTTTTTTGGACTGGCTAAAAAAAACAAACCAGTCTGCATGGCAAGTATTACCCCTTTACGAAACGCAGCTGGAACTTGGTTCTGCAACACGGCATATTCCATCGCCTTACAAAAGCTATGGTGTAGGTCTTGACCCAAAATATTTGCCCAAGTCTTTCTTAAAAAGGTATCCAACAGTTAAAGAAATACATGCATTTATTGCAGAAAACAAGGATTGGATACATGACTATGCATTTTTTTGTGCGCTTCGGGACCATTTTAAAACAGACGATTGGAGAAAATGGGATGCTGATTTGAAAATAAGAAATCCCAAAGCACTTTCATTATGGACAGAGAAACTTTCAAAAAAAATTAATGCACATATACTTACTCAATGGCAACTGCATATGTCATATCAGAAGCTTCGAAGAAAAGCAAAAGAGTTTGGAATTGCCTTAATTGGCGATTTGTCGTTTTACGTTTCTTTACAAAGCCCGCTTGTTTGGACAAATCAAAATGTTTTTCAAATAGAAAAAGATGGGAGTATGCTCTACGTTTCTGGGGTTCCGGATGGTGCGAATGCATCTTTAGGCAGGCAGGTATGGGGACATCCTCTCTATAATTGGGAAGTGGAAAGTCAACATAAGGGAATACGTATATTTTGGAAAATGCGGCTTGTCTATATGAGTAAACTTTTTGATTTTGTCCGCTTAGACTACGCAAGGGGTTTTTTCCAATATGGCGCAATAGATATTAAAAGCAAGGATGGTGATACGTTTAAAAAAGGTCCAGGGGAGCAATTTTTTGCAGATATTATCGCGTTTAATCACCGCAATGGTGTTGTGAGTTTTGCAGAGGACAGTGGGAAAAATTTAGAACAAATACAATTGTGGATGAAAAAATTACATATACCCGGTGTTAAAATCTTCCGGTTTGGTATTTATAGTAAAAAGGGAACAATAAACGAAGAACATATCAACCCAACTTTGTATCCTGCAAATACAGTCGCATATACCACAATGCATGACACAGTAACACTGCTTGGTTATTTGCATATTCTTACTCCAGAACAAAAGCAAACGCTTGCAGCACATTCGCATGTTAGTTATGACGTCGACGACAAAATACTTGCAGAAAGATTGCGCTTTGCGGTTGTACATTCCCCTGCCAACACCGTTATTATCCCCATACAAGATTGGCTATTAACAACAGACAGAATAAATGTTCCTGGCACCGAACGTTCGGTTGGCGACCCAAACTGGCAATACCGTTTAAAAATACCAATCGAACAATTGCCAATTCAGTTTTAATCACATTTTCTACTGACATGCTGTTTGCCAATTTGTCGCAATTTCTTTTTGTGCTTCTAAAAGACTTATTTGTCCATTACATATTTTTGCATGACACATGTTTTCTATTGTATCTTTTGGGTTTGGCGATGACCCGGGTTCTGGCCATAAATTTTTTGGATCCGTAGGACTTCCGCCAAGTTCCAAGCTAATAAGATGATCCTCTTCGTAATCTTTGGGGTTTGTGTCTGTGTATCCATATTCTGCTATTTGCTGCATTTTTAATGTATTTGTATAGGATACTTTCGGGCGTACAGTTTTTGTGTATCCCCTTTTGCATATTGTTTGAAAAATAGTGTCTTGTGTAACAACAGGATCTACTGCGCCGGGTGTGCAATTTGGATCGGGTAAGACCCCGTTTATGTGACAGCTACTTGTTTTTGCGCCTTGGACCGCTTGTGTTTGTTGGTTTGGTATCGAAGATGCAGGGTGTGATGAGGAAGGTAAAAATTGTTTCGTAATAACCAAGAAAAAAAGTAAAAACGTAAGGATACCTATTTTTTTAAGCAATCTCATACAATTATTTTCTCACATATCGGAAAAGATTTCCATGGTTTTGGTATACTATATGTGTTTATGACGCAAAAGGATGCTTTGGAAATTGTAGAACTTGGGTATTCTGTGTACTTAACCGGGGAAGCCGGATCGGGCAAAACATACCTGCTTAATAAATTTATTTCGTTTCTGCAAAAAAAGCACGCACATGTAGGGATTACTGCATCGACTGGTATTGCCGCAACGCATTTGGGTGGTAGAACTATAGATTCCTGGTCTGGGCTTGGCATGCGGGACGACATAGCACTTGCCCAGATACATCAACTAGCACAAAAACCAAGTCTTCGAAAACGGATACAAAAAACAAAAGTGCTTATTATAGACGAAGTGTCTATGATTCATGGCAAAAGGTTAGATGCAATAGACCAAATTTGTCGGGTCATAAAAGGAATTAATGCGCCATTTGGTGGGATGCAGATTGTATTAACAGGGGATTTTTTTCAGCTGCCGCCGGTTTCTGAGGAACGAAGAAACTTTGATTACGTATACAAATCGCGTGTATGGCAAGAAATGAATCCGCATATTTTGTATTTGGAAAGCCAGTACAGGCAAACAGATCCACAGTTTAACGATGTGTTGTATGCCATACGAAACAATTGTGTTTCGGACCACACAATTGCACTCCTTCGGCAAACAATGGGACAGGAAATAGAAGGTGGTATTACACCAACAAAATTGTATACACATAATATAGATGTGGATGCAATAAATCAGGGGGAACTGAATAAAATTATGCAAGAACCACATGTGTACAACATGGAAGCACACGGAAACGAAGAAGTTGTCGGGGCGCTAAAACGTGGATGTCTTGCGCCGGAAAGACTGGTTTTAAAAAAAGGAGCGCAAGTTATGTTTGTACGCAATAATTTTGAAGCAGGATATTCCAATGGTACCGTTGGAAAAGTTATTGGTTTTGAAAAAAATATGCCCATTGTCGAAACATACGACAAAAAAAGAATTGTTGTAACGCCCATTCAATGGACAGTGACCGAAGAAGAAAAAGTGTATGCAGAGCTAGTGCAAGTTCCCTTGCGTCTTGCGTGGGCAATAACCATTCACAAAAGCCAGGGAATGACTTTGTCTTGTGCAGAAGTAGATTTGTCCAAATCGTTTGTGCATGGAATGGGATATGTTGCGCTGTCCCGCGTTAGGTCACTTAAAGGAATTAAATTACTCGGTATTAATCAATTAGCTCTTCAGGTTAACCCGGAAATTACAGAGTACGACAAACATCTAAGGCATGCATCTATTCAGGAAGTTCATAAGCTTAAAAAAATGGGGTGGATTAAAAAGTTTTTTGCCAGACGAAAATATTCGTACTTTCTTACTTCGTAGCTTTTGTCATTCTGGGGAGCAGTGCGACTCCAGAATCTATTAAGAACTGATTCTGGACAAGCCAGAATGACGGGATATTTGCTCAATATCTTTCTGTATTTGCTTTTTCATTTCCTCAAGAGAATTAAAATTTTGTACCCCTCTTATAAAATCTTTTATTTGAAACGTAATTTCTTCTCCATATATTTCTTTGTCAAAATCAAGAATATATATCTCAAGGACAGTATTGGTCTCATTATGAATCTTGCGGGCGCCAAAAAAGAGTGCGGCTTCGTAGATACTATTCTCGTATTTTACTACCGCAGCATACACTCCCTCTTTAAAATTTTCAGGCAGAATTGTTGGATCCAAATTAATTGTTGGAAATCCAATTGTGCGACCGATTTTTTGTCCCTGCAATACTATTGCTGTGTGCATGCTATTTTACTAATTTTCGAAAAGAAAAGTACACAATATTATTTACCAGACCAAAAAAGATAACAAGCAACAATAATTCTTTGGATGTAATGGTATGTATACTATCCTGAATAACTTTTTGGGTATTTGTAAATACTTCCCAGGAATTTGTTCGTTGCACACGGCCAATAACAACACCAAATGCAATAATAAAATTTATAACAATAAGAGTGGTAGTAATAGTCGTTTTGTCCCTTAGTTTTTTATGGTGTTTTCTTGCTGCTTGTTCGATGGGATACATAGCCAGGACAAACGTAATTGGACCGAGTAAAACCAGCACAAAATACTCAAGTATAAGTATTACTTTATCTATTCCAAGTACCACAGCAAATTGTCCTTGAAAATGTAAAATGTCTGTAACCATATAAATGGTATTTGGTATAAACAAAAGCCATGCAAACAAAAAAAATATTTTAAGGGGTTTTGCAGACAATTTTAGTGTTAACCAACCGCAAACAACGGCAATAAACGCAAGGCAAATATTTAACGTCATCCAAATTGCATTAAAACTAATAATCGACATGTAATTTATTATACCCTAAATTACAAACAACATGATAAATTGGTTTATTTCTACCGTTTGGAAAGAAAAATAATTGTTATCAGATGCATAACTCAGTTCAACCAAAATACAACTATTTTCCGTATTTACACAGCAAGCCTCGGGGGTTATTTATATACTTTGTGAGTTCCGCTATGCCCGCCAATATCCAAAAGAAGAATGATTAATCTATTGTCACTGTCATAGTCCCAAATAATACGAATATCTCTGGTAACTGACGAACTCCACTGTTGTCCATAGTTTTTTGTACTTGCCTTATGGGTCTTGAGTGAGGGATAGGATGGATTTTGTTCTAAAAAATGTAACGCTTTTCTAATTTTCTTTTCTATCTTTTTATTCTCTTTGGTAGTGGAAGTGTATATCTCATCAAAATGTTTGGTAAAAATGAGAGTATACATAGCTGGATTTAAAGACTATCCAAATGAGCATCTAATTCCTTTTTATTTTTGATAATAGTGTATCTACCTTCAGCGTAATCTTTTAGACTTTGACCAATTCTTTTTTCTGTTTCGGCATCTACCATTGGTATGTTTTCATTGCTTTCTTCAACATCTTTAATCAGCGTGTGTCTGACATATTCTGCAAAGGGAATGCCCAGGCTATTGGCTCTGGCTAAAGCGCTGTTGTATAGCTTTGGAGAAAATGTTACTAGTTTTTGTACTCTATCTTGAGTTGTTTGCATATTCTTCTCCTTGATGTATGTCTAATTATATATCTACTATATATTGTACTATAGTTTCGCAAATTGTCAACTATTTTGATTGCTTTTGATTAATTTGTATTGTAAAATCCAGGCATGGCTACAGTAGAAGATCTTAGAGCACAATTTGCACAAGAAGAAATTATAGCCCAAGAATTACGCGGAAGAATTGTAAGAGCGCAGAGTTGGGGACAATTGTTTTCTACACCTGAAGCAGCACAGGCAGATTTTCAGACGAGTCTTGTTGATGATTACCGCTTTTATTATAAAGAGAATGACCCTACCGTTGTTTATGTTGTAGAACCAAATCCTGATGGAGATATTCATAGAGTTATTAGAGATAAAGGTTTTGACACAACATTTCAACGTCTTGCAGACGGAAATGTTAGATTTGTTTCCTACTTCCCATGGAAACCTGAATCTGTAGACTTAATTACTCCCAGCATAGGTAATATTGACCATCCATATACACAAGGAGATATAGTTACTCTAGATGAAGACGCACTTAGTGATAGTGATTCTCTAATTTCGTCATGGCTTAAGGGAAAACCAGCAACTCAAGGATGGGAAGACACAATGCTTCGTATGGGTCAACTCCCTCAAAGAATAGGATATAGATTATTTCCTCATAATGCACTTGAAAGACTAAGTCAGATTAAACAACATGATCCACAATTGATCATAAAACCTTAGAAGTTTATCTATACCATTATCTATACCATGTATGATGGACGAGGGGGTTGCAGTTTAGTATAATAGTATAAAGCTGCCCTCGTAGCTTAATGGATAAAGCAAGCGCGTTCTAAGCGTTTTACTGGGGGTTCGAGTCCCTCCGAGGGCGCAGCGTAATAATTTCTTTCAGAAATTAAACGCTGCTGAGATGTAAAAATCTTCGATTTTGTACGTCTCGCAACGTACGAAATATCTGTCCATGTATTACGTTTATATTCTCCAAAGCAAAAGGACCAAAGTTTGTACATTGGTTATACAACTGACCTCAAAAAAAGATTTGTTGAACATAACAACGGTTTATCTCTAGCCACTAAACATAAAAGACCGTACAAACTATTATTTTATGAAGCATTTCTAGATAGGATAGATGCAAAACATAGAGAAACCTACTTAAAAAGTGGCTGGGGATTTAGAAGTATTAATAAATTATTAAAAAGAACATTGCAGATCAGAACCATGTAGCCTTAAAAGTAGTAGCTTCAGAAAAAGAACATCCACTAATTACAACGAATCCAGCTGAAAGAATTTTAATTTGATTACTAGAATTTTTCAAAACAGCATTTGCGGTTCTATATTGTAAAGGTTTTATCTTAGCGGTTGGTTTATATCTTCTTTACTTATTAATTTAAATTCTTCATCTTTAACAGGAGGCTGAAAAAATTTCCAGTAGTGATTAAATGCTTCCTCATCAATAGTAAAAGAATCAATAGGCGGTTCCTCTGTTCTTTTTAAAGTTCTTGCTTTCATAACTTCAAAAGGCGCTTCTATATAATATAGCTTTGGAATAGCACCTACATTTTCTACTTTTTCTTTAATTGCATCCCGATGCCCTTTTTCCCAAAAGCCCTCATCAATAATTACATCCGTCCCTGCTTTTAAACATTTCAGTGCCATATCAGTTGCAAGGGATGTCATTTTTTTATCATATTCTTCAAATTTATCCTTAGGTGGAGTATTGCCAAATATTCTAACCATCCATTCATCTTTAGTGAACCTAACAGCTCCTGTTTCTTTTTCAAGTTTTCTGGCAAATGTTGTTTTTCCGGAACCGATAAATCCAATAATGATATGTGCTACTGGTGTATTATTCTTCTGCATAAAAGTAATTATAGCATTTCTGATCCTAATTTCCTGTATAATATTAGTATGGAATCAGTGGATGTTATTAATGTATATAAACTGCTTCAAGAAAACGGTATTGAGATATGGATTGATGGTGGCTGGGGTATTGATGCCTTGTTTGGTGAACAAACACGCCCTCATACAGATTTAGATATCGCAGTTGCACGGAAGGATGTTGAAAAATTACGAAGTGTTTTAATAGATTACGAAGATAAGCCCAATGAGGACTCAACAGAATGGAATTTTGTATTAGAAGATAAAAAGACCCTTGAGATTGATGTTCATGTTTTTGAATTTAATGAGAAAGGTCATAGTATCTACGGGATAGAGTATCCAAAGCAATCACTGACAGGAATAGGTATAATCAACGGCCAAACTGTAAATTGTATAGCTCCAGAGTATGTAGTCAAGTTTCATGGAAACTATGAACCAAAAGATAAGGATTTACAGGATATTAGGGCATTGTGTGAGAAATTTCATTTAGATCCACCGGAAAACTATAAAAATAGTTTATAATAGCCACACCTGCCTAAATGGTAGATGAATCCCCGCCTGCCAAAGCTATACTTTGCATTGCGGGCAGGCAAAACTTGCAGTTATATTATTTTCTTACCGTAAAGAGCTTTTTTATGTTTCTTTAGCTTTCATCCTTTTCCTGATTTTGGTATACTTTCATTAGGTCAGTCATCCACGCTAAAAAGAGTTCGTGGCAAGAATCGCTGGTTGCCTAAACTCTGCTCTATGAAAAAGGAAAAGACTGCCATTTTTAATGGAAACCAAATTCGTCGCCGCTGGGACGATACAAAAGAACAGTGGTATTTTTCTGTGGTTGATGTGGTTGGTGTGTTGACTGATAGTGTTGACCCAAGAAACTACTGGAAAGTACTAAAGAACCGTCTTAACAAAGAAGGCAGTGAGGTGGTTACAAAATGTAACCAACTGAAAATGCAAGCATCGGATGGGAAGTATTATTTTACCGACGCGGTAGACACAGAAACTATGTTACGTCTTATCCAATCTATACCCTCCCCAAAAGCCGAGCCATTTAAATTGTGGTTAGCACGTGTGGGTTACGAACGACTGGAAGAAACAGCCGACCCAGAACTTGCAATTAGTCGTGCACTCAAAACTTATTTGCAAAAGGGATACAACAAAGAATGGATTAACCAAAGGCTCAAAAGCATAGAAATCCGAAAAACATTAACCGATGAATGGGAAAATAGAGGAGTAAAAGAAGGCATGGAATTTGCAATTCTTACCGACGAAATTACCAAAGCGTGGGCAGGTTTAACGACAAAAGAATATAAAAATCTTAAAAATTTAAAAAAGGAAAGTCTTCGGGACAACATGACCAATCTAGAATTAGTTTTAAATATGCTTGCAGAAACAGCAACAACCGAAATATCCCAAAAAAGACAACCAGACACATTTAAAAAAAGCAGAAAAGTTGCAAAAGAAGGTGGAACAATTGCCGGTACTGCCAGGAAACAGATAGAAGTTAAATCAGGAAAAAAAGTAATAACTAAGGATAATTTTAGTACTATCCATACCAAGCAGATTAAATAATTAATACAAATGTTTTCTTGCTGATTTTAATGTATACTTATCTTTTATGTTTGCAAAAATTAAGGCAAATCCATTGCCGGTTGTATTATTTACCGTATTTATCGATCTTTTGGGATATGGCATATTAATTCCAGTTATCCCTCAGTTACTAGCAAATCCACGGTCCGAATTTTACTTGCTCCCTGAGGGTTTTACCGTGCAACAAGGCTATATACTTCTTGGATTTTTAACGGCTATTTTTCCTTTTATGCAATTTATTGCAACACCAATTTTAGGTCAATTTTCGGATAAGTTTGGCAGAAAAAAAATTCTGGGGATTTCTCTTGCTGGGACATGTTTGTCGTATATTATTTTTGCCATTGGGATTATTACAAAAAACATAACGGTTTTGTTTTTAGCACGAGGATTTGATGGTATAACAGGGGGAAATATTTCGGTTGCTCAAGCTGCGCTGGCAGATGTAACAAAGCCGGAAAACAGGACAAAAACATTTGGGCTTATGGGCGCTGCATTTGGTATAGGATTTATTATTGGTCCATTTTTGGGAGGAAAACTGTCTGACCCTAGTGTTGTTTCCTGGTTTAATGCATCTACCCCATTTTGGTTTGCAGCGATACTTTCCGGACTTAACGTGCTTTCTATAATTTTCGTTTTTCCCGAAACAAATATGCATAGACAACACACATTAAGGATAAACTGGATAAAATCCATAAAAAACATTATTCATGCGTATGGACTTAAAAATTTGCGTCCACTTTTTGCAACAAACTTTTTGTTCCAGGGTGGATTTGCTTTTTATACAACTTTTGCAGCGGTGTTTTTTATAAACAGATTCCATTTTACCCAAGGAAATATTGGCGATTTTTTTGCATATGTTGGGTTATGGATCGCGATAACGCAAGGTCTTATTACACGAAAAGTGTCGAAAAAACTAAACGAACATCAGGTATTGCGGTTTAGTATGTTTATGTGCGGGGTTGTGTTGCTGTTTTACTTTTCTGCACAACAACCGTGGCAAATGCTTTTTATCTCTCCCCTATTTGCTATCTTTATGGGTTTGTCCCAGGCGAATATGGCAGGGCTAATTTCGCGGTCTGCCGGCCCGGAAATTCAGGGAGAAGTTATGGGAATAAATTCATCTGTTCAGGCTTTGGCCCAAACAATTCCAGCTGCTCTTTCCGGGTATGTGGCAGCAGGAATGGGTGCGAATACACCAGTTATTACTGCTGCAAGTATAATAATGAGCGCAGCCGTTTTCTTTTGGCTAACAGTTAAACAAAAACCAATATGAACGAAACACAGGCATTTATGACAAAAGTGTATGGTTGGATGTCTGCCGGACTTTTTACAACTGCCGCAGTTGCAATGCTTACCGTATCTACGCCTCAGATGATTCATTTTATCGTTACGAATTCAATTATCTTTTTTGTTCTGCTTATTGCAGAACTTGCTGCAGTTGCCTATTTGTCTTTAGCGATTAAAAAAATGTCTGCAGCAACGGCAACCATTACCTTTCTATTGTACGCAGTATTAAATGGTTTAACGTTTTCCATACTTTTTCTGGTGTACACAAGTAATTCTATTGCATTAACGTTTGGGGTAACAGCAGGTATGTTTGGCATAATGAGCGTGTATGGGTATGTTACAAAGAGCGATTTAACAAAAGCAGGAAATTTTGCTTTTATGGGGCTTATTGGTATTATTTTGGGATCATTGGCAAATATATTTTTCCGAAACGTTGCATTCTATTGGGTAATTACATATATTGGCATAGTTGTGTTTGTTATTCTTACTGCGTCGGATACACAAAAAATAAAGCAAATGAATGTATTGGGAAATGCGGGGACAGAAGAAGACCAGAAAGAATCAATAATGGGTGCATTAACACTTTATTTAGATTTTATTAACTTATTCCTCTTGCTCCTTCGCATTCTTGGCAGACGAAGAAAATAAAGTATATGAATACGTCCCGACTCGAAGCGTTTAGCGATGGGGTTATAGCCATAATTATTACCATTATGGTGCTAGAATTAAAAACACCTCGTGGATGGGATATTTCTGATCTTTTTCCCCTTGCACCAGTGTTTATTGCATACCTTCTGAGTTTCAGATCCATTGGTGCGTATTGGAACAACCATCATCATTTGTTTCAGGGGGTAAAAAGTATTAGTACTACATTAATGTGGGCAAATTTACACTTTTTGTTTTGGCTGTCATTAATACCATTTACTACGGCATGGCTTGGAGAAAATTACACAAAAGCCTGGCCAACAGCACTGTATGGCATTTCGCTTTTGCTTACTGCCTTTGCATACCAATTATTGCAAAAAACTATTTTGCTAAATCATATCTAGCATGCTGCCCTAAGAAAGGGACTTACTATTGCTATAAAAGGAAAATTATCTTTACTGTTTTATGCGTCTGCAGTAGTACTTGCATTTGTAAATCCATGGATAGCAGATTTTTTATATGTTGCTGTTGCAGTTATGTGGTTTATCCCCGATTCCCCAATAAATATAAAACAAGAATAGCACCTTTTATTAAAAACTACCCTCTGGAGCTCCTTTATGAAAAAGTTCGGACTGCCTTTCAATTACCTGAGTTAACTTAGCCTAAAAAAAACTAAGAATAGGTGCAAGAATAAGACCTGTTATCAACATAACAAGACTACTTGTGATAATAACCCTTCTATAGAATAAAAAGTTTTTCTTTTTTCGATTAACATACAATGCGACAGTTACACCAACTACATAAATACTAGTTGTTATTCCCATCCACAGCAGATACAAATACCATTCCTGCCAGCCTTTGGCTATCCATGTTCCACTTCCATCAAGCAATGGTTTTTGATACGATACAAGGCTATATTCAACAAAATTTGTATCCCAATCGTAAAAAATTCTTCCATTGAAATACTTTGCCCAAATCCAACTCATCATCAAAACAAGCGGTAGTATTGTTGCCCAAAAAGGAACGAATGAGGGAAAAAGGTTTTTATCTTTGTATAATACTCTCTTTACGAGATATGGGGTAAACGGAAGCAGTAAAATACCTAAGACAGGACCAATAATAAAAAGAAAAAGAAAAAGAATCACTTCCATGTAGCCTCATTATAACACAATTACAGTATTTGTTTCTCTCACTTAAGTTCTAGAAACGATCGCAACCCCCCTAAAGGTTTTAGCTAAAGGTACAATTCACTTCCTGAGGTAA
>OBEQ011437750.1_pt1 | contig 15514 bp, 12 predicted proteins | sample 1670901 | NCBI WGS metagenome assembly OBEQ01 (sample SAMEA104232315, study PRJEB22302) | groundwater metagenome | biome: forest; feature: aquifer; material: groundwater | place: USA | collected 2011-08-07 | depth 5.4 m | reverse complement strand
TTTTCTTATATTTTTTTCAGACTAAGTTTTGAATGAATGTTTTTTTTATTTATATTTTTGAAATAATTGTCCCCATTCCGTTTTCATAAATTGATTAATGCGTTTTTTGCCAACAGTATTATACCAAAGTTTGTCATGATAAAACTCGCTTGCAAAAACGCACATTTTAAAGAGTGGTGTGTGAAATAATAATGGTTCAACAAAAGAGAGAGCTCCTTTTCTAAAGAGTTGATCGCCTGCAACAATGGGACTTTTATTTGTGTTGAAATGAAAGTTTACATCAGTAATATCTTCGCCGACAATATCAATTTGCGCAGGGTCTCCGCAGCCAAGACCTCTATCATGTGCAAGCTTTATAAATTTTATACGCAAAGGGTCATAACCCATCATCTTTGCAGAGATTGCATCGATTGCAACTTGATCATTTGATGCAAGAATATAATTTTTTATTTTTGGAATCATTGTTCTTGGTCCTGCACCATCGCCACAGACAGTTCCATCCATAACTGCAAAAATTCCAGGATGAATTTCTTTTTGAATTTGTAAAAGATCAACAAGAACTTCATGAATCATTTTATGACAATGATGCCTGCGTTCAGTAATAAGACCACCGAATGCATTTTTCATTGCACCTGTCATGAGGGTATGGCCATGAGTATTATGTAAAATAATTCCATTGCCGATAAAACTGTGTGTTTTAGAAACAGAGAGATCATACAAAAAAGGAGTATCTGATTTTATCTTTTCTACACTTGCAATGTGATCCCACGCAATATCTTTTGATGATAAAAATTTGAAATAGGCTATCTGATCTGAGAAAGTGTGTTTTTCATCCGCTGATTCAAAAAGTTCGATAAAATAATTCATTATTTTGCGGGTCGGTAAAGAATGTTCATTCTCAATACTGTTTACACTAGATGGTTTTCCACTTCCTTCTTGGGTAAATCCTAAACCTTCTCGTACAGTTCTAAAAATAAATTTGTTAACAGGAATAGTGTCCCAATTTGTTGTTTGTTTTGAATTTTCTCTTCGCTCTACAAGGTAGTTCATCATTGATTGTTTATTTTGAGAATGGAATTTCAAAAATGACGAAAGGACAGTTAGATCATCTCCTGAAACAGTGATACGCCAATATTCTTGTTTCTCTTTCATTTTTCCATTTGTTGCATAATTGAATGTTGGTCTGATGGATGAAATGATGCCGAGTCTTGAAAAAAGAAGTTGCAAACGTTCAATAAAGAGTTTGCTTTTTGATGTTGCATGCAGACCGTCTTTTCCAACAGTGCCATCGCCATCTAAATATGATTGAATAAATGCAGATATCTCTTGAGGCGGACATTTGAAAATAATTCGAGGAATTGTTTTATTGCCTGCAAGAATGGGAAAAGAAAAGTTAAGTTCTTCAAAAAAGGGAATGAGACCTTTACAGTCAAAGTAATACTGATCTATTTTTCCCTGAGCTTTTTTTATTTTAGGAGTAATATTAAATATTTCTTTTGTTAAATTTGCATATTCTTCATTAATTACTTTATTTCCATTTCCAAACCAAAAACGCATAGTTCCATTGCATTCATTTGCATATCCTTCTGCTGCAAAGTAACCAAGCCACTTCCAAAAAGAGCTGCTTGTTTTTTCTGGAACAGAAAATTGTTTTTTTACCCATCTAATGGGAATATTATAACGCAGTAAGATCCCTCGAATCGTTTCAACATGAAGGGTATATTTTTTTGCAAGTTGCGTTGTAGTTTTTCCAGAAGTATATTGTAGAACTATTTTTTTTTGCAGTTTTGCTGAATGTTTTTTGCCATTTTTAAAATTGATTTTTGCTGCGTTTATTGAATGTGAAGAACAAGTTTTTATTTTAGGTAATTCTTGCGAAGTACTTTTTACATAAATTTTTCGGGGTATTGCAATCCTTTCTTCTTCTCTTAATTCTTTTGCACTTTTCCAGCCAGTCTGTGTTAAAAAAGGGTGAACTTCTGAGACTTTTACTTTTCTACCAGTCCTTGTGTTTATTTGGTAAATAAATTCAGGAGAGGGAGTTTTCCAAAAGGAAGTTGCAATTTCTGTAACGAGCTTTCCTGATTCAGATAATGTCGGAATTTCTTGTGTGGCATAAGAGACAAGATCATTTTCTTGCATATGAATCTCTTTTTTCTCCTGCACATTTGTTACAAGTTCTTTAATGGGAATGATTGTTCCATCATCTAAAAATATTTCAGTATCGGGGTGAACACATTTTACCGTCGGAAAATGAATCACATTTTTTCCAAGAAACATTTTCGGGATTTTATTTCCTTCAGGAAATATTTTATCCATTGCAAGCATTTCATGTTTTGGTTTATACTGTACCCATTCAACTTCGGGAAGAGCAGTAAATTTTTGTTTGTACTTTTCAAGAATGGGAAGCCACTTGTTTAGTTTTGCACCTTTCCAAGGATTGGTTACAACTGTTTTATTTTCAACTGGATAAATGCCTTTGTACTTATCATCAAGAAGTGTTTTTAAAACACCTTCAAGTTGCCATGGTTCTGTTGAACAGGAAGGATAATACAAACTCCAAGAAAGATTGAGTTTGAGAATTGTTTCTTTGTCTTTTTCAACAAACTTTTTATGGTCTGCAAGCTGCATAAGTTTTTTGTGATCTTGTAAAACTGGTGCAGGACTTGTTTTAAGAACAGATACTTTTGGTTGCATATCTTACAAGGGAGAAAGATGATTTCTCTTAAAGTTTTGCATTTTCTTCAGTAGTTTGCGATTTTTTCTAATTTGAGAAAGAGTCTCATTTAAAAAAGAAACATTAATAAACTAAACTTCACTATTCATATAAATGAAAGAGGGGAGTACATTTTTTGTTGAGTCACAAAAAGATATTCTTGCACTTCTTGAAAAAGTTACTCAATTAAAAAATAGCGCAAATCAGTACAAACTCATTCTTAGTCCTCATTTTGCACCAGCACAAGATAATGCAATTTTGCAAAAGATAAGTGAACTTGCAGATACGGTAAAAAATTGGGTAAATCTTAATGAAAAAATACAAAATGAATTAATAATTGATATTGGAAGAATATCTGATTATTGCGGGGTTTTTGCAGAAGAGTATCTTACTCCAATTGACACATTAAAAGCTTCGATTAAGACATTCGTGGAATATATTAATTATCATGTTCGAAATTTGTTTGAGCACATTTCAGAGAGTAAAGGATTAATTATTATAAAAAATGATATCGATGGAATTTTTTATAATGCAGAAACACTTGAAAAAGAATTAAAGAAAATCTTAGAAGAAATGCATCTTGAAAACAAGATGGCGCAAAAACAGCATTGGATGACGCAGCAAGAACTTGCAAACAAAAGACTTAGACGAGAAGCGCAGCACTATCAAGACGCATTATTACAGAGACTTAAAGAGTTATTACAGAAACTTAACGAGTCAATGAAAGAAGATCTTGGGTCTGGTGAAACAATTAATCTTTCTCATGATTTAAATGAATGGAGTGTGCAAGATTTCAAGAGTTATTTTCCTGAACAAATTCATTCTGCATTCATTCAATCTTTAGATAATACGGGCGTTAAAATAACTCAACTTAATTTTGTTCTTAGATGTTCTCGCTTGTTAAGAATACAAATTCATTTTGATTGTGTGAAGGATATGTTTGTATTCTTTTTTTACTATCCTAATAGTCCTCGTCAGGTTTCTTTAATAAAACAATTTCTTAATCCTGAAGATTTTATTGAACAAAAAGAATTACTTCTTGCCATTCTTGAAACTATTTTTAGAAGGGATTAGTTTCATTTATTTTTTTAATATCTTATACTACTATCTTTCTGTTAATCATATCTTTTTTTGTTGGAATATTCGCATTACTCCACAAAAAATTAAATGTTGCAAGATTACTTTTTGTTATTTCTTTGTTACTGATGAGAATTGCATAGTATGGTTCTTGCCAAACAAAAATGGCTGTTTTTTCTGCCCACAATAATTGTGTTGTAGAACTAATTACCTTATCTGGAATAAATCTATACTCTTCTTTTACGCCGATGAAAAAAGTATCTTTTTTTCTTGCAAGAATTTTTCCATGAACATTTGCAATTTCTGCGTGTTTTACAAAAATGGTATTTTCTAATTGAAAAAGAGAACACGCTTCTTGCGCACCGCCTAAAAGAAAGTAAGGTTTTTTATCTTGAAGGACCATCTTAAAAATAGTATTGATGCCTTCTCTTCCTCGATATAATTCAACAGATGTTTCTGGAATAGATTTCTTTTGTCGTTCCAGAAGTTCGGGAATTATTTTTTTTAAATCCTGTTCTTTTCGATGCAATTCTTCAATAAGTGTTTGCGGGTCTGATGCAGAAAAATATTTTATGTTATTTTTAAGAATATATGATGCAAGACCTAATTTAATTAAATCAGTGAGTACCTGATATGTATGTACTCTCCCTATTCCTGATCGTTCAGAAACTTTTGTAACTGTTGACTCTCCAAGATCAAGAAGTGCAAGATAAGTTTTTGCTTCTCTTTCGGCAAGTCCAAGATTCTGTAATGCTTTTGTGATTTGAATCATTTTTGTTGTAATATAATTACAACAAGTATTTAAATATTCTGTAAAGATTGTACGAGTAAAGATGAGACGTAAGGATGAAACCAGAGAGGGAGCAAAAATATGAACATCTCAAGAAAAATGAAAGGATACCTTGCTACATTTTGTGCCATTGGAGCCACAACAAGTATTTTTTATTCTTTAAACTTAATAGATAAAAAACAGACTATTCAAAGCGAAAATGAAAAGGTATCGCAATATTATCTATTAAAGAATGAGTTACGAGAGATAGTCCGAGAAGAGGATTTATCACATCTTGCTATGGTTTCATCTGACATTGAAAGGATACTTACGGATAAAAAAACGGTTTCACAAATTGAAGAATGTGAAACAATGGAACATTACTCCTTTGGTTTAGGGCTGGTGGGAGTTATTTGCGGAGTTATCACTGTAATAAATGTAATGGACATAAAACACTCAAAAAGAACGTAACAAATCTTTTAAAGAGATCCAAACTTCCAAAGATGTATGAACAAAAAAGTGATTATTCTTGGCTGTGGTGTCTCGGGTCTTGTAGCTGCAGAAAAACTTCTTGATACAAAAAAATTTGATGTAATACTTCTTGAAAAAGCAGATCATCTTGGTGGTCTTGCTGCAAGTTTTGAAATGGAAAATGAACAGATTCCAAAGTTTTATCATCATATCGTACGATCAAATAAAACGACAATAAAATATCTTACACAGTTCGGTGCGATGGAAAATGCAAAATGGAAGCGCGTAAAAATCGCAATTCTAAAAGATGGAAAAACGTATGAGTTAACAAAACCTTGGGAGTTTTTATCAATTAAAGGAGTTTCCTTGTATGCAAAAATACGATTTGCACTCTTTGGTCTGTATGTTATTTTCAAAAAAAATTGTCCAACAATTCCACCAGACATGAATGCGCAAGAGTGGCTCTATAAATATTGCGGAAAAGAAGCAACAGACTTTTTCTGGTGGAATCTTTACGGCAGAAATAAATTTAATATTCCTCTTTCAAAAATTGCAGCAGCGCAGTTTGCACAAAGACTGTGGGAAAAAGAAGGTTATGATCTTTTTACCTTTCCTCCGAAAGGGTTGGATGTTATGATTAAAGGATTTGCAGATGAACTAAAAGAAAAATCTGGAAAGATAATAACAAACGCAAACATCACTCATTTGGATGTGAAAAAGAAAGAAATAGTTGTGAATGGAAAAAAAGAAAAGTATGATATTCTTATAAACACAATTCCCGTCCCTGAGTTTATAAAATTTGCAAAAGGTTTATCCACATCCTATATAAAAAGAATAGAAAAATTAAGATATTGTCCAGGTGTTGGACTTTGCTTTGCAACAGAAGAATTTCTTTTACCAAATGTGTACTGGCTTAATCTTTTTGGCGAAAGAATTCACGTACTTATGCAGCACTCCGTTCTCATCGATAAATATAAACATAAAGTATCTTGGTGTATTCGCTATGGAGGAAGTGAAGAAGACCTTGCATTATCAAATGAAGAAATTATTCGAGAATACACTGCAGTTATAAAAAAATATTTTCCTAAAGTAAATTTCAAGTGGATAAAAGTATTTAAAGAAAAATATGCAGAACCTGTTTACGATAAAGACTATGCAACATACGCTCCAGATTATAAAACTCCTGTTGAAGACCTTTACAATGCAGGCATACAAGTAACTTTTCCAAAAATTAGAAATCAAAATGTTGCACTTGAGTCAGGAGAGAAAGTTGCAGAGATTATTAAGGAGAAGTATTTGAAATAAAAATGGATTGAAGAAAAATATATATCTATAAAAATTAAAATTGTAAAAAATAAAACAATCCAAGGAGTCAAGTCTGTTTGCATTCAATGCAAGAGATTCTTCATGTGTTTGAACGACTCGTTTAATGACTCGTCTCTGCTTCGTTCCGACTCAATCGAATGAGGAGAATATGTGCACATCTCATTTTTTAACTCATGCTTTCTTCGCTTACGCTCAGTCGCACTCGTTAAAAATTCGTGTGTTCATCTTAAACTCGTGTTCTCCTTAGTACCACCCTCAGATTTTTTTCGAAGATGCAACGAGTAATTCTTGTGCTTGCTATTTTTTCCTGCAGACATGAGTGCGATTCATGTGCTTGCAGTTTTTCTTGCGGTGAGTATCGATTATATTTTTGGTATTTTGTCGTGCTACTGAGCGCACGAAGTAGCACTTGCACTGTTTTGATGAAACTTTTCTTAAAAGTTTCGTTGAGAAGATCAGAAAATATGAAGGGCACAACGCTGCAAGTACTCAACAGATGGATTATTCGTCCTTGTATTATCTATTTTTGTTGGAAAACTCTTTTTTTTAACTTTTTTTATATTCTATCTTATTTTCTTTTACCATATACGGCGTTGTAATATTTCTCTCAGGATACATTTTCTGCAAAAAAGAAATTAATTCTTCTTCTATTTTTTCTCTATTTCTTAGTGCATACTCAATTGTGTCTGTTGGTTTTTCAACAAGTTCACCAATTTCTTTTTTTGTAAAATGTGCATCCTTTGCTTCATATATTTGACTTGCAACGCGGTAGGTAAGAATGCTTTTTAAAATACCACATCCAAAAAGAAATGCATTCTTTCTACTTCCAAGTTTATTAAGGACAGTGGCATTTGACGTTTGAGTGAAGTAGGATATGTCTGCATTTCGTAATTTTGTTTCTTTTGCATTAAATATTGCAGATAATGTTTCATCTGCTAATTTGTCTGAAAAAGAGTCGTATGAAGAATGTAATCCTACTTTTTTAAGAATTCTTCTCACAGAGGGAACACACATCTTTGTTTTCTTTGCAATACTGGAATAAGAGAGATATTCTTTGTTTTTTAGTTCAGAAAAGTATGTTTCAAAAACAAACAGTATTTTTTCAGAGGGTATATTTTCCGTGTTTTTATTTGTTTGATTAATATAACAAACAGTTGCTTGTAATGCAGGAGTTGCTGCCTGCTCTACAACTTTCTGTTCAAGACAAGAAAGAAAAAGTGATCGCGCATTTTTTAATCTTTCACTTTTTCTATGCCGATCTGTTTTATGTTCATCAATCTTTTTTTTTAAAAAAGAAGTTTGACCAGTTTTATGAATATAATTACAGATTGCTTGACGGGAAAGAAATTTTCCTTGAGTTTTTAATATTTTTCCTATTTTGAAAGCAGAATATCCTTGTTCAATAAAAGTGTCGATTTCTGGACGGCAAGGCGAATATATGGGTTCATATATATTCATCCAAGAATTATCTGCAAGTAACAATGCTTGCTTTTCTGAAATTTTGCTGTACCTTTTCGAAAAACTTGAAATAAGATGTTTGATTGATTTTCCTTTTTTAACGTCTTTTTGTATTTTTTGTTTTAAAAGAAAAATGCGGTTAATTTCTTCTGATGAGAGTTCTGTTATTTGTTCAATACAATCTTGAGTGTTCTGTTCATCAATTGCGTTTTTTAATCGTATAACTTTTGACCAAAAGACTGTGTGTTTTTCAAGGTCATATTCATTTACCAGAGTGTCAATTCTTCGTGCAGGAAGATATGTTTGTCTCATAATTGCGCATCTGTATCCATAGCCTCTATTAATTGCATCAAGAATTTTTTCTACATCTGTTTTATCTCTCTCATTTTTATACATTCTTTCTAGGGTATCATCTTTTCTTTTTTCTCTTTCTCTGTTATTTTCAGAGAATTTATGAGGTAATTTTTCATAAAAGTAAGATAATATTTCGAATAAAAAGTCTCTTTTTACATCCCAGAGATTTTCTTCTGAAAAGACTTTTTCTGAATCAATTTTTATTTCCTCTGAATTGAATTTTTTTTGAAAAGCAATATTTGCAAAACTTATTTTTTCTTCAGTAGATTCAACCTGAAGGAGACTACATGCATTTTCAAAGGAGATATATTTTGGAATTGATTGAATTATTTTTATATCTGAAAGTTCAGAAAGAAGAAGAAGATTTCTTCCCGTAAAAGCATAGGGATTGCAATAATATTGAACATACCATTGTATTGTTTTACGAGAAAGTGGAATAATAGTTGTTAATGCAATGGGAGTTATGTATTCATCGTTTGTAAAAGATCTTTTTTCTTTATAAGTTACTTGATAGTTTCCATCCTCTGCAATCTTTCCTTTCTTTCCAAAATATTTTTCTGCATGTTGAATGAAAGAATTTCTTAAACTATCAAGATTTTTTTTATTTAAAATTGAGAGATTTCCAATATAATATCCTTGTTCTTCTTTAATTACATCTTCAATTGCCCCTTCAATTAGGATAGTAAGGCTTTTTTGCATTTTTATTAAAAAGAAAGAAGAAAATTTAAGTCTTTCGACAATAACTTTTTAAGCTTTCCTTATTTTCTCTTTTTTTATGGAATCAAAAATCACTGAAAAGAATTGGTCAAAAGAGTTTGAAAAACCCATTTATGAAGAATGGAAAAAAACAAAGAGATATGCATTTAATCCTTCATCTCCTCTTCCTGTTTATTCTATTGATACTCCTCCGCCGTATGTAAATAGTCCTATTCACATTGGTCATGCAACAACGTATTCACTTATGGATATGTTTGCAAGATTTCGAAGAATGATTGGTTTTAATGTTCTTTTTCCACTCGGACTTGATAGAAACGGTCTTCCTATCGAAATGGCCGCAGAAAAAAAATATAATAAAAAATTTAATCATGTAACAAGAGAAGAATTTTTACAAATGTGTAGTGCTGTTCTTGAAATATCTAGTGATGAATCAATTAGTTCATTTTTGCAGCTTGGAATTAGTTTTAATTCTTGGGAAAATGGAAAAGAGTTGGGCGATTTATATCACACAGATTCACCAGATTATCGAAGTTTAACGCAAGACACATTTATTGATTTATATAAAAAAGGATTGATCTATGAAGATGAGCGCATAAATAATTACTGTCCAGGATGTAGAACAACAATTGCAGATGCAGAAATTGATTATTCTGACAAAGAAACTTTTTTTAATGATGTGTATTTTACAGTGAAAGAAACAGGAGAAAAAATAATTATTGGAACAACAAGGCCGGAACTTATTGCAAGCTGTGGAATGGTTATTTTTAATCCTGAAGACAAACGGTATACCCATCTTGATGGAATGCATGCACTAACTCCTTTATACAATAAAGAAGTTCTTTTGCGCGCGCATCCACAGGCTCAGATAGATAAAGGAACAGGACTTGTCATGATGTGTTCAGCAGGAGACACTTCAGACATTCGATTTTTTCGAGAGATGAATCTTGCACCAATTATTTCTATTAATATCGATGGAACTTTGAATCATAACGCAGGATTTTTGCAAGGTTTAAAGGTCTCTCAAGCACGAGAAAAAATAATTGAAAAACTTCGTCAAGAAAATCTTTTAGTAAATCAACGTAAAGTAATACATAGAACTCCTATATGTGAGCGTTCAAAGGATTCTATTGAATTTATTTCTATGAAAGAATTTTATTTAAGACAAATTGATCTCAAAGAAAAAATGCTTGAAATGGGAGACAATCTTACTTTTTACAGTCCATCAAGTAAACAAATCTATGTTGATTGGGTGCATTCAATTGCGATTGATTGGCCGATTTCAAGAAGAAGATATTATGCAACAGAAATTCCTCTTTGGTATTGCAAACAGTGTCATTTAGTATTTATTCCAGATAAAGGAACGTATGTTCAACCATGGAAAGAAGAACCGAAAAATGCAGTCTGTTCATGCGGCAGTAAAGAATTTATTGGTGAAGAAAGAGTACTTGATACGTGGTTTGATTCATCAAATTCGCCGCTCTTTATTTTAAAATATAGTAGAGACAATATGTTCTTTGAAAAAAATCATCATTGTTCACTTCGTCCGCAAGGTAAAGAAATTATTCGTACATGGCTTTATTATACTGTTCTTAAAGGATATCTCTTGACGGGAAAATGTATTTTCAAAGATACGTGGATTAATTATCATATTTTAGATGAACATGGAAAAAAGATGTCAAAGTCAATTGGAAATGTGATTGACCCAAAAATAATTATTGAAAAATATGGAGCAGAACCCTTTAGATTATGGGCGGCTCTTGAAGGAAATTTAGAAAAAGATGATATGAAATGTTCCTTTCAACGTATTGAAGGTGCACAAAAAACAATTACAAAATTGTGGAATGTTGCAAAGTTTGTTTGTCTTTTCCCTGAGGTGGAAGGAACAATTACTCTTCTTGATTTAGATAAGTGGATTATGCAAGAAGTAGATAATCTTGCAAATGTTGCAAGAATGCAATTTGACAAATATGATTTTCATAATCCTGCTCTTGCAGTACGACATTTTATTTGGGAGACATTTTCAAGTCATTACTTAGAACTTGTAAAAAACAGAGCGTACAATGAAAAAGGAATGTTTACAAGAGAAGAACAAAATGGTGCCCTCTTTACATTGAACTATTGTTTAGATGTGCTTCTTAAGATTCTTGCACCAATTATTCCTTTTGTAACATACAAACTCTATAATGATCTTCATGGAAAAGATATTCATGCAGAAGAATTTCCTGAAGAAAAAAATGCAAGTGAACAAGTTACTTTTTCTTTTACAACAGAAGATATTGTTCTAATAAATACAGAAGTATGGAAAGCGAAAAAAGAAAAAAGTATAAGCCTCAAATCACCTTTGCAAGAATTAATACTTCCGGAAAAATTGCGTTCTCTTGCAAGAGACATACAAGGCGCTCATAGTGTTGAAAAAATAGATTTCGGAGATTTACATATTGTTGTATAAGCGAAAAAAAAAAACATGACACAAAGTGATTATCCATTACGAATGGAATATGTTGGAAAAATAATTGAAGTACTCGTTGCAGAACCTAATTACTTAAATTTACGATTCGTTGGAATCTATAGGGGAGAAGATCATGATTTTCTTAAAATATCTCCGTATGTAGAAATTGGCAAAAATCAACCACCCTATCAAGCGATAATAGACTTACAAGAATATCTGAAATCAAAAAGAGATGGCGTTTTAACGATAAAAGAAGCGAAACAAATTGGAAAAAGACATATAGTATCACTTGAAAAAATGATCACAAATGATGTTGAAGAAGTGTCAAGGGTCGTTATTCCACAAAATTAAATAATCTTTTTTTATATTCTCTTGTCTTTTTTATTTCATCATAGTTCTTGTTTTCTCTTCTTTTTTATTTTTTTATTAAATTTCTTTTTATTGCTTTTCCTTACAAAAGTTTTCTCTTTGTCGCGCGTATATATACGGGAAAAAGAAGTAATACTCTCTCTTGATACTGTTATCTTAATAAGAATACAAAAGAGGAAAAATAAAAAAATGTCCGCAGAATTAACATTGAATGGAATTGAACAAGTAGTAAGTAGTGATGAATTTATCGATGGATTAACAGGAAAACCTACTCTTAGAGAAATTGTTCCCGTAGTTATAAAAACATATTCTCAAATTGAGATGGAACATATCATTTCAGCAGCGCTTCAACTAAAAGATAGAAAAGCGTTAGGTATGAAGGGTGGAGAAGAAAAAGTATATTCTTATAAACATATTCTTAAAGTGGCAGACAGTACCAATCTTTCTGAAGAAGATATTCTTCGTGCAATTGATTCACTTAAGCCATCGAGGAAAACGCAGCTTGAAGACTGTTTTGCACTAGATATTATTCCAAGCGTTGAAATTATTTTCGGAACAGTACTTGAGGTAGTCATGGAAAAGATCAGACCTTATTTTTCGGAACGTGAGTCAAAAGGGTATACTAAGAAAGATTTTTGTCATCATATAAAAAAGTTTTCGCTTTCAAAAAAAGAATTCATCGTAAAACAAAAAAGGATATTGCGATTTGGACCAAAGAGAAGTATCTCTTCTATTAAAGAAAGTCCAATTATTGACTGTTTTTATGCTCATTCTGGTGGGAGTGATTGCGAATATTCTGAAGGTAGAAATTATAAAGGTCCTTTTGCTTCTATCAGAATAAGTGATCCACTGGTACTTCGTTTTGCAGGAAAAGAATTGAAAGATATTCTTGAATCAACTAAAAAATATTTTTCTCAAGGATATAAGATCTCTATAGATTACTAAAGTTGAACTTTCAAAAAAATGATAAACAATTTAGAAGAAAAAATAATAGAAAAAGGATTTAATTATCTTTTTTTTGCAGGAGTAGGAGCAGAATTTAGTCTCGGATTGTATCACGGATTAACTGATAATCCTGAAAATAAACAGATCTATCCTTCAAGTAATGAATCAATTTTTCCCATAGATCGTACGTCTGAAGCAGTTATGATTGGTGGTGGACTTTCGATACTTCCTGGAACGATGAGAGAATTAGATGGGAGAATTTTTTTCGGATTAGCCGTTTCTTTTTTCATAAGTGGAGGAGCATACATTCTTGGAAATATTTCGGGAAGAATAATAAAATATTATGGGTAAAGATGTTTTATCGTTGCATTAAAGGTTAATGATGTTTTTTTTTAAAAACGTTTATTTTTTTATTTTCTCTAAAGTAACCTTTATATACAAATTCATTCTTTCTTCAAACATATGGCAGAATCAGAACAACTCAAAGAACTTGTAAGTTATATGCAGCAAAAAGGATTTGTCTGGGGACCAGAACCTGAAATTTATAATGGTCTTGCAGGATTTTATACCTATGCGCCTCTTGGAAAACTTCTTAAAAATAATGTTGAAAATGCAATTAGAAAAGTGTTTCAGAAACATGATTTTTGGGAAGTAGAGTGTCCCACAGTTATGCCTGCTTCTGTTTGGAAAGCATCAGGACATTTAGGCGGTTTTACTGATCCTGTTATTTCTTGCAGTAAATGTAAAGCAAACTTTCGAGTAGATCATTTAATTAGAGAAAAAGAACCTGACTTTGAACCTGCTGGAAAAGATTTACTTGCACTTATTCATAAATATAAAATGGTGTGTTCAAGTTGTAATGGCGCATTTAAAGATGAAATAAAACGCCACAGTCTTATGATGCAGACAACAATTGGTCTCGATACAGAAGCGTATAACAGACCTGAAACTGCAACAACAACATACCTTCCTTACTTACGCTATGTTGATTTTTTCAGAAAGAAAACTCCCTTTGGTGTTTTTCAAATTGGAAAGGCATACAGAAATGAAATTAGTCCAAGACAGCATATTCTTCGAGGCAGAGAATTTACCCAAGCAGAAGGTCAATTATTTATTTTACAAGAACAAAAAAATAACTTTGAAAAATTTGCAAAAGTTGAAAATAATACTCTCCCTTTTTGGGATTATCTTGCACAAGAAAAACAAACGCAGCCAGTAATAATGAGTTTGAAAGATGCACTTCTTCATAAAAAAATAAAATCACAAGCGTATGCATGGTCACTTCATCTCGCATATGAACTTTTTATTAGTATGGGAATTCCAACTGAGCGCATTCGATTTAGACAGCATCATCCTGACGAAAAAGCATTTTATGCTGATGATGCATGGGATATTGAAGTAAAAACAAATACCTTTGGTTGGGTTGAATGTTGCGGTATTCATGATAGAACAAATTATGATTTAACAGAACACGCAAAAGCTTCCGGAAAAAAATTAGAAGGAAGTTTTGAATCAGGAAAAGCAGTTTCTCACATTTTAGAAATTGCATTTGGAACAGACAGACCAACCTTTGCACTGCTTGATATATTCTATGAAAAAAGAGAAAAAGAAGAAGGTAAAACACTTCTCCATCTTCCTGCACATCTCTCACCGGTAAAAGCAGGAATTTTCCCTCTTGTAAATAAAGAAGAAATTATTTCTCTTGCAAGAAAAATAGAATCAGATCTTGGAAAAGATTTTATTGTGCAATATGATCAATCAGGTTCTGTTGGAAAAAGATATTTACGGCAAGATGAAATCGGAACACCATTTTGTATCACTGTTGACTTTGATTCACTTACAAATCAAGACGTAACTATTCGTGAACGAGAAACAAGTATGCAAAAACGAATAAAGATTGCTGAATTAAAAACAACAATACAAAAACTTCTTTCCTATGAAGTGAGGTTTTCAGATCTATGAAACAGAGACGCAGGTCTTTTATGAATCCTTTTGGAAAACTTTTTGTTTTTTTTATTTCGTTTTTTTCCTTTTCGTTTTTATTAGTTTTATTGTTTTTATCTTCAGTATTGACTATTCCTTTAGTATCTGCGGCCAATTCTTCATCGTTAAAATCAGATGTGCAATCATTAAAGGATGCAAGTTTTATAACAAAACTTGGTCCTTCAGGAAATGTGTGTCTTATTGTACAAACAGATATTCTTTCTTATTCCTATTTCACTCTCTCAAAAATACAAGATATTATTATCACTCAAAAACGTTGTGATGAACCAACGTTTGATGGAGTTACTATTAAATTTAATTCATATGAAGCATTTCTTAGATGGAAGAATGACCCAAAAAAAGTAACTGTTTCAGGTGCAAATATTGATTATTATCTATATGAGTCAAATTTTATTGAAAACGGCGGAATTTTAAAATGTACAGAAGATTTTAAGAAAAGATATTGTGATTCTGTAACTGAACTTGTAGGAAAAGATAAACTCACTCTCATTAACGCAGACTGTTGTTTGTCTCCTCTTGAAAAAATTCTTCCAAGTACAAGCGGTTTTTCAATTATATATTATCTTCTTATTGCAGTTGTGATTCTTGTTGCAGTTTTAGGATTACTCATTACAACAAAGAAAGCAAAAAAACAAGAAACAAATCCTGAACTTAGAGCATATGTAAAGACTACACGCATGCAAGGATATACTGATGAACAAATTAAAATCCAACTAAAAAATGCAGAGTGGAAAGAAGAGGAAATCAATACAGCTCTTGGAGAAAAATAGACTGAGACGGAATAGAATAAAATAGAATGAAATAGAATAAAATAGAATAGAATAAAATAAAATAACCTAGAATAAAATAACCTAGAATA
>OBEQ010468911.1_pt1 | contig 15514 bp, 13 predicted proteins | sample 1670901 | NCBI WGS metagenome assembly OBEQ01 (sample SAMEA104232315, study PRJEB22302) | groundwater metagenome | biome: forest; feature: aquifer; material: groundwater | place: USA | collected 2011-08-07 | depth 5.4 m | reverse complement strand
TCCATGACGTGGCACCAATGGCAAGTGGAATACCCGATTGACAAGAATACCGGCTTATTTTCCTTCTGGGCCTTTTCGAAAGCCTCGCCGCCCCAGGGATACCAATCCACCGGATTGTGGGCATGTTGAAGAAGATAGGGGCTTTTTTCGTGGGTTAAGCGATTGGTGTGAAGCGGCGCCTCGGCCGCATCGGAGATACCGGCCAGAAAAAAAACGGGGACAAAAAGACCAAAACTTGCGAATAAACAGGTTTCCATAAACTTTCCATTTTTGACCTGTTATTTTATTGCAAATAGAGGAAATTGTCGAGGAGCTTGAGAAGTTTTATTTATGGTACTTCCGGATCAAGAAAAGCTCACGGACCATGCGGATCGAATCCCGCACGAGGCGAATGCGGCTGTCTTTGCCTTCGCGCCACATGACGGGCACTTCTTTTATCTTAAGCCCTTTTTTTTGGGCCAAATATAAAATCTCCACATCAAAACTAAAACCCTCAAGGCGCTGCGCGGAAAAAAGGTTTTTTGCGGTTTCCTTCTTGAAACATTTAAACCCGCATTGCGTGTCCCCAAACCCGCACACAACAATCGTTCGCACGAGCGCGTTGAAGATCCGGCCGGCAAACCAACGCTTGAAGCTTTGCTGAACATCACAGTCTTTCGCATGAACGGCGCGGGAGCCGATCGCCACCTCATAACCTTCCTCCAAGGCCTTGATCAATTTGTCCATTTCTTTGATGGGGGCTGAAAGGTCCGCATCGCTCACGAGAATGACGCGGCCGCTTGCGGCTTTTACCCCTTCACGGACAGCCGCTCCTTTGCCGCGATTATCGTCGTAGCCCGCTAATTTGATTTTATCGTCATGGCGCTTTAGAACCAGCTCTTTTACAATCCGGGCTGTCGTGTCGCTTGACCCGTCGTTTGAAATGATAAGCTCCCACCGCCAGTTTTTAAGCGCCATGAATTGCCCGACGCGGCCGATGCATTCGGCAATAAATTTTTCTTCATTGTAAACGGGAATAACGACGGAAACGTCTATGGAATTCTCTTGGCCGGGCATTAGTTGAGTTTTTTTCGGAAAATCCGCTCTTTGAAATAAACAACCGTATAGGCCAGCCCTTTTTCCAAACCAACCCGTGGTTTCCATCCCAAGAGTTTCTTTGCCAGCCCAATATCCGGGCATCGCTGTTTCGGGTCATCCACCGGAAGCGGCTTATAAACCATCCGGCTTTTTGAGCCGGTCATCTGAATGATGAATTTTGCCAGGCGCAAAACAGACATTTCGTTGGGATTGCCCAAGTTAACCGGGCCGCTGATTCCGGAAAAGACCATTTTCTCAATTCCCTCAACCAAATCATCCACATAACAATAACTGCGCGTCTGGCTTCCGTCTCCATAAACCGTGAGCGGCTTGCCCAAGAGCGCCTGTGTGATGAAATTGGGAATCACGCGGCCGTCCTCCAAACGCATCCGCCGGCCGTAAGTATTAAAAATCCGGATGATCTTCGCGTCGAGGCCGTGCTCGCGGCGGTAGGCCAATGTGATCGCCTCGGCGAAACGCTTGGCTTCATCGTAAACCCCGCGCGGGCCGATGGGATTGACATGGCCCCAATACGCTTCTTTTTGCGGACTCACCAGAGGATCCCCGTAAACCTCGCTCGTCGACGCCAAAAGAAACGTCGCCCTGTTTTTTTTTGCGATGCCAAGCGCGTTATGAGTACCCAGAGAACCCACTTTCAGCGTCTGAATCGGATGCCTCAAATAATCCGGGGGACTGGCCGGAGAGGCAAAATGAAGCACGATGTCCACTTTTTCTGGAATTGAGATTCGTTCTGAAATATCGTGTCTGATAAATTTAAAATTTTTATTTCTGAAATGATGTTTTATGTTTGCCTTAGAGCCGGTAATAAAATTATCCAGACAAACCACGCGATGGCCTTTACGGATAAAATGGTCGCAAAGGTGCGATCCGATAAACCCGGCGGCGCCGGTGATCAAAATCGTTTTCTTTTTTCTAGAAGCCATCAAATACTCGTATCGTTTCCCTAAGGCCCTCTTTTAAAGAAACTTTAGGCCGCCACCCCAGTTCCCGCTTTATCTTCAAAATATCCGCGCAGGTCCGGTCCGGGTCTCCGGGACGCCGAGGGCCATGCGCCGGTTTTAAATCGGATCCTGTAAGCCCCAGAAGAGTTTGCACCAGCCTGTTCACCGAAGTAGTCCTGCCCGAACCCAGATTGTAAATCTGGCCATACGATTTTTGATTTCCCAATATTTTAAAGAAAGCCTCGACAACGTCGCCGATATAAATAAAATCCCTCGCCTGTTCTCCCGTCCCGTCTATGATGGGCCGTTTGCCTTTTAAAATTTTCGAAAGAAGGCCGGGCACCGCCAGCGAGTATTTGGACTCGGGGTTTTGCCTCGGCCCGTACACATTGAATATGCGTACCGATGTGGCGGGCAGGCCCTTTTCTTCAAAATAATATCTCACGTAGTGCTCGGCCAAAAGCTTTGCCATGCCATAAGGAGAGATGGGCTTCAAGTTTCCGCCTTCTTTTTGAGAATGGCTGATGGCGGACCCATACACCGCGCTGGTGGACGTGAAAATAAAATGTCTGACACCGGCTTTTTTGGCTTCGTCGAGCAAAAGAAGCGTTCCGGTCGTGTTGACTTCGTGCGACAAAAAAGGGTTTTCAACGCTCTTTACGACGGACCGGATCGCCGCGAAATGAAACACGGCATCGATGCCGGACAATGCTTTCTTGACATGCCGGATATTCCGGATGTCCCCTTCCACAAGCTGAATCTCGGCCGCATAGGGTTTGAGCACAGCCTTTGAACTGCTCGAAAAATTGTCTAGGATGCGCACCTTAAAACCTTTTCTTAAGAGCGCGCCGGTCATATGCCGCCCCACAAACCCGGCGGCGCCCGTGATAAGAACGTTTCTGATTTTATGCCGGCTCATAAAAAGAAAAGGTTTCCTTTCGGGGCAAACCCTCTCATTGCATTGCGCGTATCTAAAATAAGTCTGGCATTTCGCACGATCATTTTGTTGTCGAACGCCGCGTGGTCCGTTAAAACCACGACACAGGCTTGTTTTCTGACAAATCCCGGAGTCAGTTTTTGAGACTTCAAATGAATCTCACCTATTTCGACTGACGGTATCCAAGGATCGGAATAAGCAATCTTCGAGCCTTTTTCCACGAGGTGTCTCAGCACTTCAAGCGCCGGCGATTCTCTCAAGTCATCGATGTTTTTCTTATAAGACACGCCGAGCACGAGAACCGGCGCTTTTTTTAGAGGCACCTGTTTTTTATTTAAAAGAGCGGTGACGCGTTCCACCACGTATTCGGGCATCGATTCATTGATGGTCGAGGCAAGCTCAATCATTTTCGCCTCAAAACCATGAAGGCGCGATTTCCAGGAAAGATAGAGAGGATCGATCGGAAGGCAATGCCCGCCGATTCCGGGGCCGGGATAAAACGGCATGAAACCGAAAGGTTTCGTTTTGGCAGCTTCGATCACTTCCCAAATATCCACACCCAAGCGATGGCACATCACCGCTATTTCGTTGATAAGCCCGATGTTCACGCTTCTAAATGTATTTTCCAAAAGTTTCACCATTTCAGCGGTCCGCGCCGAAGAAACCGGCACAACGTTCTTCATGATCGCGCCATAAAGAAAACTGGCGGCTTTCGTCGAGTTTCTGCCGGCGCCGCCCACAACCTTGGGAATAGAAACAATGTCATAAGCCTTGTTCCCCGGATCCACTCTCTCGGGAGAAAACGCGAGAAAAAAATCTTTCTCGGGCAAAAGACCAGACTTTCTCAAAATAGGCAGCATCACCTCTTCGGTCGTTCCGGGATAAGTGGTGCTCTCCAGCACAATCAGCTGCCCTTTCTTTAAATGCCCGGCGATCCTTTGGGTCGCCTCAATCACAAACGAAATGTCCGGTTCCTTGGTCTTGCTGAGCGGGGTGGGAACACAGATAATCACCGCGTCCAAAGACGCGACCGATTTATAGTCATCCGTCGCTTTAAAAAACTTGCGGGCCGTCACCGCTTTCAAATCAGAAGAAACCACATCCAAAATATAGGACCGCCCTTCGGTGAGTTTTTTGATTTTTCCCCTGGAGATATCAATGCCGGTCACTGAAAAACCTTTTTTGGCAAAACTGACCGCCAGCGGCAACCCCACGTAACCCAAACCGATGACCCCCACTTTCGCCTGTCTAGTGCGAATGCGATCGAGTAATATTTTAAGCATTGATTTTATCTCTCCAATGATTTAAAACATCCAAAAGCGTTTTCTCGAAGGAAATAGCCGGTTTCCAACCGGTTTTTCTCCGGAACTTGGAAGCGTTCCCTATCATCACCGGCACATCATAAGCCCGCGCGCGGACCGGGTCTTTTTTTATTTTTATATGAACAGGGCTTTCCTTTAAATAAAAACTGACGACATCCTTTAGGCTTCGGCCGGTGCCAGACGCCACATGATATCTTTCACCGGGCGCGCCCTTTTCAAGGCTAAGCCAATAGGCCTTCACTACATCGCGGACATCCATAAAATCCCTGACCGCTTCCAAATTCCCAACATGGATGACAGGTTCTTGTTTGCCGGCTTCTATGAGGGCCACTTGCTTTGCAAAACTGCTGACGACAAAATCTTCCCTTTGTCCGGGGCCTGTATGATTAAAACTGCACGTCCTCACGATCTTAAGCCCAAAATTTCTGCCGTATTGATAGGCAAGGAGATCCTGGGACGCTTTCGAAACCCCGTACGGACTTAAAGGTCTTAGCGGAGTGGTCTCGACGGCGGGTGTTTCCCGCCGCGGAACCAGCCCGTATTGCTCACTTGAGCCGGCCACTTGAATCCAAACGCCAAGTCCCAGGCGTCTTACGGCCTCAAATAGATTGAGCGTGCCGATAACATTGACCGCAAAAGTGTCCTCCGGCAGGTCCCAAGACCGGGCCGCAGAAGATTGGCCCGCAAGGTGAAATATTCTTCCGGGTTTCACCTTTCGGATAAGGTCCCTGACACAACGGGCATCGCGGATATCACATTTAAAGAATGAAACTCCGCGCTTTTCAAAGAGGCCAAGGTTTCTATCCGTTTCTTTTCTCGGGCCGAGGGCGCCAAAAACATGAACACCCTTCCGGCTAAGTAAAAACTCAAGCAAATGTTTTCCGGCAAACCCTCCCGCGCCGGTCACGAGGACCTTCACGAAAACGCCCCGCTCAAGTATTCTTTGAGCGAGGCCTCCCAGCCTCGAAGCCGAACGCCAAAAGAAGCTTCGTAACGTTTTGTCGACATCACCGCATACGCGGGTCTGATCGCCAAGCGGTTTTTCAAATCTTTCTTGTCGATTTTCTCAACAGCAGCATTTTTTAATTTTAAAAATTCCTTGATCTTGAGCGTCATCGCATAGCGCGTAGCGCTGCCGGAATTGCAAACCTGGAAAATTTCGGAGTGCGCGGCCCCCGAGCCGACCCGCCCAAGAGACGCAAGACGGCGGCCGATTCTTTCCAGCGCCTCGGCCAGATCTTTCACATAAGTGGGCGAATCCTCCTGATCATCCAACACACGCACCACGCGCTCGTGAAGAAGTTTTTGCGTGATTGCGGTCACGAAATTATTTGGATTTCCAGCTCCGAAAAGCCAGCTCGTGCGCACAATTGCCGAGACAGCACAGTGCTCTTTCGTAAAACATTCTCCGGCGAGTTTGGTCATGCCGTAGATATTGACCGGGCAAGGAATATCGTTTTCCTCATAGGGCCGCTTGGAGTCGCCGTTAAACACATAATCGGTGCTCACATAAATAAAGGGGATCTTCTTTTGGCCGCATATCTCAGCCAGGATTTTTGTCGTAAGCGCATTGGACTCGTAGGCGAGCTTTGGATCTCTTTCACACCCGTCCACGTCCGAGGCAGCGGCAGTGTGAATGGCCAAATCAAACGAGCTTGAATCGCGAAATAACCTTTCTACATCCTCTTTACGGCTTAGATCACAAAGAAGATTGCCATCCTTTCCGCTTCTGGAAACTCCCGTTAAATCATGCTCTTTGGAAAAACGCCCGAGAAACGCCTTCCCCAGCATTCCCGATCCGCCCGTGATCAAAATTTTCATAACTTATCAATATAAGCCTTCTCATAATACCGCTTAAAATCTTCGCCCTTTTCCTTTATGGCTTTCCACCAATCCTGATTTTCCCGGTACCACAAAACCGTCTCGCGGAGTGATTGGTCGAATGAAAATGTTTCCCTCCACCCCAGCTTCTTTAGTTTTCCGGGATGGATCGCATAACGCCGGTCATGGCCGAGGCGGTCTTTGACTTTTTTGATCAGAGATTCGGGCTTCCCAAGAAGCCTGAGCAGGCGCCGCGTGAGATCGATGTTCGTCAAATAAGTGGAAGTGGAAATATTGTACGCCTCCCCGCTTTTTCCTTTTTGAAACACGCGCAAAATTCCGCGGCAGTGGTCCTCAACAAACATCCAATTTCTCACCTGGAGGCCGTTTCCGTAAAGAGGAAGCGGCTCATCGGAAAGCGCGTGCGAAACAAAAAGCGGGATGACTTTTTCAGGGTACTGATAAGGGCCGAAGGTGTTTGAGCCGCGCGTCACGGTGACGTGCATTTTGTGCGTATGCGCGTAAGCCAGCGCCAGCAAATCCGCCGCCGTTTTGGAAACAGAATAAGGGCTCGAAGGACTCAAGGCATCTGTTTCCTTAAAAAAACCTTTCGGACGGCTGCCGTATACCTCATCGGTGCTCACGTAAACAAATTTTTTAATCCCTTTCCGCCTGGCCGCTTCCAAAAGCGCGTAAGTACCGGAGGTGTTTGTCTTAAAAAAAGTTTCTCCGTCCAGGAGTGAGCGGTCCACGTGAGTTTCGGCGGCAAGATGAATAACAGCCGAGCAGCCTTCAAGCGCCTTATCCAGATCTTCTGAACTGCAGACGTCCCCCTTGAAAAACTCGTAACGCTCGTTTGTTTTGACTTCTCCAAGACGCGCCAAATCGCCGCAGTAAGTCAGCTTGTCAAAATTGACGATCCGTACCGACGGATCTTCTTTGAGCCAGAGTTTGATAAAGTGGGAGCCGATGAACCCTGCCCCTCCGGTGACCAGAACTTTCACAGCAAGAACCTTTCCGGATGAAGCCCGGCGGGAAATTTGGATTTAAGCGCTTTCTTTGCAACAAGCATATTGGCCCGCAGCAGGGATTCAAAAGTACCGCTGTCCGTCCACCAGCCTTTTAACACATCAAACTCAAGCCGCTCTTTTTGGATGTAGGCGCTATTCACGTCGGTGATCTCAAGCTCTCCGCGCTTCGAAGGTTTTAAGGTCTTAATGATATCAAAAACATGCTCGTCGTACATGTAAACACCAGTCACGGCCAGGTCAGACTTGGGCCTTTTGGGTTTTTCCTCAATCGATACGATTGTGTCCTTCTTAACTTCAGCGACACCAAACCTTTCGGGATCGTGGACTTTCTTCAACAGCACACGCGCACCTATTTTCTGCTTTCGAAAATGGCCGACGTACTCTTTGATGCTGTCTTCCAAAATATTGTCGCCCAAAACAACCACCGTTTTATAGCCTTCAGCAAAATGCTTCGCAAGTCCAAGCGCCTGCGCGATGCCCCCCTCGCCCTCCTGATAGGTGTAATTGATATGCGTCAGCCCAAACTGCTGCCCATTTCCCAAAAGCCTTAAGAATTCGCCGGCGTGATTGCCGCCGGTAACAATCAAAATATCTTTAATGCCCGCCTCCACCAAAAGCTCAATCGGATAATAAATCATCGGGCGGTTATACACCGGCAGAAGATGTTTGTTGGTGATCTTCGTCAGCGGCCCCAGGCGCCGGCCAAGGCCGCCGGCCAAAATGATTCCTTTCAAATCAGGCATGCGCTTCCTCCTCAAGATCTTCCGATAGAATAATAACGAAAACCCAGCTGCTTCATTCGCTTCGGATCGTATAGGTTCCGGCCGTCAACCACGACGGGTTGATTCAAGAGTTTTTTTACTTTTAAGAGATCGAGTTCTTTAAATTCATTCCACTCCGTGAGAATCACAAGACAGTCACTGCCTTTGCAAACCGAGTAACTGTCTTTGCAGTATTCAATGTCCTTTAAAAACACCTTGGCCTTTGCCATCGCGTGAGGATCAAACGCCTTGATCCGCGCACCGTGGGACTGAAGCTCCGAAATAATATCGACGCTCGGAGCAAACCGCATATCGTCCGTATTGGGTTTGAATGAAAGGCCTAATATCCCGATGGACTTCGAGCTCAAGTTCCATATCGCGTCTTCCACCTTCTTCACGAAAATTCTCTTCTGCGCTTCATTGATTTCCTCGACTGCTTTTAAAAGCTTGAAATCGTAGCCGAGTTTTTCCGCAATCCGAATGAAAGCCGAAAGGTCTTTGGGAAAACAAAACCCTCCGAAACCGATACCGGCATTCAAGAAATCCTTCCCGATCCTGCGGTCAAGACCCATGCCAAGCGCCACCTGATCGATATCGGCTTTGGCCGCGTCGCAAACATTGCTGATCGCGTTGATAAACGAAATTTTCGTCGCCAAAAAAGAATTGGACGCATGCTTTATGATCTCGGCGCTTTTGATATTGGTGATCACGATCGGGCTTTTCAACGGCTTGTAAAGGTCGGTCAAGATATCTCTGGCCTTGCTGGACTCCACTCCCAAAATGATCCGGTCGGGATTCATGAAATCCCGCACGGCGCTTCCTTCACGCAAAAACTCGGGGTTTGACGCCACATCAAACCGGGCGCCTTTTCTGGCATGGCGCAAAACCGTTTCGCGTATCCACTCGCCGGTCTGCACGGGCACCGTACTTTTCTCAACGATCAGTTTGTAGGACCGGATTTCCTTCGCAACGGTCCTCGCCACATTTTCCACAAAACTCAAGTCCGCTTCACCGTTTGGTTTCGGCGGAGTGCCGACTGCGATGAAAACCACTTCCGATTTTTGAGCCGCCGCCCCCAGATCCGTTGTGAACGATAATTTCTTTTTCTTTGCGCCCTCCCGAACCAGCTCTTCAAGACCGGGTTCATAAATGGGCATTTGGCCTTTCTTAAGCAAGGCTATCTTGCCTTTATCAATATCGACGCAGACAACCTCATGACCCAAATGCGCAAAGCACGCCCCCGAAACGAGCCCAACATACCCAGAACCGACTACGGCTATTTTCATGGCAAATCTATGTCCTGACAGCAGTGGGCGGTGTTCTTGGAGTGCGATAGGATTGAGTCAATCTAAAAGGGGTGTTTGGAAACGCTTTCAAACGCACCATAAAATAAAAAGTGTCCCCATGCCGAACGAAGTGGTTATAAGTAAAATCCACGATGACGCAGTTGAAGGTCCTCGATACCGTGACCTCAAATTCTTTAGAACCTTTTATAGGCTGTCTGAATTCATAACGCTCATAAAGGTGGAGCGCCCATTCCGGATTGACGGTCCAGCTCACCCCCGTCGTCAATTGATTGCTGGCATCACGCGCATACCGCTGTCCCACTGCCAGGTTGACCGCATCCTTAATATAGGAAACATCGATACTTTCGGTGTCTACAGCCCGTTTATGAGTGTCATAACCCACATGCGAAGTAAGACCCAGCCAGCTATAAGGATAAAGCTCCGTATCCAAGCCGACATTTTCCAAACGCTTGGAATCAAAATCCACATCAAAAAAAGGAATGACCCTCGCGAGTTCGCGCGTGGACAAAACTTTTGATCCCTTGCCCACATGTTGTTTTGTCTGGAGTCTATTCTCAAAACTAAAACGGATAAAGTTCTGCTTATCGATTGCGTCGAGTGAATCAAATTGAGCAAGCTCGGTCCTAAGCACATTCGGATTGGGACGGTAATTGTAACTCAGCGTCGGCGTGAAAATATGCCGTATCTGATTGTAGTCAAGCCCAAAAGCATCCAGGTAAGCATCGTAGATTTTATAAAAATGAACGCTCACGTCGAGTCCCGGATCGACGGTGCTCCGAAGCGTGTTTTCATCGCCGGATGCGATACGCGAATAGGCCGTCTGCCGCGTGCCGATCCTTGGCGTCACAGAAATATCCCCCACATGCCCCGCATAGGAAAGCGTGTGGTTCATGTCAAAGCGCGTCACATCCAGGTCAGTGTGGCTGCTTTCGAATTCTTTCTTAAGGTTAGAAAATTGTCCTTCTTCACGGAGGTAAAATGGGGTGTTAAAAAGTTCGCGGGTGTGGGTATCAAACCGGATCTCCGGATTTCTTTCCACCACCGTATAAAATTTGTCCAGCCGCTCACGCGCCAAAATGCTTAAGGTGTATTCTGGTTTGGCGGTGATAATCGAAATATAATTGTCCGGAAAAATATCCCGCTCATATTCCTCCCTGAAAAAGAAATCTTTCACCACCGTCGAGTCACTCAGCTTATTCCACTCGGTCGTCAGTGTCGTGTCACGCGTAAGCCTGGCCTGGTGCCTCCACTGAGCCCGGTACCGCTGGGGATTCGTGCCGATAGGCATCTTATCATCGTCGATGCGATAATATTTAAAGGACCCCTTTCCTACCTTTTCCCCTTTGTAGAAATTCTCCACGCCATACCCGATGCCGCGCTTGGCCCGGTAGTCCAAAAGAACATTGCCTTTTGATTTGAAGGCCGGGCCCTTGTTCAAATGATAGCGCCATTTACTCAAAAGGAAAGGGCCCCATTTTGAATTTTTCCCCGGTACCACCTGCACCGGCAAATGGTTATAATCCAAAAAATACTGCTCATAATAAGGGATAAAGAGCACGGGAACATTTTTCACAAGAAGAACGGCGTTGCGGAGCGTCACTTTTTCTCCTGGATAAATGTCCGCCTGTTGCGCTTGAATCTTGTAAAGAGGATCATCGCCGCAACACGTCGTGATATAACTGTCTTTCATTTGGTAATGATTTTCTTCGATCTTTCGCACTTCTTTGGCCTTGCCATAATAACTCGGCGGGATCGTCGCGTTCATTTTTGAGACATCACCGACTTTCGTGCCGAAATTGTACTCTGCATGATCTCCGGTGAACACACTCCCTTTCTGGATCAGCGTCACATGGCCTTCGGCAACCGCCTGTTTGGTCGCCATGTAAACCGTGATCTTGTCTGCGGTAAGCCGCGAACCTTCATAATCCACGGACACATGGCCCGTGCCTACGGCTTTTTGTTCTTCATGAAAATATTCGACGCTGTCGCCTTTCACCTGGATAGGGACGGTTTCCCCGAAAGCGCTGGAGAGAGGGAGAGAAAAAAATGTCAGGATAAAAATTAAAAGAGATCGTCTCATTAAAAATTCTTAATTTATCAAAGAGGCTGCCCCGATCAAACCGGCATCCACACCTAATTTTGCCGGAACTACTTTAACAGAACGGGCAGCTATCGGAAAAGCTTTTTTCATGATCGTCTGAACCACAGGCTTAAAGAGAATCTCACCGTTCTGCGCCAACCCGCCCCCCAAAATGATTTTCTGCGGATTCAGAATATTCACAAGGCCCACCAGCGCCGTTCCCAAATGCTCACCGGCCTCTCTCCAGACTCTTTTTGAAAAACGGTCGCCCTGTTTGGCTGCTTGGGCGACCCCGAGCGGCGTTATTCCGGATTTGTCCCTTTTAGCCCATCCGGATAGAATACTTTTTTCACCGTTCTTAAGCCGCCGCCTAACTTCCTCCACAAAATGCCCGCTTCCTACGTAAGTCTCGACGCACCCATGGTTGCCACAGGAACAAAGCGGCCCGTTTTCGTTGATCACCAGATGCCCTATCTCCGCAGCGGAAAATCTAGGCCCGTGAAAAAGTTTTCCGGCAATCACAAGACCCCCGCCGATACCGGTCCCTAGCGTAAGCGCGATGAGGTCCGTGACACCTTTCCCCGCGCCAAAACGGAATTCACCAAGCGTCATGGCATTGGCGTCATTGTCAACTTGCACAGGCAGTTTTAATTTATTCTCAAGAAGTGCCCTTAACGGGGTGTTGTTCCAGCCAGGGATGTTCGGAAAAAAATACACGAAACCCCTGGCCACATCAACAGGACCCGGAGCGCCGATGCCCACACCCCCTACCGCCAGGCCTTTTTTCCTTGCTTCCTTTATTATACCTTGAACATGGGAAGTCAAAACATTCAAAAACCCGGTACGGCTCGGCATCTGATGAGTCAAAAAATGCCTCCGAAACACCACCGTGCCTCGCGGACTCACAAGCCCAAGCTTAACACTGGTCCCGCCGATGTCCACGCCTATAGAAAATTGTTTCATACGAGGCGCTATTATACCTTGTTTTTCCACGATTCAAAATTCAAATCACATTCGGCGGCTCGGCTAACGCCGAAACACAGACCTTGTTGCGGCCCTGCTTCTTCGCCTGATAGAGCGCCGAGTCGGCCGCGTCAACGATGAAATGGGTGCTATTTAGTTTTCGTGAATAAGTCGAGCATCCCGCGCTGATCGTCACTTTTAAATTCTCATCATAGGCCTTGAAATTCCTCTCCTCGACCGCCTGTCGGATTCTCTGGGCGATGAAAAACGCGGTTGAGGCGTCCGTTTCAATCAAAAGCACCCCGAACTCCTCGCCGCCATAACGCCCCACTAAATCCAGCTCGCGGATATTCATTTTTATCGTTTCGGCCACCTGTTTTAAAACCGCATCTCCGACCAGATGGCCATAACGGTCATTGAAGTGCTTGAAATGATCCACATCCACCATCAAAAAAGACAGTTTAAAACCGAAACGTTTGGAACGGTCCACTTCTTTTTCAAAACGCTCCAAAAGATGCCTTCGCACATAAACACCGGTCAGCCCGTCCGTGATCGCAATCGTTTCAATCTTTTCATAAAGCTTGACCCTCTGGATTTCGGATAAAAAACGCCCGGTCAATAGCGAAAGCATCCGCTCATCATTCTCATGAATGCCTGACAGCAAAAGCACAGCCGACACTTTTTGGTCCACAAAAACCGGGTAGGCGGAAAACAATTCCGAGTCCGTCCATTGGGATCTTTTTTCCAAAACCAGACTCATAATCTTTTGCTCGGAAGGAAAAAGGCCGGCCTTTCTTTTTTTAGGGTACCTTAGAAAAAGGCTCTTGTCAAAAACCCCCTCAAAATCAGATGGATGAAGCTCAAAAACCTCTTCCGGGCTTTTGGGGCTTTCCTTTTCTTCGCCAAAAACAGCCAGCTTGATGACACCGGCTTTGAAATTTTTATAAAGCGCCTCGCCGAATATCAAAAAAGTTTCAAAACTTTCAAGGCTTTGCGACATCGCTTTTATCTTATCGTACAAGTACGTGATGCGGCGGGTTCTTTGGTCCAACGTTTCGACTTCTTCCATTTTATTTTGAAGCGCTTCTTTTTCCATTTCCAGCCTCCGTGAAAGCGAATCAAGCTCGGCCTCCAAAATCGCTGATCTGCAAACACTCCACCGCTTAAACTGAAACGAGCTCCAAAAAACAAGGAAAGAAGCGGCTACATAAAAAAGCCAGGCCAATGGGTCCAGGCCGCCCTTCACAGCGGTTGCGGCGGCTAAACCGAAAATAAGGCAGACTGTAGAAATTCTTAAATCCTTCCGCTCAAACAAATTGGCCGCAAACAAGACAGAAAACCACACGGCGTCAAATATCAGATACTTCCACATACCCTGTTTCTTCCCGTGTTCTTCGCGTGATACATGCGTTCGTCCGCAATCCACAAAAGTTCCTCTTTGGACCGGCCGTCTTCGGGAAAGGTGGACACCCCGAACGACGCGGTCACGCCGGTTTCGACACGTCTCAATAGGATCTTGCCTTTTTCGATTTCAGCCCTGATGTTTTCCGTTACGGCAAGCGCTTCGTTTTTTCCTTTGTTCGGCAAAAGGACCTCAAATTCCTCCCCGCCGTACCTTCCCGCCAAATCAACGGGCTTGATGCATCTGGAAATAATGGAAGCTGCGTTTTTCAGCACAAAATCACCGGCTGCGTGACCGTATTCATCGTTGTAATGTTTGAAGAAATCAATATCAAACAGTATCAATGAAAAAGATGCGGCATTGAGACTCGCGCGGCGTATTTCTTCAGACAGCCTCTCTTGAAAATAGCGGTTGAGATAAAGCCCTGTGAGGCCGTCCCGTATGGCAAGCTCTCCCATTTTCTCATACAAAAGAATGTTTCTGAGCGTCACGGCGCCAAGGCTTGAGAAGATGTCGAGGAGCCTCAAGTCATCCGCTTTAAACGCACCCGGTTTTTCGGCATCCACACGCACAACACCCAAAACTTTATTTTCGGTGATGAGCGGACTTGCGCAAAGCGATCTTGGGGCAGCTCGGCCTTCTTTTTGAGCGGCCAAGAAGCGGAAATCGTTTCTCACGTCATCGCTCACGATCGCCTGGGACCGTTTCATGACCCATCGGTCAAAAACAGTCCCCTCCTTGTCCTGAAGCGGCCCGCCATCCCGCCTTTTTCCGAAAACCAGATACAGATCCTGCTTTTTGGGATCCACAAGATACAAAATACATTCCTCGGCTGAGGGAAAGGAAGCCAGGGCCTCACACACCACTTCTTTGGCGGCAGCTTCAAGCGTCTTTTTTTCTTTCAAGACCTCGGAAAATTTCTGCAGGCTTAAGAAACGGTTTATTTTTTCGTCGGTCGCTTTCTTGAGTGAAACAAACTTGAGGAATTCTTTCTCGGCGAGCTCTGACTCTTCGCTTAATTTTTCCTTAACGAGGATCTTGTTGCGCGTGTTTTTTTGGACCGCCTGAAAATGAAATAAACAAAACACGAAAAAAAGAGCATAGGCCGGAAGCTGTGAAAATATTTCTGGTTCTTTCGCGCTCAAAGCAACGTAGACAGCCGCTGCCGAAGACAAAAGGCTTAAAACCGCCGCGAGGACCGGGCCTGAAAAAATCCAGGCAAAGAAAAGCACAAGGTACGACAGAAAAAACTGAAGGCCAAAAAGTTCATTGGAGACATGGAGATCAATCCGGAGGCCTGGCAGATAAAAAAACAGGGCCAGCGCCCATAAGATAAATGCTATGAGTGGAATGAAAAATGGCGGCAAAGAGAGAAAGCTGCCTCCGCTATTTTTTAAAAAATAGCTTTTTCTGTGGCTTTATCGAAAAAATGGGCCTTCCCCATGTCGAAAACAAGATCAATGTCCTGATTGACGCTGGGACGCACCTGTCCGGAAACACGTGCGATAAAGGCGCTCGTGCCGGTGCGCAGATAAAGATAGGCTTCGGCGCCCATGGGTTCAACCACTTCGCAAGTGGCCCGGACGGTATTGTCCGTCGAGGCCTCCGAGGCGAAAAGTTTGTCGTAGATGTCCTCCGAGCGGATCCCGAAAATAATTTCTTTGTTCTCGTAAGGAATCAATTTCAGTACCACCGCATCTACGATCCGTACTTTGAAAGGGCCGTTCATGAAGTAAAACTTATTATCCATTTTGACAATCTGGCCTTCCAAAAAATTCATCGGCGGGGTGCCGATGAAACAGGCCCCAAACTTGTTCACCCCCCCCCCGTGAAAGACGCAGGGGGCGGCCC
>OBEQ012613888.1_pt1 | contig 15516 bp, 15 predicted proteins | sample 1670901 | NCBI WGS metagenome assembly OBEQ01 (sample SAMEA104232315, study PRJEB22302) | groundwater metagenome | biome: forest; feature: aquifer; material: groundwater | place: USA | collected 2011-08-07 | depth 5.4 m | reverse complement strand
GCCACCAGCGCCCACAGGAACCCGGCCTCCACGGCGCCGCGGCGGAGGGCGAAGCGGACGGCCACGAGGACGAGGGCCGTGGCGAAGGCGAGGAGGGCCGGGGCGGGGAAGTGGGCGAACTCGCCGATCCGCGCGAGGAGGCGGGGCCGGGCCAGCGCGGCGTCGCCGCACAGCAGGGCGACCACGATCGTCTGGGCCGCGAGGAGGGCCGCGTTGAGCTTCCCGTACGGGGACAGGAGCCCCCGCTCGGTGAACCAGGCGAAGAGCCCGAGGTCGAGCGGCAGGATGAGCGCGATCCCGCCCCAGACGACGGCGCCGGGCAGGGTGTTCTTGAGGCCCGCGACCGGGAACAGGGAGACGCCCCAGGTGGCCAGGGCGATGGCCACGAGCGCGAAGATCACGCGGATCCGGTCGAAGCGCCAGGCGAGCAGGACCCCCGAGACGAAGACGACGTAGCTGAGCGCGGGGACGAGGCCGGCGAAGGCCGCGCGCAGCGCGGGCGACCGGAGCAGTCCCGCCGTGGCCAGGAGCACGAGGCCTCCGGTCACCAGTGCCGAAAGCGAGCCTTTGAAGGCGAGGAGGGCGGGCTGACGCAACATCTCCAGCGTAGCAACGGAGAATCGGCACCCGAAGTAAATCCGGCGGCGCCGAAGTGCCCGCAAAACGGGCGGTTGATCGCCCCGCCCGGGAGCCGTACCATCGCGGGTATGTGGCAGGGGCGCGTGGTCTCGATCCACCTCGCGAAGGAGGCGTCGGCGCCGATGGACTCGGTCGTCGAGGCGCGCGCGGTGCCCGGGCGGGGCCTGGAGGGTGACCGGTACTTCGAGGGCCGCGGCTTCTACTCCCGGAAGCCGGGGTCAGGCGGGCGCGAGGTCACGCTGATCGAGGTCGAGACGGTCGAGGCGCTGTGGAGCGGCGTGGTCAACGCCGGGGGCGATCGGACGGGCATCAAACTCTCCGCGGCCGAGACCCGGCGGAACATCGCGACGGCCGGCGTGCCGCTGAATCACCTGGTCGACGTGGAGTTCTGGGTCGGCGGGGTCCGCATGCGGGGCACGCGCCTCTGCGAGCCGTGCCAGCATCTCGAGGACCTGACCCAGCGGGGCGTGCTGGCCGCGCTGATCCACCGCGGCGGGCTGCGCGTCCGGATCCTGACCGAGGGCGTGATCCGCGTCGGCGACGTGATCCGGCCGGCCGAGGACGCGCGTTGACGCCCGCGCCGAGGGAGGACGCGATGGATGGCCGCACTCCGGAGGACGTGGCGCGCCGGCTGGAGACGCTGGAGCGCGAGAGCCGGCGCTGGAAGCGCGTGGGACTGCTGGTGCTGGTCGGCGCCGCCGCGGGGCTCGTGATGGGGCAGGTGCGGGCGCCGGCGGACACCATCGAGGCCCGGCGAGTCGTCGTGAAGGACGCGAGCGGCGCGCCGCGGGGCGTGCTGAGCGGCACGAACGACGGCGCTGTCCTGGAGCTGTACGACAAGGACGGCGACCGGCGGGCGGTCCTCGGTCTGGCGGGCGACGGCTCCGTGGTTCCCTCGCTCTCCGCCAAGGCGGAGAAGGTCGGGGCCTGGCTCTCCACGACGTCCTTCGGACAATCGAGCCTGCAGTTCGCCGACCGGAGCGGGACGACGCGGATCGCGGCGGGGCTGACGGCCGACGGCTCCTCCGCGCTGTTCATGCGGGACAGCGACGGCCTGGCCCGGGCGGGGCTCGGCATCGGCATCGACGGCCGCCCGTTCCGGTTCCCGTAGCAGGCTGCTGAAAAAGGCCCAACCGACTCGGGCCTCGCATCGCGGCGGGTTCGAAACAGCCTCGCCGACGCCGCTCCGCTCGAACTTCGGTCGTTGGCTCGGTCGCTCCTCCCCGCGTGGCCTCGCGAGGCGGAGCCGAAGGCGAGCCGAGCATCAGATCAACTCGGGCCTCGCCTCGCGCCTTCGGCGCTCCGCTCGAACTGCGGCCGCCTCCCATCTGGACCTTTTTGAGCGGCCTGCTTCGAGGTCCGCCGACGCTCGTCGGGTGCCGACATGTGTCGGCCTCCGAACGTCAATCTGTCACGTTTGTGTCATTCCGGACCGGCGGGAAGCCGCGTCCGCCCTGAAAAAACCCGGATTTCCCCGCGATCACGCGGTGGCGTCACTCTTGCTGACAGTGCCGTTCCAGTTGTCCTCCGGCAGAACGCCGAGATTACACGGAGGTGATGGAATGGCCCTCTTCGATCAGCCCTCGACGCTCCTGACCGTCGATCCCTCGGTCCTCCCCGCGCCGCACGGTCGGGGACCGACGGGCTGGCCACTGAAGGTGTGCGAGTGCCCCTGCGAGCAGCCGATCCCGTGGGCGCGCGACAGCCGCGAGCACGCGTGGGTCGCGCCGCGCCTGTACAACTCCCGTCGCTTCATCAACCGGGACCACGAGGCGGCGTGGAAGCGGAGCCTGAAGAACACGCCCGGGGCGCGGAGTGGACGCGTCTCGCGCGCGCGGATGTGGCCGGGGATCTCGCACCGGACGCTCGAGAGCATCACCGAGTGCGGCCGCTGCGGGAACCAGGTGAACCTCCGCCTCGTGGGCGTCGGCAAGGCCTGTCACTGCGGCCACATCACGTACTGCTGGGAAGGGGACTGGGCGAGGGAGTCGCTGCAGGCGGCGATGTCCGGCCGGTCCTGAGACGAGTCTCCGCGCTGCTGCCGCCGCGGCCGGCCGAGCGCCGGCCGCGGCCCTCCCTCGAATTCCCTCCCCGCCGGCCCTCTCTCTCGGTATGCTGCCTCCCGGCAGTTGGTCGAGCATCCGGGCGGGGAGCGCCGAACCCGAAAGGCAGGGCACGATGACGGTCGAGAAGCGGGATCGCAAGCGTCTTCGGCGGCAACGGGACGAGCTGCTGGAAGGGCTCTACGAGCTGGCCAAGCAGGAGCGGCGTCGCCTGGCGGACCAGGTCTCCCGGGAGTTCACGGAGGCGGTCGACGCGCTCGAGGATCTGGACGCGCTGGAGGAGGAGGAGCGCCAGAAGGCGATCGGCTGAGCCTCAGCGCAGCTCGGCCCGGTACGTCTCCGCGAGCGTCAGGTACACGAGGAAGGACACCACCCCCGCGGCCACGAGAGGTGGTTGCCGGTGGTGGCGACCAGGTAGGTGGCGATGAACGGCGCCGTGCCGCCGAACGCGGCGACCGCGAGGTTGTAGGGCACCGAGATCGCGGTGTAGCGGATGCGCGTCGGGAAGATCGGGGCGAGGATGCCGATGCGACCGTACGGCGGCAGGACCCCGATGAGGAAGGTCGAGACGCCCATCAGGATGATGGTGGCGGCGAGCGCGTTCCGGCGGCCGCGCCTGTCGCCGTGGTGGCCGAAGAAGAAGCCGCCGAGGGGCGCATGAAGAAGCCGACGCCGAAGACGCCGAAGCCCAGGAGCGGGGAGCGGTTCGGGACGTCGGAGGGGAAGAAGAGCGCGCCGATGGTCGGGGCGAAGTAGGCGTAGACCGCGAAGTCATACCACTCGATGACGTTGCCGATCGTGCCCGCGACGATCGGCAGAGCGGCGGCGCGCGACTTCGCCGGCTGGCTCACGGCGGCCTCTTATAGCACACTACTGCTCCATGGTCCCGTCCTCGCCCTGGCCCGGCGACGCCAAGGTCGCCGTCATGCTCACGTTCGACTTCGACGCCGAGAGCGGCTGGCTCTCGCGCGACCCCGCGCACCGGGACCGGCCCGGCGTGCTGTCCCAGGGCCGGTATGGCGCGACGGTGGGTGTGCCGCGCCTCCTCGACCTGCTCGCGGCCGAGCGGGTGCCCGCGACGTTCTTCATCCCCGGCTGGGTGGCCGAGCAGCATCCCGAGCGGTGCCGCCTGATCCGCGACGCCGGCCACGAGATCGGCCATCACGGCTACCTGCACGAGCGGGCAAAGCCCGAGGACCCGGCCGGCGAGCGCCGGGGCCTCGAGCAGGGGCTGAAGGCGCTCGACGCCGTGCTCGGCGTCAAGCCGGCGGGCTACCGCTCGCCCGGCTGGGACCTGACGCCGATCACGCTCGAGTGCGTGCGCGCGCACGGCATGATCTACTCCTCGAACCTGATGGACGACGTCTTCCCCTACGTCCACCGGGGAACGCCGGTCGTCGAGCTGCCCGTGCAGTGGGCGCTCGACGACGCGCCCTTCTTCCTCACGCACCCCACGTTCCTGAACCGCCCGCTCCAGAGCCCGGAGACGGTCTTCGGGATCTGGCGCGACGAGTTCCTGGGGATGTACGAGTGGGGCGGGCTCTTCAACCTCACCTGCCACCCGCAGCTCATCGGCCAGCCCTCGCGGCTCCTGTGTCTCCGCCGGCTGATCCGCTTCATCAAGGAGCACGACCGGGTCTGGTGGGCGACCGGGCGCGAGGTGGCCGAGCACTGGCGGGCGAGGACGGCATAGGCCATGACCGAGGGACTGAGGCTCGAGCAGCGGGAGACGGTCGCGACGCTCTGGATCGACCGCCAGGCGAAGATGAACACGATCACGGTCGCGATGCGGAACGAGCTCCCCCGCATCTTCCGGGAGCTCGACACCACCGACACCGTGCGGGTGGTCGTGGTCCGGGGCGCGGGAGGGAAGGCGTTCAGCGCGGGCGGCGACGTGAGCGAGTTCCTGACGCTCGCGCCCGCGGACCTCGAGGCGTGGGGCGACACGGTGAGCGCGCCCGAGCGGTGCCGGAAGCCGGTGATCGCCGCCATCGACGGCTATGCGATGGGCGCCGGCCTCGAGCTGGCGCTGGCGTGCGACTTCCGCGTGGCCACGCGGCGCTCGGAGCTGGCGTTCCCCGAGATCCGGCTCGGCATGATCCCGGGCAGCGGGGGGAGCCAGCGGGCCCTGCGGCTGATCGGCATGACGCGGGCGAAGCTCTTCATGATGACGGGGCAGCGGATCCCGGCCGAGCGGGCCGAGGCGTGGGGCCTCGTCACCCAGGCCGTGCCCGACGACGGGCTCGACGACGCGGTGGCCGCGCTGGCCCGCGAGCTGGCGGAGCGCGCGCCGCTCGCCCTCCGCGCGCTCAAGACGGTGCTCCAGCGCGGCGCCGACGCGCCGCTGGAGACGGCGCTCGAGCTGGAGCGGAAGGCGTACGCCTGGCTCCGGTCGACGCACGACTACGCCGAAGGGGTCACCGCCTTCCTCGACAAGCGCGCGCCGAGGTACGAGGGCCGATGACGCGCGCAAGCGGGCGCGCCCGCTGATGGCCGCGGAGGGCCGCTGGATCGGCCGGCCGGTGAAGCGGGTCGAGGACGCGCGCCTCCTGACCGGGCGGGGGCGGTTCGTCGACGATCTCCCGATCCCGAACGTCCACCACGCCGCCATCGTCCGCTCACCGCACGCCCACGCGCGCGTACGCGGCTACGATACGGCCGGCGCCCTCGCCATGCCGGGCGTGGTCGCCGTCCTCACGGGCGCCGATGTCGCCGCCCACACGCGGCCCTTCCCGGTCGGCGTGACGGCGCCGGTCCGCTACTTCGGCGCGGCCACCGACAAGGTCCGCTTCGTGGGCGAGCCGGTGGCGGTGGTCGTCGCCCGCGACCGCTACGCGGCCGAGGACGCGGCCGAGCGGGTGGTCGTCACCTACGAGCCGTTGCCCGCCGTCGTCGACCCCGAGCGCGCGCTCCGCGACGACGCGCCCGTGCTGCACGAGGCGGTCGGGTCGAACCTGGCCTGTCACCGGCGCCTCGTCTACGGCGATCCCGATCGGGCCTTCGCCGAGGCCGACGTCGTCGTCCGCGAGCGGTTCCGGTATCCCAAGTACGCGTCGACCCCCATCGAGACCTACGGCGTGGTCGCCCGCTGGGACCCGTTCGAGGGGGTGCTCACCGTCTGGTCCAACTTCACGGGCCCGTTCGCCATGCATTCGCTCGTGGCGCGCGCGCTCCAGCTCCCCGAGAACCGGCTGCGGTTCGTGATCGCGCCGGACATCGGCGGGAGCTTCGGCATCAAGTCGAGCCTCTACCCGTACCTCGCGCTGATCGGGCTGGCCGCGATGCGCGCCGGCGTGGCGGTGAAGTGGATCGAGACGCGCCGCGAGCACCTCCTGGCATCCTCGAGCGGCACTGACCGGATCGCGGAGCGGGAGCTGGCGGCCCGCCGCGACGGGACCATCCTCGGCATGCGCTGCCGGTGGTACGACAACGTCGGGGGCTACCTCCGCGCCCCGGAGCCGGGCTGCACCTTCCGCCCGGTCGGCAACTACGTCGGCCCGTACCGGTTCCAGCACCTGGAGGTCGACGCCTCCGTCGTGATGACGAACAAGATGCCGACGGGCCCGAACCGCGGCTACGGCTGCGGCCACCTTTACTTCGAGACCGAGCGCATGGTGGACCTCCTCGCGGCGAAGCTCGCGCTCGATCCGGCGGAGGTGCGGCGGCGCAACCTGATCCCGCGCGACGCGTTCCCGTACCGCACGCCGACCGGCGGGCTCTACGACAGCGGCGACTTCGAGGCGGCGCTCGACCAGGCGCTCGCCCGCGCCGGGTACGACGAGCTGCGGCGGATGCAGGCCCAAGCGCGCGCCGAGGGCCGGCTGGTGGGCGTCGGGATCGCCCTCGCGGTCGATCCGTCGGTCTCGAACATGGGCTACGTGGCGATCGCCCTCGACCCGCAGTACCGGGCGAAGCCCGAGTATCTCCCGAAGTCGGGCGCGACCGAGGCGTGCACGATCACCGTGGACCCCAGCGGGCGCGTGGTCGCGGTCCTGGGCACGGCGCCGCAGGGCCAGGGCCACCAGACCGTGGTGGCGCAGGTCCTCGCCGAGGAGCTGGGCCTCGATCCCGGCGAGATCGCGGTCGTCGACGAGATGGATACCTTCACCCGGATCTGGTCGATCTCGTCAGGGACCTACTCGAGCCGCTTCGGCGCCATCGGCGTCAGCGCCGCGGCGCTGGCGGCGCGGAAGCTCAAGGCCCGGCTGATCGAGCAGGCGGCGGCGCTGATGGAGCGGCCCGCCGACGCGCTCGAGTTCCGGGACGGCGCGGTGCGGGCGCGGAGCGGCCCCGGGCCGAGCTACTCGATCAAGGAGCTGGCCGGCCACGCGCACTGGAACAGCGCGGCCGCGAGCGCGGACGGGGAGCCGGGCCTCCAGGCCACCGCGGTGTTCGGCTTCCCGGGCGCGACCGCGGTCGACGCGGACGATCGCGTGAACTCCTCGAGCACCTACGGCTTCATCGCCGAGGTGATGGGGGTCGAGGTGGACCCGGAGACGGGGTGCGTCCGGATCCTCAAGTACGTCACGATCCACGACGCGGGCACGATCATCAACCCGCTCATCGCGGAAGGGCAGATCCAGGGCGGGGCGCTGCACGGCCTCGGGGGCGCGCTGTGGGAGGAGATCCAGTACGACGAGAACGGCCAGTGCCTGACGGCGACGCTGATGGACTACACGATCCCCTGCGCCAGCCAGGCGCCGGCCGTGGAGATCGGCCACGTCGTCTCGCCGTCTCCGTTGACGACGCTCGGGTCGAAGGGGCTCGGGGAGTCGAGCGCGATGACCGTGCCGGCCGTGATCGCCAACGCGGTCAGCGACGCCCTGGCGCCGCTCGGCGTCGGCATCACCGAGCTGCCGATCACCCCCGCGCGCCTCTGGGCCCTCATCGCGTCGCGCCGGGTCTGAGTGCGGCGGGCGGCATCCGCCGGTAGAACTTCGCGACGTGGGGACGCAGCGCCCGCGACCTGCGCGAGGGCCACCTGCCGCGCGGTCTTCCGAGTCAACTCGACGAGCAACCCGAAGTCCGCGGAATCGTGAGGGTCGCCTGACGTGGGCAGGCCCGAGGGCATTACGAGAGCGGCGGCCTACCTGCGAAGTCAGCACCGACAAACAGGATCTTGACGTCCAGCTTGACGAGATCCGGGAGAACCTCGCACGGCGAGGTTGGGAACTGTTGTCCTAGCGACGTCGCCTCGGGAGCGTGGGAGGATCCGTCAAGCAGCCCGTCGAGGCCTTTGAGCCAACAGGTCGGGAGCCGGGTCCCGGCGTATTGACAAGTGCCGCCCATTGACTGTAGGGTGCAGCCCACTCGCAAATCGACCGTCCGGCCCTCAGGGGAATCGATGACCTGGATCGGGTCCCTGGGCAACCTTGCGACGCGCTCGCCGGTCCCCACGGGCCATGCGGTCGCGCACTCGCACCTCGGGGGCTGAAGGCGATGGCGCTGCTCAGCTTGGAAGGGCTGCACCTGAACTTCGGCGGCGTGGCGGCCTTGGCCGGCGTGAGCCTGGACGTCGATGCCAACGACTTCTTCGCCATCATTGGGCCCAACGGCGCGGGCAAGACCAGCGTCTTCAACTGCATCAGCGGCATCTATGCGCCGACGCGCGGGCGCATCCTCTTCGACGGGCAGGACATCACCCACTGGAAGCCCCACCGGCGTGCCATGCTCCGCATCGGGCGCACCTTCCAGAACATCGCCCTCTTCAAGGGCATGACCGTCCTGGACAACATGAAGATCGGCCGGCACATCCATCTCCGCTCGGGGGTCGTGGCCTGCGCTCTGTACTACGGCAAGGCGGCCCGCGAGGAGCGGGCCCACCGGGCCACGATCGAGCGCGAGATCATCGATCTGCTGGAGCTCCAGGACATCCGTCACAAGATCGTCGGCACCCTGCCCTACGGTCTGCAGAAGCGAGTGGAGCTGGCCCGGGCCCTCGCCCTCGACCCCGTCCTGTTATTGCTCGACGAGCCCACCGCGGGGATGAACGCGGAAGAGACGGAGGACATGGTGCGCTTCATCCTGTACATCAAGCAGGTGAGGCGCCTCACCGCGGTGATGATCGAGCACGACATGGGCGTCGTGATGGACATCTCTGATCGGGTGGCGGTGCTCGACTTCGGACAGAAGATCGCCGAAGGCGCTCCCTCCCAGGTCCAGCGGGACCCCGTGGTGATCAAGGCCTACCTCGGCGAGGAGATCGAGCCGGCCTAGCGCTCGAAGAGACCGGCATGGATCAGGAGACGCTCCCGCGATTGCTCGTCGCCCAGGCCCAGCGGCTCGGCCGCCACCAGGTCGCCCTCCGAGAGAAAAAATACGGCATCTGGCAGGAGGTCACCTGGGAGCAGTACGCGGGGCATGTCCGCGCGGTGGGCCTGGGCCTCGTGCGCCTCGGGCTGGCGCGAGGCGACAGGCTGGCGGTGATCTCCGGGAACCGGCCGGCCTGGCCCTACGTCGAACTGGGGGCCCAGTCGGTCGGCGCGGTCCCGCTCGGGATCTTCGTAGACAGCCTGCCCGAAAAGGTCCGGTTCATCCTCGATCACAGCGAGGCGCGCGTCGTCCTGGTCGAGGACCAGGAGCAGGCGGACAAGGTCCTGAGCGTGCGCGGCATGCTCCCCCGACTCGAGCGGATCATCGTCGACGACATGCGGGGGCTGGAGACGAACCAGGACCCGATGCTCGTCAGCCTGGAGGCGGTGGAGGAGCTCGGGCGTGAGCTGGACGCACGCGAGCGGCACCGTTACGAGGCGCTGCTCGAGCAGAGGCGTCCGGCCGACGTGGCCCTGCTCTCGTACACTCCGGGAACCACCGGCGTGCCGAAGGCGGCGATGCTCAGCCACCGCAACCTCCTCGCCATGGCGGTGGGCGTCACGCGGGTCGATCCGGTGCACGAGACCGACGAGATCGTCTCGTTCCTCCCCTTCTCCTGGGTGGGCGAGCAGCTGATCAGCCTCGCCATCGCCCTGCACGCGGGGGCCACCGTGAACTTTCCCGAAGGGCCGGCGACGATGCGCGCCGATATGCGCGAGGTCGGACCCCACGTGATGCTCGCGCCGCCGCGCGTCTGGGAGACCATGTGCTCGGACCATCAGGTGCGGATCGCCGACGCGGGCGCCTTCAAGCGCGCGGCGGCGCGCGCCGCTCTGGCCGTCGGCGAGCGCGTGGCCGCGCGCGAGATGGGCGGGGCGCGGGTGGGGTGGGGCTGGCGCCTGCTTCACCGGCTCGCCCACGTCCTGGTGTTCCGGACCATGCTGGACAAGTTCGGCCTCTCGCGCGTCCGGTACGCCTACAGCGGCGGCGCCCCGCTCGGCCCGGAGGTCTTCCGCTTCTTCCGCGCCATCGGCCTCAACCTCAAGCAGGTGTACGGCCAGACGGAGACCGCCGGCATCTGCGTGCTGCACCCGGACGGCGAGGTGCGGGCGGAGACGGTGGGGAAGCCGACGCCCGGGACTCAAATCCGCATCTCGGACACGGGTGAGATCCTGATCGCCGGCGACGGTGTGTTCCTCGGCTACCACCGGAGTCGGGAGGTCATCGCGCAGGTGCTGGAGGACGGCTGGCTGCATACGGGCGACGCGGGCCTGCTCGACGAGCAGGGCCATCTGATCATGATCGACCGGCTCGCGGACGTCCTGAGGGTGGCCGACGGCTCGCGCTTCTCCCCGGCCCTCATCGAGAACAAGCTGAAGTTCAGCCCCTACATCCGCGAGGCGGTGGTCATCGGCGAGGATCGGCCGTACATCGCCGCCCTGATCCAGATCGACATGGGCGCCGTCAGAGGCTGGGCCGAGGTCAATCGCCTGCCCTTCACCACGTTCAAGGACCTCTCCCGCAAGGCGGAGGTGTCCGCGCTGATCGCCGAGGTGGTGGCCCGCGTCAATCGCGACCTTCCCGCCGCGGCCCGGATTCGCGACTTCGCGCTGTTCGACAAGGAGCTCGACGCCGACGATGACGAACTGACGCGGACCCAGAAGGTCCGCCGCCCGACCATTCTGACGAAGTTCAAGGACCTGATCGAGGAGTTGTACGCGCGGGACGATGCGAGGGCGGCGAGATGAGCGAGCAGATCGTGTTCATGCTCCAGCTGGTCATCACCGGCATCGCGGTGGGCGGCGTGTATTCCCTCATGGCCCTGGGGTTCGTCCTCATCTACAAGGCGTCGAGCGTGGTCAACTTCGGGCCGGGCGAGCTGGTGCTGTTCGGCGCGTACGTGGCGTGGGCCACCATCTTGCAGATGCGGCTGCCGCTGTACGTGGCGTTGCCCCTCACGCTCGTGGTCGCGATCCTCCTCGGGCTCGTCATCGAGCGCGGGGTGCTGCGCCCGCTCATCGGCGAGCCGATCATCGCGGTCATCATGGTCACCTTCGGGTTCGCCAGCGTGATCCGCGGGGTCCTGAACATGACGTGGGGGAGCGACACGCGTCCGTTCCCCACCCTGTTCTCTCCCGAGCCGTTCCACCTCGGTCCGGTGCCGGTGTCGCCGGTGCACCTCTGGAGCTTCGTGACCGTCATGGTCCTGCTCGCCGCGTTCTCCCTCTTCTTTCGCTTCTCCGTCACCGGGATGGCCATGCGGGCCACCGCCGACAACCAGCAGGTCGCCCAGTCCCTGGGGGTCAGCGTGAAGTGGGTGTTCGCCCTCTCCTGGTGCATCGCCACCGTGGTGTCAACGCTGAGCGGGATCATCCTCGGGAGCGTCCGCGGCGGGGTGGACTTCTCGCTGGCCGATCTCGGCCTGAAGGTGTTCCCGGTGGTCATCCTCGGGGGGCTCGACAGCGTCGCGGGGGCCATCATCGGCGGCGTGCTGATCGGGGTGCTGGAGAATCTCTCGGGGGGTTATCTGGACCCCATCCTCGGCGGCGGGGTGAAGGAGGTGGCTCCCTTCGTGGCCCTCGTCATCATTCTCATGTTTCGCCCGCACGGCCTCTTCGGGAAGGTCGAGATCGAGCGCGTGTGATGAAGTGCGGCGGATTCCGGGTCAGTTACCGCGCGGACGAGCGGATCTTCGACACCACCGTGCCGATCGTCACCCTGGTGGTCTTCCTCGGCCTGCTGGCCCTCGTCCCGGGGGTCGCATCGACGTATTGGCTCGACGTGCTCAATCGCATCGGCATCGCCGTCATCGGGGCGCTGGGCTTGAACATCCTCGTCGGGTATACGGGGCAGATCTCGATCGGGCACGCGGCATTCCTCGCGGTGGGCGCGTACTCCACGGCGATCCTCGAGGCCAAGGTCGGGTTGCCGTTCTACCTGGCCATCCCGGTGGCGGCCCTGGTGACGTCGGGGTTCGGCCTCGTGTTCGGCATCCCCTCGCTCCGCCTCAAGGGCCTGTACCTGGCGATCGCGACCCTTGCCGCGCACTTCATCACCACCTACGGGATCATCCACTGGGAGAGCATGACCGGCGGGGTCCTGGGGTTCATGGTCCCTCCGGCCACCGTGTTCGGCCTGTCGCTCGAGTCGGACGGCCGGATCTTCTACCTGATCTATGCGCTGGTGGTGCCGGCGACCCTCGTTACCAAGAACCTCTTCCGGACCAAAGTGGGCCGGGCCTTCATCGCGATCCGCGACCGGGACGTGGCCGCCGGCGTGATGGGGGTGAGTTTGTTCAGGTACAAGCTCCTCGCCTTCCTGATCAGCTCGTTCTACGCTGGCGTGGCGGGAGGACTGATGGCCCACCACTCCCGCATCCTGTTCCCCGACGCGTTCACGCTGCTGGTGGCGATCGATTACCTCGCCATGATCATCATCGGCGGCATGGGCAGCATCCTCGGGTCCATCTTCGGCGCCGTGTTCATGACGCTGCTGCCCGAGGTCCTGAAGCTCACCGCGACGTCCCTGACCGGGGTGTACCCGCAGGCGTTCGGGCTGATCGCCTCGACGCGGGACGTCGTCTTCGGCCTGGCCGTCATCTTCTTCCTGACGTACGAGCCGCAAGGGCTCGCGCGCATCTGGGTGCGGGTCCGCAGCTACTGGACGCTGTGGCCGTACTCGTACTGAGAGGGTCACCGGTGCGGAGGTCAACGTCGATCCCTTGAGAAGGAGGGTGCTCATGAGCGGTGCATTCCGCCCGTTCGTCCCGTTCCTGTTCCTCCTGTTCAGCGTGCTCGTCACGAGCCTCGGCGTCGCCCCGGCCGACGCCCAGTCCGTCATCAAGCTGGGCAACCTGGTCGACCTCACCGGTCCCACGTCCGACCAGGGGAAGGACATCGCCCAGGGCCGCATCGACGCCACCCAGTATCTCAACGAGCACGGCGGCATCAACGGCAAGAAGATCGAGCTGATCAGCGTCGAGTACGGCTTCCAGCCCCCGCGGGCGGTGGCGGCGTACAAGAAGTTCGTGGAGGAGGACAAGGTCCTCCTCGTGCTGGGCTACGGGACGCCGGACACGGAGGCCCTGCGTCCCTACATCACGAAGGACAAGGTGCCCTACCTCTCGGGGTCGTACTCCGGCCACCTGACCGATCCGAGACGGACGCCGTACAACTTCCCTGGCGGCATCGACTACACGAGCCAGATCCGCATCTTTCTCAACTACGTGAAGGAGACCTGGAAGGACGGAAGCCGCAAGCCGCGCGTGGCCTTCATCTTCGCCGACAACGCGTACGGGCGGGCGCCGATCGAATCCGGGCGCAACTACGCGAAGGACGTCGGCGTGGACCTGGTGGACGAGGAGGTCATCCCCACCGTCCTCACCGACGCCACCTCGCAGCTCCTGACCATGCAGAAGAAGAACCCGGACTTCGCCTACATCAACACGAACACCCAGTGGGTCCCGGTCGTGCTGAAGGATTCCTACAAGCTCGGGCTGAAGACCACGTACGTGGTCAACAACTACGGCATCGACGAGCGCACCCCCGGGCTGGCGGGAAAGGCGGCCGAGGGGGTGCTGGGGTTCCAGGACGTCGCCTACTGGGGCGACAACGTGCCGGGCATGAAGACCTTGATGGAGTTCCACCAGAAGCACCATCCCAACGACACCCACGCCTCACCTTACATGCGGGGGTGGTTGTGGGTGATCGTGGCCGCCGAGGCGATCAAGCGGGCCGGCGACGCGCCGACCGGTGAATCGGTCAAGCAGGCCCTGGAGAGCCTGAAGGACTTCGACACCTGGGGGATCACCCCGCCCTTCACCTACACGAACGAGGACCATCGCCCTACCACGCGGGCCAGGCTCGTCACGATCAGGGGAGGGAAGCTCGTTCAGCTGCGCGAGGTCTCCGTCAACCGCGACATGAAGTGGATCGGGAAGTGACGCCCAGGGCTCGGCCGGTGACGGGCCGATGCTGCAGCTGAACAACATCCAGGTCATCTACAGCGACGTCATCCTCGTCCTGAAGGGACTGTCCCTCGGGGTCCCCGAGGGCGCGATCGTGGCACTGCTCGGCGCCAACGGGGCGGGAAAGACGACGACGCTCAAGGCCATCTCCGGCCTGCTGAAGACCGAGGACGGCAAGGTGACCGACGGCAGCATCGACTTCATGGGACGGCGGATCGACGGCCTGGATCCGGAGGAGATCTGCCGCCGAGGCATCGTGCAGGTCATGGAGGGGCGCAAGGTTCTGGAGTCCCTCACCGTGGAGGAGAACCTCCGGATCGGGGGCTACACGCGACGCGACCCCGATGGTATGCAGCGCGACATGCAGACGGTCTTCGAGTACTTTCCCCGCCTCGTGGAGCGAAGAGCGCAGCTCGCGGGGTATCTGAGCGGCGGCGAGCAACAGATGCTGGTGATCGGGCGCGCGCTCATGGCCAAGCCCAAGCTCCTGCTGCTCGACGAGCCGTCCCTCGGACTCGCTCCGTTGCTGGTCCGCGAGATCTTCGAGATCATCCGGAAGATCAACGCCGAGCGGGGGACGACGATCCTGCTCGTGGAGCAGAACGCCCAGATCGCCCTGGGAATCGCCCACTACGGCTACATCGTGGAGAACGGCCGGATCGTCCTCGACGGTCCGGCCGACCGGCTACGCGGGAACCGCGACGTCCGCGAGTTCTACCTCGGCCTCGGCGAGGCCGGCCGCCGGAAGAGCTTCAGGGAGATCAAGTTCTACAAGCGCCGCAAGCGCTGGGTGTTCTGAGGCCGCTGCACCCAGCCCCCAGCGCGCGCTTGCTCGGCGAGTCGAGAGTGTTGTCTTGCCATGCGGATGCCCGTTGAGCACCGGCGCCGATGCTGGGTGGCTTCGTCTCGATCAGGGAGGACATGGACACCTCGACCCGGCCGAGCGCACGCTATCGGCACTTCCCTTGGCCGAGCTGCCGCGGCGCGATTTGGTCCAGTTCGCCAAGGGGATTCGGGATCGTCTCTTTCGCCCGGTGCGCGAGGCCAAGGAGGCCGCCCACCAGCGGGCTCGCGCCGCGGAGGCGGCCCTCATCGCGTCGCGCCGGGGCCGAGCGCGCCGGACCGGGCGTAGAACGCCGCGATGTGCGGGCGCAGCGCCCGCGCGATCTCGCGGCGCTCGCGCTCGGCGGAGCCGAGGGGCTGCGCGAGGCGCGCGCGCAGCTCCCGGGTGAGCGCGTCGGCGTCGAACCGGGTCGGCCGGCCGTCGCGCAGCACGGGCTCGCCGTCCACCACGACCGCGTCGACGTGGCCCGGCGTCACCCGCGCGAGGAGGAGTCGGGGCAGCGGGACGTCGGGGTCGAGGGGCGCGGGATCCGCGAGCCGCTCGAGATCGATCAGCACGGCGTCGGCCCGCTTGCCGACCGCCAGCGTCCCCACATCGGCGAAGCGGCACGCCGCGGCGCCGGCTTCGGTCGCCATCCGGAGGAGGGCCGCGGGCGTGAGGCCGTCGCCCTCGGGGCCCCCGCCGCCGGGGAG
>OBEQ010198933.1_pt1 | contig 15525 bp, 14 predicted proteins | sample 1670901 | NCBI WGS metagenome assembly OBEQ01 (sample SAMEA104232315, study PRJEB22302) | groundwater metagenome | biome: forest; feature: aquifer; material: groundwater | place: USA | collected 2011-08-07 | depth 5.4 m | reverse complement strand
GACCCCGCGGGCTATGAGCAGCGGTTGGACGCCTTCTTCCGACAGCACCTCTGAAAGAGTCGCAATGGAGATCTCGCCCGGTGTCCACGCGGTCCAGCTGCGAGGTGCGCTGGGCCACGTGGTCTGCGAGGACCGGCTGGCGCTGGCGCTGGCGCTCGTGAACGCCCCCGACGTCCTGTTCCTCGACGAACCGACGACCGGCCTCGACCCGCAGGTGCGCTGCGACATCTGGGAGGTGATCCAGGGATTGCGCAACGGGGGCAAGACGGTCTTGATGACGACGCACTACATGGAAGAGGCCGAGCGCCTGTGCGACCGCGTGATGCTGATCGGCGCCGGGCGCCTGATTGCCAGCGGCAGCCCGGGAGAGCTGATCAGGCAGCACTTCGGGCTGACGGCGCTGCGGCTGGCGACGGGGGCGCTGCCGCTCGACGAGCTTCGGCGCATCCCCTCCGTGGCTTCGGTGGTGGTGGACGACGGCGTGACGACGATGTACTCACGGACCGTACTCGAGACGATGGCGTCCCTTGCGGCGCTCGCGGCGCGGCATCAGACGCCGCTGAGCGAGGTCACTGTGCGCCCGGCAACGCTGGAGGACGTCGTCCTGAAACTCACCGGCCCGTAGCAGGCACCTGTCATGGGCAGGGCCGACTCGGTAAGATTTGGGAGCGGGCGCACGGCTTCGTTCACGTATCCAAGGATTACGGCGCATGGACCAACGGTACGACCACCACACGGCAGAGGAGAAGTGGCAGAAGAAATGGGAGGCCGCAGGCGCATTCCGCTGGAGGAACGACCTGACCAGTCCCAAGTTCTACGTGCTCGAGATGTTCCCCTATACCTCGGGACACCTGCATATCGGCCACTCGCGCAACTACGCCATGGGCGACACGCTGGCGCGCCTGCGCCGCGCCCAGGGATTCGACGTCATGTATCCGATGGGGTGGGACGCGTTCGGTCTGCCGGCCGAGAACGCCGCGATCGTCAAGGGCCAGCACCCGCGTGAGTTCACCGCGAGCGCACGCGAGAGCATGAAGGCGGCGATGAACCGGCTCGGCCTCAGCTACGACTGGGCGCTGGAGATCGACACCAGCTCCGCCGAGTACATCCGGGCGCAGCAGCGGCTCTTCGTCAACTTCTTCGAGAAGGGGCTCATCTACCGCGATATCACGTACGTGAACTGGTGCACGCGTTGCCAGACGGTGCTGGCGAACGAGCAGGTGATCAACGGCGGCTGCTGGCGGTGCGGCACGGAAGTCATCAAGCGGCACGTGCCGCAGTGGTTCTTCGACATCCGCAAGTATGCCGACGAGCTCCTCGACGGGCTGGACAGGCTGACCGAATGGCCCGACAGCGTGAAGAACATCCAGCGCTCGTGGATCGGGCGTAGCCACGGGACGGAGATCCTCTTCCGCATCGACGGCGAAGACGCCACGCTCAAGGTGTTCACCACGCGCGCCGACACGCTGTTTGGCTGCACCTTCCTCGCCCTTGCCCCGGAGCATCCGTGCCTCGACACGCAGGAGCTGCCCGCGGAGGTCCGCGAATTCCGGGAGCGCATCTTGCTGAAGTCAGCTCCCGAACGCGCGCTGGAGGAAAAGCGCGGCGTGGCCACCGGACGCCATGCGATCAACCCGATTAACGGCGAGCGGGTACCGATCCTGGTGGCGAACTACGTGCTGATGGACTACGGGACGGGCGCCATCATGGCTGTGCCGGCGCACGATCAGCGCGACTTCGACTTCGCGCGACGCCACGGCCTGCCGATCCGCCAGGTGATCGCGGGCGGAGCGGCGCCGGGCGGCAGCCTGGACCAGGCGTACGAAGAAGCGGGCGTGCTGATCGACAGCGGCCCGTTCACAGGCCTGCCCAACGACCAGGCTGCGGCGCGGATCACCGAGGCGCTGGCGCAGGCGGGGAGCGGCAACGCGTCTACGCAGTACCGCCTCCAGAACTGGAGCATTTCGCGGCAGCGTTACTGGGGCAACCCGATTCCAATCGTTCACTGCGAGCGCTGCGGCGCCCAGCCGGTGTCCGAGGATCAACTGCCGCTGCTGCTCCCCGACGACGTCGACTTCCAGGGAACGGGGAGCCCGCTCGCGCGATCGGCCAGTTACATGAACACGACGTGTCCGAAGTGCGGCGGACCGGCGCAGCGCGACCCCGACACGATGGATACGTTCGTCGACTCGTCGTGGTATTTCCTGCGCTTTCCGACACCGCACGCGGCGCTCCCGTTCGATCGGCATACGGTGGATCGGATGCTGCCCGTGGACGCATACATCGGCGGGATCGAGCACGCCACGCTTCACCTGATGTACTCGCGCTTCTTCGTGAAGGCGCTGCGCGATCTGGGCCTGCTCGATTTCGACGAACCGTTCGTCCGTCTGTACAACCAGGGCATGGTGAACGACGCAACCGGGCGCAAGCAGTCCAAGTCGCTCGGCAACGTCGTCGAGCCGTTCGAGGTCATCGAGGAGTACGGCGCGGACAGCCTGCGTCTCTACCTGCTCTTCACGACGGCCTACAACCTGCCGCTCAACTGGAGCGATACGGGGCCGAAGGACGCCGAAAACTACCTGCATCGGGTATGGCGGCTGGCTCACCGCTGGGAGGGCGCGCTCCAGGCGCACCGAGCGGCCGTACTCGACGCTGGCTCGTGCCGCACTGAGGCGGCGCACCAGTTGCGCACCGTGATGCATCAGACCGTAAGGAAGGTCACGCTCGACGTCGAGCGCTTCCAGTTCAACACGGCGATTGCCGCGCTGATGAACCTGACGAACGTGTTCTATGCCTTCGACGCGGCTGCCGAACCCGCGGTCGCGGCGGCTGCCTTCCGCATGCTGGTGCGCCTCCTCGGCATCGTCGCGCCGCACGTCGCCGAGGAACTCTGGGCGCAGACCGGCGGCGAGGGCCTCGTCGTGGAGCAGCCGTGGCCAGCGGTCGAGAAGGAGGCGCTGCTCGGCGCCACGCGGGAGATCGTGGTGCAGGTCAACGGCAAGTTCCTCCTGACAATGAAGGTGCACCCGGACGCCGGAGAAGCGGCGGCCGTCGACGCGGCGCGCGGGCATGCGTCGGTCGGGCAGCGGCTTGAGGGCAAGCAGCTTCGCAAAACCATTTATGTTCCCGATCACCTCGTCAACTTTGTGGTCTCCTGAGCCGGCGCTCTGCCAGGGCGTCCGCGCAACGCTCGACCTGGCGGACGTGACGGAGGTGAGCTCCGTTTTCCTTCTTCCGGCGCGGAGCCGGACGCGCACGCGGCACGGACGTACCTACGAGGTCAGGCTGCGCTATCCGGTGCAGGTGCAGCTCGTGCCCGACGGCGAGCCGGCCTATCTGCGGAGCCACGGGACCGACTTCCACATCATCCCGATCGAGTGGCTGGCAACCGGACCGCGGCGGGTCTACTCGCTCGGTCCTGGGCTCCGCGTCGAAGGAGACGAGGTCCTGGTCCTGCTCGTGCAATCGATCGGCGACGCCTGGTCGGACAAGTCGCTCGTGAACAGCCTGAAGCGGATGAACGCCGACGTCGTGACCAGCGACGCACCGGAATACGGGCTGCCGTGTCTGCGGATTTCGGCCGCGTTCCTCGACGTGCGCTATCCGCTCTCGACCCAGCGGACCGCCGCGAGCGCATGATGAACGACGACAGCTGGCGCGCGTACTCGGAACGCCTGGTCACCGGCGATGTCTTGGCCCGCGAAGGGTATGGCAAGGGGCTGCCGGTGTTCCTTCCGTGGGGCATCGCCGTCATCCGGCGTCTTGCGACTGTGTTCGCCGAAGAGTTCTCACGCGGCGATACCTTGAGCGTGCGCTCGCCGACTACGCTGGTTGCGTCCGACGTGTACGACCGCCAGGTGGAGGACTTCGGCGGCTACGACAACATCTACCGCGTGCGATGGGCCGGCCGCGAGTACGTGGTGCGCCCCGACTGCGCAGTGGACAACCTCGCGCAGGCCATGCGTACTCCGAACAACGGCCGTGCCGGCTCCGTGCTCTCGGTGTTCCAAGGCTTTCGCCGCCTGAAGGGCCCGACGCCGCCGCTGTTCCGCGACTGCGCCATCTGGCCCTTCGTCCAGTTGAACCGGGTGGCGGCCTGTGCTGAACGGCAGCAGACGGTCGCGCAGATCGTCGGCAGCCTGCAGCAGCTGTTTCACAGGCTCTGCCTTCCGGTTCGCATCGTGCGCATGGGACCGTGGAAGAACTATTCCCCGGACCTGTACAACGTCGTTCTCGTCACGCCCTTCAACACGCCGACGATCGTCGCGATGTTCTTCGTCGTCGGCGAGAGCTACCGCCGCATGGCCGGAGTGCCCGGGGGCTTCGACGCGTTCGACGTCGGGCTCACCGAGAAAATCCTGTCGGTACTGTTGCTCTGCTCTCCCGGGGAGGACGGCCTCGTCCTGCCGTCCAGCCTCGCGCCGGTCCACGTGGTCGTGGCGACCGACGACGGCCGCGTGCCGATCGACGACGACGGTTCGGGCCTCATCGTGAGGGTGGAGCCGCTGGGGAAAAAGGACTGGTGGCGGAAGTGGGCGCGGCGCGGGGTGCCGGTGCTGGTCGAACACGCGCGCGGACGTACGCGCATGAAGACGAGAACCGGCCGGTGGCGGGAAGTGAAGCCCGGCTGTGCCGTCACCGATCTGGTACTCGAGGCAGACGCCGCGCTGCGAGCGTACCTCGCGGCGGCGCGCGACGCGTCGTCGCTGTTCTCCGTGCGGTGTGAGTCGTGCGCGCGCGGCGACGGGCTCAGGGGCGAGGTGGTGCCGGAAGAAGATGGCCCGTGCGTGTCGTGCGGCGGACCGGGCCGGCTCCGGTTCATCACCTCGCTGGCCACGATTTACTGACGGGACCCGCGCATGTCGACCGCACTCATCATCGGCGGCGGAAGAGGCATCGGTGCGGCCACCGCGCTGGAGCTTGGATCGCGCGGTTATGACGTCGTCGTCGTGGCGCGCAGCCTCGATCAGTCGGCGGCGGTCGTCGAGAAGGTGAAGGCGCATGGCGTGAAAAGCGTCGCACTGCGCGCGGACATCCGCAGCGAGGACGAAGTTCGCCGCCTGGTCGACGAGGTGAGGGGCTTCTCCGACCGCGTGGCCGTGCTCGTCAACAGCGCCGGCGAGGCAGTGCTGGGCGACCTGGCCTCGACGACGCCGGCGGTGTTCGACGCGATGATCCAGGCCAACCTGGTCGGGGCCTACCGCGTCATCTACCATGCGCAGTCGCTGCTGCGGCCGGCGCGGGGACAGGTCATCAACGTGATCTCGCGCGCGGGGCGCAGTCCCTATGGCAACGCGCTCGCGTATGGCAGCGCGAAGGCGGCGCTCGTGTACCTGACGCGGGCGCTTGCCGCGGAAATGGCCGCCTCCGGCATGCGCATCAACGGGGTCAGCCCGGGCGCGGTGGCAACGGAGATGCGTCGACAGGTTTTTCCCGACGAAGACCAGGGGCGGTTGATGGAGCCCGAGAGCGTCGCCGCCCTCATCGGCATGTTGATGGAAGACGCGTTCTCGCATCTGAACGGCGCGGTGATCGATTTTCCGTGGTGAGGTCCATGCAACCGAGCGTCGCTGAATGCGCCCCGTACGAAGTTCTCAGCCGCATCTACGACCGTTGGGTGCGTCCGGCCAACAACGACCGCATGGCGGAGCGAATCCTCGAGATCCTGCGCGGGACGGCAACGGCGCGCCCCTCGTGCCTCGACGTGTGCTGCGGCACCGGCACGCTGGCGATCACGTTGGCGGACGCGGGCTTCGCGGTCACCGGCATCGACGCCTCCGGCGGCATGCTGGAGGTCGCCGCGACCAAAGTCCGCGAGCGTGGCCTCGAGGATCGCATCACGCTGCACCGGCTCGATGCCGCGCACGACCCGTGGCCGGACGGGCCGTTCGATCTCGTCACCTGTACCTTCGACAGCGTGAACTATTTCTCGCACGACGAGTTCGCCGCGATCGCGGCCCGGGCGCGGCGGACGCTGCGCCCGGGCGGCATGTTCGTCTTCGACATCAACACCGAGCACAAGATGCGGAGCGTGTTCGGCAACTCGGTGTATGCGGAAACGTTCGACGACTACGCGTACATCTGGAACAACGCGCTCGACGAGCCCCGCCGGACCATTACGTTCACCATCACCATGTTCCTGCGCAACGGTGGCGACGCGTATACGCGCCATCTCGAGACGCACCGGCAGTACCTGCACGGCCACGAGGCGGTGCTGGGCGTGCTGCGGGAGGCAGGTTTCGACGGGATGGAGGCGCACGACGACTACTCAGAGCGGTCGCCACGTCCCGACTCGATGCGCCTCACCTACGTCGGGCGGAGCCGTGAGTAGGCCGTCGTGACACTGATGCCGCTCGACGAGGGGACGCTCCGGCGTCCGCCGGCGCTGCGGCCGGGGCAGCGCGTTGGCGTGATCGCGCCGTCGTATCCGACAGCTGTCTGGTTTCCGGCGCGGTTCGAACGCAGCGTCCAGGCGCTGCACGAAATGCTGGAGGTCGACGTCGTCGTGGCGGGGCAGGTCCGCCGGGCGACTGGCTTCACCGCGGGATGCGCTCGCGAACGGGCGCAGGCTCTGCAGGAGATGATCGCCGATCCCTCCATCCGCGCGATCTTCACGTCGATTGGCGGCTTCAATTCCGCCGAACTGCTCGAGCACCTCGACGTGAACCCCATGCGGGCCGACCCGAAGATCGTCGTGGGTTACAGCGACTGCACATCCGTGCTGCTGGGGCTGCAGGCGCTTGCCGGCTGGTACACGTTCTACGGCCCAGCCGTGATGACGCAGTTCGGGGAGTATCCATGTCCCCTCGAGTACACGCTGCGGTCGCTCCGCCGCGTGCTCTTCGAGGGGTCTGCGCCGCTCCGCGTCGACGATCCTGCCGAATGGACGAACGCGTTCTTCGACTGGGCGGGCACCGAGTGGACCGCGCGCGCGCGCCCGCCGGTCGGCCCGGCGCAGCGCACCGTCTGGAAGGACGGCGAAGGCGAAGGACGATTGTTCGGCGGCAACGTCGAGACGTTGAACTTTCTCGCTGGAACGCCATATCTCCGGGTCCCGGAGCGGGTGGTGCTCTTTTGGGAGGCCACCGAGGCCGAGGCCTCGCTTCAGCGCGTGCAGCGGGCGCTGACGCACTTCCGCCAGCTCGGCCTCTTCGAACGCACGCAGGCAATGCTCATCGGCCGCTCGCCCCACGGCGCCGACGCGTTCGGCACGTCGCTGCGCGAGGTCGTGCTGGGCGCCGTCGAAGCCTACACGTTCCCGGTCGTTGCCGATTTGGCGTTCGGACACACCGACCCGATGATGACGCTCGCGATCGGCGCGCGCGCGCACGTTTCGGCCGCAGACGGACGGGCCACCATCGACGTCCTCGAAGCCGGTGTCGGGGCGGCACTGGATCGTCATTGAGAGCAAAACATAAGGAGAACACCGATGCGACCATTCTTGGATTCCTCCAGCGTCGTGGACGATGGTCCCGAGCTGTTGCGCCGGCTCGATCGCGCCGGATATCTGTTCATGCGCGGGCTCCTGCCCGCGGACGTAGTGAGGACGCTCCGCCTCGAGCTCCTGAACATCGCGCAGGAGGAAGGGTGGACGCGTGCGGGCACTCCGCTCGAGGACGGTATCGCCAACCCCGACGCGTTTGCCGTCGAGCCGCAGGAGCGCTACCGGAAGTGCTACTTCCGCATGTACAAGCGTGAGGCGTTCCACGCGCTCCCGCACCACCCGAACCTGACCGGCCTGTTCGAACGGATGGTCGGCGAAGAGATCCTGATGCATCCGCGAATCATCGGCCGCGTGATCTTCCCCCGGCGCGATGGCGGGGAAGACTTCACCACGCCAGCGCATCAGGATTTTCCTCACGTCCAGGGAACGTCCGATACGTTCAGCGCGTGGTTCCCGCTGGCCGACTGCCCGCGGCAGATGGGGAGCCTGACGGTTGCCGAAGGCTCGCACATGCAGGGGGTCTACGACTTCCGCCCTGCCTTCGGCGCCGGCGGCCTCGAGGTGATCGATCCTCTGATCGGCCGTTGGGTCGGCGGCGACTTCGCGGCTGGCGATGTGCTCATCTTTCACAGCCTCACGGTGCACAAGGCGGTGCCGAACCTGACCGATCGGCTCCGGCTGTCGATCGACTGCCGCTTCCAGCGCGCCTCCGATCCGGTGAACCGGGACAGCGTGGAGTTGGACAACGGCCCGTTGTCGTGGGAAGACATTTACGCGGACTGGAAGTCGACCGAGCACCAGTATTACTGGCGCAAGCGCGATCTTCATTTCGCCCCGTTCGATCGCAGCTTCCACGAACGGCGCGACGAGCTGGCGTTCGAGTGCGCGGCGCAGGGGGACCGGCGCGCGGTGTCGGCGCTCGAACGGATTCTCGCGTACGACCCGAACCCGGCGAAGCGCGATCGCGCAGCTGAGCTCCTCAGCAGGTTGTCGGCGGCGGGCCCCGTGTGAGGTGCAGCACCGACCGGATCCTGACGACGCACGTCGGCAGCCTGGCGCGTCCGTCCGACCTGGTCGGGATGCTGCTCGCCCCGCGGACCGGTGACGAGGTCTCCGCCGCTGCGCTGGCGACCCGCGTCACCTCCGCTGTGCGCGACGTCGTCGAGCAGCAGCGCCGCTGCGGCCTCGACGTCGTCAATGACGGCGAGATGGGGAAGATCGGCTACGCCACCTACGTCACCGATCGCCTGACCGGGTTCGATGGCAGCGGCCCCGGTCCGGTCGCGTCCGATCTGCTCGACTTCCCCGCCTATGGCAGGAAGCTGCTCGGCGACGCGGCTGACCGCCGGATGCCTGTGTGCACGGGCCCCATCGCCTACAAGGGCGACGACGCGGTACGGCGCGATATCGAGAACCTCGCAGCGGCGCTGGGCGACGGCGCCGCGGGCGAGGCATTCATCACCGCCGCCTCGCCGGGCGTGATCTCGCTGTTCATGCAGAACGCGCATTACCCCACATACGAGTCGTACGCCTACGCGCTGGCGGACGCGATGAAGACGGAGTACGACACCATCTCCGGCGCCGGGTTCCTTCTGCAGGTCGATTGTCCCGACCTGGCCATGGGACGGCACGTCGCCTTCGCCGCCGCGACAGTCAAGGAGTTCCGGTCCTACGCCGAGCTGCAGGTCGAGATCCTAAACCACGCCTTGCGCGACATCGCGCCGGACAGGATCCGCATGCACCTGTGCTGGGGCAACTATGAAGGGCCGCACAATCGCGATGTCGCGTTCGCGGACATCATCGACATCGTCCTGAAGGCGCGGCCGGCTGCCATCCTTTTCGAGGCGGCCAACCCGCGGCACGAGCACGAATGGATGGTGTTCGAAGAGACCGCCGTGCCCCACGGCAAGGTGCTCGTCCCCGGCACGATCGACACGACGACGAATTTCATCGAGCATCCGGAGCTGGTGGCGCAGCGGATCACCCGGCTCGCGCGGCTCGTCGGGCGTGAGCGCGTGATCGCCGGGGCGGATTGCGGGTTCGCCGGCTACGCCGGCTACAACATGGTCGATCCGGACATCATGTGGGCCAAGTGTCAGGCGCTCGTCGAAGGGGCGCGGGTGGCGTCGAGCCGCCTGTGGTGATTGGAGGCCCTTCCATCCTGAGCAGGTGCACCGGTGTCATCATATGCGGGGAGAGAGATGACCGCAGACGACGTGCATGTATGGTGCGCGGACCTCGCCTGCGACGCTCGCGTCCTCGCATCGCTCGATGCGGTGCTGTCCGGCGCGGAGCGCGCGCGCGCCCAACGATTCCGCGCGCTGCGCGATCACGATCGCTTCGTCGTCGCGCACGGCCTCCTGCGATATCTGGTCGGCGCCTACCTGGCGTGCGATCCGTCGCAGGTCGAGCTGACGCAGGGCGCATACGGGAAGCCCAGGATCCAGCCGCGCGCCGGCGAACCGCCGTTCCACTTCAGCCTCGCGCACTCGGGGCCGCTGGCGGCCTTCGCATTCAGCTGTGGAACGGAACTGGGGGTGGACATCGAGCAGGTCGTCGCGCGCGGCGACGTTGCTGGCATCGCCGATCGCTTCTTCACGGCGGCGGAGAGTGCTGCCGTGCGGCAGTTGCCTGCCGACCAGGTGCTTCGCGCGTTCTACAGGATATGGACCCGCAAGGAGGCGTATCTCAAGGCAACCGGACGAGGGCTGTCGCAGCCGCTGCACAGCGTGGACGTGACTTACGCACACTCGGCGTGGTTGTTCTACGACCTGCCACTCAACGTTGGGTCGGTGGGCGCGCTCGCCGTCAGAAGAGGCCGCTGGCGGATCACGACGTGGCGCCTCCAGCCGTCGGACGTTACCGCTCCGAAATGGGATCCGCTCAGTCGCCGTGATCCAGTTTCCATCGAAACGGCCGGCGCCGCGCAATGAGTGACACCCGTTCGGACGACTGCGCGAACCGGCGCTCCATTGCGACGAACGGGAGGAACGGGATCCCGAGCAGATGATAGGGGAACGGGATCAGCATGAGCGCCAGGATGCCCCAGTGCATCATGACGGCGGCGAGGATCCATGGCGTCCGCAGGGTGCGGAAAAACGCAAGCGGCGCGCCGAGCTCCACGATCAGCGTGAACACGGCGATGGCGTTGAACACCCAGGAGACCTGGAGGAGGAGCGGCCCTAGCGGCGACGATGGCAGACCCAGCACTTCGTTGCGGAGCGCCACCCAGCCCACGGCGTTGCGAACGATGTCGGAGGTGATCCACTGCACGCCGCTGTAGCGCAGCTTCGTCACGGCGGAGATGACATAGGAGAGCGCCGTCACCACGGCCATCAGCCGCACCGGCCATCCGTAGGATTCCGGGGAAGCGGCGGCGTCGCCGCTTCGCGCCCGGGCGTCGATCGAAACAGCGTCCCCGGCGCGGCTCGAGGCGAGGATCAGGACGTGGAGCGCGGCGAGCTTCTCGCCGTGCTGGATGTAGCCCCACGAATTGCGGTACGACAGCAGGACGAGATTGAGCACCGCGAACGCCGGGCCGGTGACGGTGAACCGCCAGCCGGCAAGCGCCATGGTGCCGGTCGCGGCAAAGGCGATGAGCAGCGCCTCCAGTGCGTGCCCGCTCAGCTGCGTCTCCAGCAGCGAGAAGATGCCGACAGGCCGGTACTCCTCGGGCGGGAAACCCGCAGCATCGAGGAACATGCGCGCCTGCAGCAACACATACAGCAGCGAGTAGCCGAAGACGACGATGCGCAGCCAGCCGAGCCGCTCTGGCGGCAGCGGACGATAGTACCGCTCGACGGCCGCGCGCATCGCGGCCTTCATCGCGGCACCTCGCACGTGGCGAATGTCACCGTCCGCGAAGGATCCTTCGCTCCGGCGTGAAACGCCAGCGAGTCGTACTCGTCGCGCGCGATCTCTACCTGCCGCACCTGACGCAGCGCCGGGTCTTCCGCGACGTAACCGGCGATCTTCCTGCAGTACGGCTGAATCGCCGCCGGTTCTCCGAGGAGCAGTAGCTCCAGCTGGCGGTTGACGTCGAGCGCAGCGGTGACCGCCGGTGACCGTCCCGCTGCCGATGGCGGCAGTCGCGTGCGGCGGCCGGCGGCGTCCACGCCATACGCCTGCGCGATTGTGCAGGCGGTCGTCAGCCGCGGCCACGCGAACATCGGGTAGTTGGAAAGCGGAAAGCTATCGCGGTCCAGCGGCCAGGCCAGCGGCCAGCTGACGGAACACACAACAGCAACCGTGACCAACGCCCCCCGCATCCGCGCGGCACGTGCCGTGACAGGCATTGCCGAGAGGATACTCGAACTCGGACGGAAGCCGCGCGCCGGTCAGCACTGATACTTCAACGCGAACTGCATGATGCGGCGTCGAGGAACGACCGTGACTGTGGTTTCTGCAAATGACTTCTAACTTTATGAACGTCCCTCACAAGGTGACCCGCATGGATCAACGTCACCCATGGATCACACGGCAGTCAGGGCGGGCAGGGCGTAATATCGAGGCCATGGCCTCGTGCGGATACCCACTGACGGCTATTCGTGATCGTGCCCGGCGTTGTGCCCGACACTTATCACACCCCAGCAAATTCCAACCAACGGCAACCAATTCGGGCACGATTCCCTGGTCCCGACGCTGCAATCAGGCGCCGCCTTGACCGGCTACGGTGAGAGCTCGAACAGCTCCGCGTCTACTCGCCAATCGTAAAACGAGCCGAGGTACTTCACGTCGTTGCGCAGCGCGAGCCTCTGCAGCACCTGGGCGCGGCGAGGCTGATCGATTGCCCATGGATGGACGATCACGTATCGGACGCCAAGCGCACGCAGCTCCGCAAGCGTGTCATCGGAGGGAAATCGCTCGAGCCGCGCGGCGCGTTCCCAGAACGACGCCGGGAAATAGCCGCTGTAGCCGTTGATGAGCGGCCGCCAGTGCGTCGTCGACCAGAACTCATAGTCGGCGTCGATCCACGCGATGCTGTCCTTCGACGGCGTCGGGTATTCGAGAATGACACCCGGCGGCAGCCTGTTGATCAGCACGTAGACCGCTGGCGTCGCTCCCACGTGCCATAGGCGCGGCGGCGATCGGTACTCGACACACAGCGCGGCGATTACGAGGGTCGTCAGGAGGTATTCGCGAGCGGCTCGACTCACGCGCCGCGCCGGCGGTGAGTCTATCGTGTCGGGCTTCAGCTGCAGCAGCCGCTCCCATCCAAATGTCGCGAGCGCGCCGATGCCCAGCAGGACGTACGCGCCATAGCGCGTCGGTGCGCGCAGCCCCCGCCAGGGTTGAAGCCAGCGGTACAGATAGGGATAGAGCGTGCCGTTGGTTCCGAACGACAGCTCCACTGCGAGGGCGATGCACACGACCGTCACCACCACCATGCGTCGACGCCGAGAAAAAAGGCCGACGACGGCGAGCGCAATCGCGACACTCCCCGGGAAGAGATGCCGTTCTACTGCTCCGATGCCATCGGTCCGCTGTCCGTACAAGCGATTCTCATCGGGGGTCGACAGGTAGTCGGCTGCGGTCGCGCTTAATATCTGGACTTCCTCGATCTGCCGGTCTCCGAGCCGTGCCCCCTGGCGCAGGTGAAAAAGTACGACAGGCGAGATCAGCACGCCCGCCAGCACACCACCGACGAGCGTCAGTCGCAGCGTGCGCGGCCGATTCGGCATCACCGGGATGCATCCCAGCCAGATCGCGCCAAGCAGCGGAAGGAGGAACACGGCGTAGTAGATGCTCGTGAGGAATTGAAGAACGAGCGAGCCGGCCAGGGCCAATGCGGCGCGGCGGGACGGTCGTACGGCGAGCAGCACTGTGCTGGCGATCGCCGCAACGGCCCCCGCGAGCCATTGCAGCTCCAAGTGAATGAGGTGCTCGATACGATACGGCGCCAGCGTAAAGATCGCCGCGCCAACAAGCGCCGCCTGGGAAGGCACCTGCAGCCCCCGCGCGGCCATGAACAACGCGAGCCCCGATGAGATGAACCCTCCCGCCAGCAGCATGTTGTACACGAGAACCTTGCCGATGCCAGCCCACAGTAACGGCGCGGCGACACCGTCGAGCAGAAACATCGTGTCGGAGAGTGCAAAGGTGCCGGTTTCCGGGTAGAAAATGTTGGCGTTTGCAATCGGGACCTGTGCGCGCACCGCATGCGCGAACCATGAGAGCCGCCAGATGCTGAACATCGGGTCGATGCTCTCAGGGAGGCCGTTCGTCAATACGGTTGCGTACGGCCACGTCACGATCGCCAGCGCCACCGCCAATGCGGAAGCGGCAACCGCCGCCTCATAGAGACGCCCCCGGATCATCGTGGGGGTGAGTGTGTCGATCCTCGTCCGTTGGCACAATCGTGCTTTGGTGCCCCGCCTTCGCTCGCCTTCGGCGAGCTTCGGCGCGGCAAGCTCCGCCTTCGGCCAGTCCGTGGCGCATTCGCGTTAGAATTCGCGCGGGCGCCCCGTCTTCCTTGACAGTGAAAGGCGGCCTCCCTACACTGCGGTCCTTGATCATTGCAGAGGAGATGCTCCATTGAAGCGCTGGTTCGTTGGGTCGGTGATCGCCTTGGCAACCCTGGCGATCCTCACACTCGTGCCGATGCCTGGTGCGGCGCAGACCACGACATACACGCCGCCGCGAACACCGGACGGGCAGCCGGACCTGCAGGGCATCTGGCAGGTTCTCAACACGGCCGCATGGGACATTCAGGATCATGGCGCGAGGCTGGGCGTGCCGGCCGGGCGCGGCGTGGTCGAGGGGAATGAGATCCCGTACCAGCCGTCGGCGCTCGCCAGGAAGCAGGAGAACTTCAGGAATCGCGAGACACTCGACCCGGAAAACAAGTGCCATCTCCCTGGAGTCCCCCGCGTCATGTACATGCCGTATCCGTTTCGAATCGTGCAGCAGGCCAACAGGGTCACGATCCTTCACGAATATGTCCGTGCCATTCGCTACATTTACATGAACGGCAATCCGCATCCCCCGGGGCCCATCGACTGGTATATGGGTGATTCGCGAGGTCGCTGGGAGGGGAATACCCTCGTGGTCGATGCGATCGATTTCAACGACGAAACGTGGTTCGATCGGGCCGGGAATTTTCACAGCGACGCCTTGCACCTCGTCGAGCGCTTTACGCCGACCGGGCCCGATCACCTGCTCTATGAAGTCACGGTCGAGGATCCGAAAGTGTTCACGCGTCCCTGGAAGATGAGCATGCCTCTCTACCGGCGTCAGGAAAAAGACGTCGAGCTGCTGGAGTATGACTGCGGGGCGTACCTGCTCGAGCAGGAGTTTGACAAGCCGAATTCTGCGTTGTTCAACCAGCGCTGAGTCAGTTTCTGGTTCTCGAGAAACGCGGCTGAGACGAAAAGAGGTATCAGATGAGCGATCGGTCTTTCGCTTCTATCACGGCGCTGACGGCAGTGCTTTGCATCCTGGTGTTGCCGGGACCAGGCGCGGGCCCGACAACGCTCGCAGCCCAGGCCTTCTATCCGAAAGACACTCCGAAATTCCCACAGGCCAAAACCTGGGTGGCGCAGAAGGCGAAGCTCCCGCCCTACAGGGCACCGCGCACACCGGATGGCGTGCCGGATCTTCAGGGGAATTGGGGCGGCCCGATTGGCGGCGGCAACGATGACCTCGAAGAGCATGGGTACGTGGACGTGACGACGCCGCCACAGGAAAGCTACGTCTCCGATCCCCCGGACGGGAAAGTCCCGTACACCTCGTGGGCGCTCGCCAGACGGAACGAGATTCGAGCGGGACTGGCGCGAGGATGGCCCGGCGAGTCAGGCCAACGCCTCTACAACGATCCGTCGGCGTTGTGTCTGGGTGGCATGCCGCGCTGGTCGTTCGGGGCACAGGAGATCGTCCAGAAACCTGGCTACGTGATCATGCTCACCGCGAATACGTATCGCGTGATCCCGACCGATGGGCGTCGGCCCGTGGACCCGAACGCGAAGTCGTTCTTCGGGAACGCGCGCGGCCGCTGGGAAGGTGAGACGCTGGCGATCGACGTCACCGGGATCAATGGCAGGACGTGGCTCGGCAGCGCCGGGGAGTTCATTAACGGGAAGAAG
>OBEQ012109522.1_pt1 | contig 15535 bp, 4 predicted proteins | sample 1670901 | NCBI WGS metagenome assembly OBEQ01 (sample SAMEA104232315, study PRJEB22302) | groundwater metagenome | biome: forest; feature: aquifer; material: groundwater | place: USA | collected 2011-08-07 | depth 5.4 m | reverse complement strand
TTATATTTTTAACGGTAAGGGATTCCGATTTCGATCGGCAAACGGCGCTTAGTTTAGGGGCGAACCAATATATTACTAAACCTTTTAGAAGAAGTTTTCTTACAAAAGAGGTGGAAACATTGCTCGCTTCTTATAAAGGAGGGGTGAAGTGTGAGGAAGATATTATAGGTCCCACTGTAAAAGAGGTGCCTAAACCAGCGCCAAAATCTTTTCTATTAGAGGAAGAGGTGGCGGAAAAACCAGTTCTAAAAATTCCACCACCACCGCCACCACCTTCTCCTCCGGCTGGGGACACTTTCAAAATGTCTAAGGACATTTTGAAAATGTCCCCAAATGCGCCGCCTCCAAATGCCCCTCCTCCAAATGCCCCTCCTCCGCCGCTACCACCTGCGTTAAGACCAGTATCCCAACCAGTTCGGGACACCTTACTTAATTCAAGTGAATTAAGTAAGGTGTCCCCAAATGCTGGCGGTTTTATGGGTTGGATTAAAGGGCACAAGGCGATTTCTATAGGAATTGCCAGTGTTTTGGTTGCCGGAATTGTTGTGGGATCTATTTTTACTGTAAAAAAAATGGGCGCCAATAAGGCGAAAGAAGAAGAGAGTAAACAAAAGCAAGCCTCTGAACTTTCCGAAATTTCCGTCAATGTAATGCAGGCGGTGCCGGCGCCATTTCAAGATATTCTTACGGCTGTAGGCACAGTGGCGGGCGGATCGGAAATTGAATTGCGATTCCAGACGGAGGGAAATGTAAAATCCCTCAATGTTCGAGAAGGGGACACCATACATCGAGGTCAGGTCATCGCCCAGTTGGATCAAACCCAGGCGCGCATTAAATTAGACAATTCCAAATCGGAATATTTCCGCTACGAAAAACTTTACGCTTTAGGCGGTGTTTCTAAGGATCGTCTAGAAGAAGCAAAGTCTAAATACGATTTTGCCCAAACCGAAGTTTCTAAGACGGTGCTGGTGGCGACCCAAGAAGGCATTTTTGGAGATAAGGGAATAGAAGTGGGGGAATTCATAACCCCACAGAAAAAAGTGGGAACACTGGTTTCTTTAAGTTCCGTGCTCATTCGCATTGGCGTAATAGAAAAAGAGATCGACAAAATTTTCCCCGGCCAGCAGGTGACGGCAACCGTAGAAACCTATCCCAATATGGAGTTTAAAGGTAAAGTGGAAAATATCTCTCCTTTGGTGCAAGGACAATCTAAAACTTTAATGGTAGAAGCGCGCGTGCCCAATACGGGAAAATTACTTTTGCCCGGAATGTTCGCCCGCACGCGCATTATTATTTATGAAAAAGATAATGTGATGAGCGTTCCCAACGATGCTTTAGAAAAAACTCAAGAAGGTTATAAAATTTACATTGTGGGTAAAGAGAGTAAAGCGGAAGTAAGATCCGTGCAAGTGGGGTATGTTTCTTTAACCCACAGCGTGATTAGTTCTGGACTTAACCAAGGAGAACAAGTTATAATACAACGGCCTCAAGAATTAAAGGAAGGTTCTCCATTAAAAGTGATTGATGTAGAAAAACCAATTTCCGGAGCAGATCAAGGACAGCCAGACTCTTCCCTCCCGGGCGGAAGTCCAGAGGAGTCTCACCCAGAATGAAGCTTCGCGCCCGCCTAGTTCTTTTTTCCATATTCTTAGTGGCAGTGGTGGTCGCGGGCACTTCTATAACCACCCTTCACTTTTTGAAAAAATTGATCTTGAACGAAATTGAATCCAGCCAACAGACCGTCATTAACAATTTAAAAAAAGTATGTGAAGAAACCCTTATTTCCCGCGACGATATTTTTGCTTACAACTATGTAAACTCTTTAGTCTCTACCATTAAGGGAATTGCTTACGCCACATTTGTGCATAGCGAACGCCAACTCATTCTCGGTAAAAGTGAACCCTTTATGGCGGCAATGGGCGGGGATGAAAATTTAATTATAGATCAGGCGATGAAGGACAACTCCAACAAGGTGATCCCATTGCCTAATGGTCAACGGATTTTACACTTTTCTTCAGAGGTTAGGTCTCCCATAGGTAGGGTTGGGGCGGTTTATATAGGATTTTATCAGGATCGAGTGGAGCAAAATATCCAGGAATCCGTAGATAGAATTACTCGCATTATTATTTATGTGGCCGGCGGAGCTTTTGCCATTGGACTTATTTTTGCTTTGATATTCGCCATTAGTTTAACCAGGCCTATTTATAAATTAACCCAAGGGGCCATGGCTCTGGGAGAAGGAAATTTAGACACTCAAATAGATATTAAAAGAAAAGATGAAATTGGAATTTTGGCGGACGAATTTAATATTATGGCCGGCAAACTAAAAGAGTTGGATCAGTTAAAAGACTCGTTTGTTTCTTCCGTGTCCCACGAATTGCGCAGTCCTTTAACCGCTATTTCTGGCTATGTGGAACTGTTGACCATGAAACCAGTGAACGAATTAAACCCAGAAAAAGTGACTAAGGCTTTGAAAATTATTCAAGAAAGCGCGGTGCGGTTAACTCAATTTGTCAATGATGTTTTAGACGCGGCTAAAATTAAGGCCGGCAAAATGGAAATTCATAAAAGTTCTTTTGATGTTCATGCCACTTGTGAAAGCGTAATGGGGCTATTTATGCCGCTTTTCCAAAAGAAAAAATTGACTCCTTATACGGAAATAGCGCCTAACGCTCCAGCAACTATTTTCGCGGATACGGATAAAATAAGGCAAGTCATGACCAACTTGCTCTCTAACGGCATGAAGTTTACTCCCGAAGGTGGAAGCATTACTTTAAAAGTATTAGTAGATCCGGCCAAACCAGAGTTCCTCCGCTTTTCTGTAACCGATACGGGTTGTGGAATTCCTAAAAAATATCAACATTTACTTTTTGGAAAGTTTCAGCAAGTTCCAGGTTCCGCGGAAAAAGCTTCGGGCGCTAAAGGAACAGGGTTAGGGTTGGTGATTGCCAAAGGTATGGTGGAAGGGCATGGCGGTCAAATGTGGTTCGAGAGCGAAGAGGGACAGGGAACAACATTTTTCTTCACATTGCCCCTTCAAGCCGAAAGTGGCAGCGCCACCGTAGAATCCAAATAGATGGCATAAAAATTACCACCCAAAAAAATAGGGACTGTCCCTTCAGGGACTGTCCCTATTTTTTTGGACATGTGCGATATTCTTATTTACCCAGTTGCCGATCTTGCCGTTGCATCTCTTTTTGTAATTGTTGGTTGAATTGGTTTAGTTTATTGATTTCATCTATAGACTTTAGGGCGCTTGGGGTTTGGGAGGAGGTTTGTAGTTCTGGTTTTTTGGTGGAAGATTTTGCGGCGGGGACTTCTTTTTTCTTAAAAAATTTATCTTTAAAGTAATAACCTGTCGCTAATAAAGCGATGACTCCCAGAGTGATAGGAAAAATCCACTTGCTTCTGGAAGTCATCGTTTATTTCGCTTTCTTTTCTTCTGTAGGAACGGTTGGTTCTGGAGCTGGAGTGGCTTCTGCTGGGGATTCTTCCGCTGGAGTTGGTTCCTCTTCACCTAGCTCTGCCTCATCTAGATATTCTTCTTCTGAATAAGGTTGCGTCGTGTAAAGGGAAATTAAAGACCAGGCAATGAGTCCCGAGGCAGCTAAAATAATAGCAGCCATAATTCCAATTTTTTTCTTATCTAACTTACAATCTGTTGTACATTTTTCATCATTCATTTTAATGGAGACCTTCCCTTACTTCTTTATTTTTATTTACTCTGGGAAAGAGCCAGTTTTTTTACGGGTGTTCCCTTCAATGGCTACAAGCAATCTTAAAACCTCGGCCACTAAATAGAAGAAGACGAAGTAAAAAAAGCCAAGAACAAGAGCCAGTACAGAGGTCGCTCTTGGAGCTTCTGGGGTACCGCCACCAATCAGAATAATACAGAAAAATACCAGGCCTAATACGGCGGAAATCCAGGCGAATATCTGGAATGTGAATTTCAGCTTATTTGCGATTTTGTTCTCGTTCATTTTTTAAGGCTCCTCCTTAAGTTCTGGTGCTTCACACTGTTTTTAATTCCAGTGTCACGCAGATTATAATGGTTCAACCCATTTTTGTCAAGTTGTGTCTGCGTTTGTTTTTGGGACAGTTAGAATATATGCTTCAAAAAGGCGCTCGGCCCTGCGGCCTCGCTCCAGCTGCAAGCTCATCCTTGAGCGAGTGATGAGCTTGCAGAGGCTTTTTGAAGCATATATTCTAACTGTCCCAAAAAGGTTAATTTGGGGTCTTGAAAAAAAAGGGAATGTCTTTTATACTACTAGGGTTGCTTGGTTTTGTTACATTTGTTACAATTTTGTTACAAAAATGTTACAAAAAGTTTAAGAAAAGTTTCGGAGGCATCTGCTAGGATTAACTATATGAAGATTGTTCGTGTTATTGTAGCACTCTTCTACTTTTCCACTCAGGCTCTGTTCGCGCAGAGTGGAATGTTTCTAACCCAACCCGCCTTTCAATCTAATCTAAATAAAGTTTCGGTGAATGTTTCTTCGCTGCTCCCAAACTTTTTAGGAACTAACACTGTTCAGACGGATTATAAAGATGTGAAGATGATTTACATTGCGGGGAAATTTTCTGGAGCTTCTTTGGAAGTGGATGGGGTTCGCTATGTCGTGGGATTAAATGAAGCCGGAAATGGGTTAGTTATTTATTATAGAGAAGAGGCTTTGGAGTGGGTGGTGGGGCAAGGATCCATTAGTGAAGGAAAAAATTCTGTATCGTTAACTTTATCTTTTAATCGTGGGGCTACATTTTTAGTGAGTTACGATTATTTAAAAGGGGAAATGGTGGTTTCCAAAGGGGAAGAGAATTGGAATCCCATCAATGAAGGTTCGTTGCAAGGGATGCAAAAGGAAGAGGGCACCTCTTCCTATATGTATGATGAAAAGGGGCAATTGAGGAATGCGGTTGCCAGTGGAATGGTTTCTAGCATGGATGAGTGGGGGAATTTAACTTTGGGATTTTTTAAACGCGACTATTTTGTTTTGGGGGGCGTTGCGAAAATTTCCGGGTATCAGCTTGTTACTTTAACAGAAAATACAATGGGGACAGTGACTAGAACGGAAGTATCTAAAAAATATGAAGTTGTAAATGGAGTGTCCACTTTAATAGAAACAAATTCGCAATCTAAAACAGATTTTCCTGTGGATGAATCTGAAGGGTCTCAAACAATTCCTCTTTTTTATAGTTCCGAAGGGAGCCGTTTAAAGTCCTTGATGAAAGAGGGGGTTCGAGTTTCTTCTTCTTTATTAGAGAACGCGGTTTTGTCCGGGCGGGCGGTGCTAACGCAGGCAATGTTGAATCGCGGTGAGCTTAATTCGGAAGAGCGCAAAAGCTCTAAAGATGGATTGATTCAGTATATTTACAACAGCGGCGGCGGAGCGGCAAAAAATTCACAGGGGACTGTGGTCTCATAAAATGTTCTTCTTAAAACCTAAGAAGAACATTTTTTTTGTGATGAATATGAAATTACTAAAAAACTTATTTCACCCTATACCCAATACGCCTCCTATCTCCAATCTATTTCATTACTTGCCTAGTCCTGTGTTTGCTAAGAAAGTTATTGCCGTAACGATCTCCTTCCTATATATATCCACCCAAGTGGTATTCGCGCAGAATGTGATGATGGCGATGAAGCCGGGGGCGATCCCAGATTTCTTTCACGACCTTAAAGTAGATATTTCCAACTATTTTGCCGCGGGGAAATTAGTTTTTAACGCGCTTCCCTATGGGTTCGACAAATTAAAAGAAGACCGGGATCGTTCGGGGTACATGAGCCCAGAGAATTTAATGAAGCGGGAGCAGGATCAGATTAGGAGAATGGAAACTCCCGCGGCGCTCTTAAAACAACGGGACCAGCAGTCTGGGCAGGTGCAGCAACAGTATGGCGGAAGGTTTGATGATTCTAAAACCCCCGATCAATTTTTCCAAAATTTAGAAGCTATGAAAGGGATACAAGGGGAAATTGCGCGCCTTCGTTCCCAGTCGCAAAAAGATGTGGCGGCTGGAACGGAGGCGAACTATATTATGTACAACGATGGGAAGCAGGTCTTCTTTAAAGATGGGCTGACGACCCGCGTTATGAACGAACGAGTTCTGGATGCGCGCGGAAATTTGACTATTCGCAATACCAATGCCATGCAGTATAACTCTAAGAGGCTGATGACTTCCTATATAGTGGATGAGACTGATTCTCAAGGGAACATTACCACTGTGCGCCGGCAGAATATTACTTACTCTAAAGATTCTGTTTATTACGGTGGGAAAGATACCGTGGCTAAACAGGAGATTACTAGTTTTGAAGAAAACCGCGTGGATGCTTTGGGGAATGCCACCACTATTTTGCGTTTGAATATGCAGTACGATGCAGAGCAAAGAGCGAAATATTATGAAGAAAAACAGCAGGATAGTTTTGGCAATATTACGAGCAAAGTGTGGGCCAATGGTCAGTACGACGCGAACGATAATTTGATGAGCTACGACGAAGATACTCTGGACTCCTTTGGAAATAAATCTAGCAAACATTGGGGGGATGCCAAGTATGAACAGAATCCGCAATGGACGGGGGATAACGATCGGGTTCATGGAAAATATTTGTTGACGGGATATACCCAGACCATGAAGGATGCTTCTGGGGCGGTGAGCACCGAGGTTTGGTCTAATGTGCAATACAACCAATACAATGAATTGGTAAAACATAAAACCACCCGCACCGATTTTCTTGGGAATGTAACAGTAACGGATATGGCCGATGCCAAATATAATCAGTATGGGCAGATGACCAGCTTTAACCAGAGCGTGAACGATGCTTTTGGGAATACGCAGGTTACAGAAAGAACGAACATGACCTATACCAAGTTGGGGGATCTTTTAGGGTATGTAGATAGAATTACAGATAACAAAGGGCGCTCTGTAGAAAAAGTTCGTTCCAACATTGTGTACAACGATAAAAGATTGATGATAGGTTACTTTGAAATGGAGACTTATCAAGATCAAACTAAGATTGAAAAGTCTTGGTCTGTTTTGCCGGAATCTGCCAAGGGAGAGTTGGGGCAGATTTCTAGGCGGGGAAGCGTTTACGCGGGGTATGTAAGAGCCTTCAGAGATTGGTCCGCCTATGGCGCGTTGGAAGGGTATAACGATAAAGGTCAACTAATTGGCTACAGAGAAAAAACGATCTCTGGAAATTTGGATATTACTAAAATAGTCACTGGGATTAAATATGACCAGTTGGGGCATCAGTCGGATTCTGTGGAAGATACCATTACTATGGGAACGAATGAGTATGGGGATTCCGTGGAAGGAAGAGTACGGGTTACGACTACAAGGCTTTCTACCGAAGTGGATGGCGAAGGGAAAATGATCGCTTATAAGGAAGCGGTGAAAACGGAAGGGTGGGACGCGAATGGGGAGTTGGCTCGCGATATTGATGTGGTGCGGGATAGATCCAATATTACTCTAACGGGTTACGATGAAGTGGTGGATACCAAATCTCAAGATGGGGCGGCGAAATTACATACCACCAGTTTAACGGAGCGCAGGGATATGGTGCAAGATGGGTTTGGGCGGTTGGTCTCTTATAAGGAAGATATTACTTCACAAATAGATAACCCGGCTTCTAAAGTTCACCGGGAGCTTTCTACGATCAATTACGATTTGCGCAACCAAATGGTGGGCTCTTACGAAGAGAGTACGGATTCTGTGGGAGCAAAAACTGTAACGATAACGGCGAATAGTCTTTACAATGTGATGGGGCAAACGATCGCCTACGATAGAACTACCCTACAAGGATCTGGTACCGAAACTTCCACGGTTACTTTAGAAAGAAGCGGTATTGCCTACAATGCGTTTGGGGATATGCTTCGCTATCATGACCGCACGACTAAACCAGATTCTAAAAAAGTGGACGATATGGATTGGAAAGCGCACGGCTACAACAAAATGGGGCAGCTCCTAGGCTATCAACAAAATTTAAAAGAGAATGGGTTGAATGTAGAGATGAATATAACGAACATTCAATATGATATTTTGGGGCGTTCTATAGGGCAGTTGACCACCTCTAGAAAATCTGGATTAGAGATGAGGAGCTCCATTGTTTTGGCGGATGGGCAAACGCTGAATTCCGTAGATTTGGCAGCTTACTTGGAAGCGACTGGAAAAAGTTTGGATACACTTTTAAAAGAGGGTACCTTGAGGGTGACCGCGCAAGAGGTGACCGTGGATGATATGACCACTACTTTGCGCAGCGGCATTGTGTACGACAACATGGGGCGGACGATTCAATATAAGGATAGGTTTACGGCGGCGGATGGAACTGTGAATGAAAGTTTAACATCTAGCATTACATTTGACGCGTTTGGAAGGATGAAAGGTTTTACCAGCACGCAGCAATATATGATGGGGACTAAAGTAGAGTATGTGATGAATGGGGAAGCTTTGGACGATGCGGATGTTCGAAATTTATTACAGCAAACGGGCAAAACTATTTGGCAGTTGGTAAAGGAAGGAACACTTTCTAAAAAATCTACTTTAGTGGAATCTACCGAAACTACCGTTACAGAAAGATTAAATACTGCTTACGATAAAAATGGAAACATAAAAAGTTATGAAGAGAAAAGTTCGGATCTTAAAGCAGGAGTAGATTCCGTAGAATCTAAAACGGAATTAACTTATAACGATTTAGAGCAAGTAGCAGAAAGTAAAGTAAATTCTAGAACCCAAAGGTCGAACGGCTCTTTAGATTTAAATGAGATGACGACTACCAATAGCTATGATGACAAAGGGCGCTTAGTGAGCGCGAAAGGCGCTGGCAAAAGTTCGAGCATCGATTCTGTGTGGACGGATTCTAATCAAGATGGGACGGTAGATACTTTGGTGCAAGCGGCCAATCGTTCGGAAGGGGCAATTAGTCAAGTTTTTACCGTGATCAATGGCCAAGCCAAAATGTTGGCGCAAAATAGTGTGAATTTATCCGAGTCCATGGATGGCTCTACTTCCGAAACTTCTTCCAATATGTTTTACGATTACGATTCTTCCAATGGAAAAGTTTTGGGGGCGAATGGGATTAATTTTACTTCCTCTAGAAACGCAGGCTGGACGGATGTGGATCAAGATGGGATTGTGGATACCTTGGGGGTGGCAGGGCCAGAATCAAAAACTGTTTCTCGGCAGATATTTTCTTTGTTTGGGAACCAAACACGGCTCGCCTTAAATTTAAGCGATACGGTGGCGCCCGGAATAGACGGTTCTATGAGTACGCAAAGGTCCGCGGTGGTTTACGCTTACAACGCGGACGGGCGCTTGACGAAGGCGAGAGGCTCGGGGAGTTCTATTTCCCATAGCGGTTTTAGAGACGATGGAACGCCTTACGATACCACTACCGGCGAAACATTGCAGATTTATGAAATTGCGAAAGACCAAGCGGTGCTGGTGGAACAGTGGAATGGTTCGGATACAGAAAATAGAGACGGTTCTACGAACCACCAAGAAACTCTCTCCCGCTATGGTTACGACGAGAATGGTCGTATGGTCGCTGCCGTTGGTGCTGGGACCTTTGTTAGCGACGATGGTCATGGGGCGAAAACTTTAGGCGAGATTGGGCAAAACTTTGTAGTGATTAACGGTCAGGCAAGGATGTTAAGTTCTACGACACAAACCACTTCTAAAGAAGTGGAAACAGCCATAAAAGTTTTTGAGAAAAAGCCCGCGGAGAAATTAGGGACTGTCCCTTCAGGGACTGTCCCTAATTTCTCTCCGACCCCCGTTTCTACGGAGCTAAAACCTACTGCCATCACCGCTGAAGCTCCCCAACAGATGATCTATTTTAACACGGCAGAAAAATTGTCTGGCGCAAACATTTTTGTGAATGGACTTAATTACACCGTGGGAGTAAATGGGGATGAGTTATCGGTCATGTTAAACGGGGAAGTGGTAGGGGATGCCGTTATTACAGAAGAAGGAAATAGTTTAACATTGGCCATGGCCACAGGTTCTGGCACAACCCTCTTAGCGACCTATGATAAAACAATAGGGGAGCTGACTGTTTCTGGTAGCGAAGAAGTATGGACAATTTCGGATTCTGCTTACATTCAAGGTGTTCAAAAACAAAATATTACCACCACCTATGTTTTAGACGACAAGGGTTTAATTAAAGGAGCAGCTGCTAGTGGAACCACTTCTGGCGATGATGGTTTTGGAAATAAAACGGAAGGTTCTATTCAACAAAACTTTGTAGTGATAGCGGGACAAACCAAGATGGCGCGGTCGGAATCTTCTTCCTTAACCCGCAATGTAGACGGATCTTTAAGCTATATGGGAGCAAAAAATGAGAGTGGGGTGGTAGAAGGGAAGTCGATGGTTGTGGATTATAAATATTCCAGCTCGGCTAAATTACTAGATGCGAAAGGGAGCGGCCAATCTGTTTCCTACGGAGCGGCCGATAAATCTGTGACCACTTCGGACATCACTCAAAAATATATTTTGGTGGATGGACAGGCGAAGATTTCTCAATCCACTACGCTATCCAATTCCAATTTTGTGGATGGGTCTAAGTCTACGCAGAAGATGGATGTTTTCTATACCTATAACGATAAGAATCAGTTATCAAGCGCTAAGGGAATTGGCTCTATGACGCAAACAGATTCTTATGGATTTTCTAAAACGACGGGGGACATAGAGCAACAGTATGCCATTATTGTGGGTCAGGCTAAGATGGTGAAATCTATTTCGAATTCGAATGTGGAAAATTTAGACGGCTCCTCTAGTCAGCAGCAGTCTACGGTGAGTTATATTTATGACCAATCAGGACGGTTGGCAGGAGCGCAAGGAGTGGGAACCGGCCTATCCAACGATGGGTTCGGGAACCTGCAAGCAAGTAACACTCGTCAAACCTACCAAATGCAACTGGGGCAAGCCAAATTGACCGAAACAGTCACTGCTTCCGACGCAAAACATAAAGACGACCAAGGAAATATTGTAGAAGGAAATTTTGATGGATCTAAAAATCATCAAGAGATGGTGGTGCGGAATTCTTATGATGAAAAAGGGAATTTGTCTGACGCAAAAGGGGAAGGGAATTTTAAGTCGGATGATGGATTTGGTGTGCCTACTCTAGGGAAAATTATTCAAGACTACGAAATTAAATTAGGGCAAGCAAAACTGGTTAGCTCTCGCACGATTACAGATTCTGGCGAGGGCTTACTTCCCGCGGCGAGTTCTCAAGCGCAAGAGGTTTTAAACAAAGTGGCCGAGGCTCTGGGAATTTCTGGTTTAGTGAATGGGGAAATTAGCGGGGCAGAGCTGGTTGCGGCCATTGCTAAAGCGGGAGTTCCTTTAAACTATTTAACGGCTCCCTTATTTAAGAAAATTTTTGACGCGGTGGGGGCGGTGTTTGAATATAAGTCCGCGCAAGAGGCGATTGCCGCTGGGGAAGTGAACGAAGGGACTTCGCTTGGTTTTGTGACGGAAGCTTTCCGAAATGCGTTTGAGCAGTTGCGCAACGATCCTAACGCTCCTGTTGGATTTAATTTAAAAGATGTGCAGATTATCCGCTCTACGGATAAAACCAAAGTTCCCGCAGGGTTCGATACCTCTAAATTTATTACATGGTCGGCCGATGGAGTAGTTTTAATTCACGAAGATGTTTTAAAGAGCTGGGCAGCGGACTCTTCCTTAAACATGGTGGACTCCATAAAGAACATGCTTCTGCAGGAAAACTATGAGTACTCCAAATTTACCGAAGCCATTTCTAAAGGCGAACGCCCTACCATGGCGAACCTAAAGACTTGGAGCGACCAAGCGGAAGCGTTGGGATACACAGTAGGGAATATTCGCGGTACATTTAATGCTCCACAAACCGCAGCCCTAATGCAGAGCGGAAACTTGCAGGTGGTTTCTTCTTCCCTATTTGGAGATGTGGATTGGACGCCTGTTTTAAAACCGTTGGGGAGTGGCGCTGCCATTAAGAACTTATTTGATAATAAGGATGCGGATGATATAGGAAATGATCTAAAGATAAAAGTAGAAGGGATGGATAATTTAAATGCGGAGTATTCCTTAGATATTTCTGAGTTTAAGAATAATTTGGGCGATGATGGTTCTAAAGATTTCTTTTCTACGGAAAGGAATGGTGTTCGATATATCCGCAGTGGAAAATTGGATAGCGCGACTTACACCAAAATTGTATTTGATAGCAGCAATAATAATCAATTGAAATCCCGTTTTACAAAAAGCCGAGGATCTGTTTCTTTGGATGTAAAGTCTGGAATAAACTTCGCTCGTTATAGCATGCAGACGAATTATGGAAAAATAAAATCTGGAGAAAAAGTTGGGGATACGGATTATAGCTCAGTTGCTGGATATAGTTTCTCCATGCAAGTTAAACAAGGCACGAATATTGCCAAGGAAAGCGTGTATAGTGGATACAAAGATCCTAGTAATGAAGAAAAATCACATTCGGGTGAAGGGACAAATAAAAAAGTAGCAGAATATGGTGATTTTAAAGACAAAACTGAAGTGATTACTTCAAGCAAGATGATAAAAGAGGGAGAGAATATCACTAAATACAGTGCCACAAAGAGTTTATCTGGAACAACATGGACTACAGACTCTTTTAGTACCTTTACGAAGGATTTGCGTCCGGGAGGAGTTGTTCAGGGAGCAAGTGGCGGGATTGTGGATAGGGTTCAGGCGGATGGGACTAAAAGGAAAGAACAAATTTTTACGGCTATTAGTTATCAGGCGGGTAATCCTAGTACTATAATTCGTGGGACACGCAAAATAGTTAACGGTAAACTTGTTGAAGTGGGAACTGTGAATAGCACCACGGGAGTTGAGTCTGGAACAGGTACTGAAACTACAGATGGGACAGATGGAGAAAATAACTCTCAAAAATTTAACTGGAATTATGATGGGGATCATGTAACTATAGGAAATGGCTCTGAAGTTGGGAGTTTTTCCGCGGATTTTCATATTTCTGCTCACTCTGAGCGTGACAATTTAACTTTAGGCGGAACGCATTATGATTCCAAAAAAGCCGGATTTGCTGTAGCTAAGGGTGAGAGTGGAGATCAGGCGGTAGTTTCTTCTCTGTTTGGTCAAGTTAACTTTACTCCTGTGCTTTCGATGTTGAACGCTTCTACGGCGGAGGGGCGCGAGTTAGTGCGGGACATATTTGAGAAATTGGGGACTGTCCCTCCTTTGGGACTGTCCCCAATTTCTCAAGTGGGAGGAGTCACAACTAAAGACACAGATAAAGAGAAAAGCTTTACCATTATTCCGGGGACGGATGTAAGCGTGTTCCCTTCTAAAAATGCGGAGGAGATGATGGGGTCTTTGAGGGCTTCGCCTGTATTACAAGGCGTAGATTTAAATAAAGTTGTGTTGGTTCCTTTGGCGGATGGGAGTGTGCAGGTGACTGTGCGGGATGGGGATTCTGTGGTAAGCGGTGTGGTGACTAAGCCAGAAATTTCTAAAGGGGCGAATGGCGTTACCAATGCGGCATGGAAATTAAATTTAGATAGGAGTGAAACTTTTGGAGCGATCTCTCATCAAGAAGTCACTGTAACTTATTCTTATGACGAGAAAGGTCTTTTAAAGGATGCGAAAGGGTATGGCACATTTAATTCTAATGACGGCTTTGGCAATTTAACGCAAGGGACGATTACTCAAACTTATACTCTTATTATGGGGCAGGCAAAGTTGGCGAGTTCTGTAACAGTGTCGAATGGAACAAATTTAGATAGCTCTACTTCTAAACAAACCATGATGGTGAATTATGGGTATGACGGCGTTGGAAAATTAATTTCCGCCAACGGGTCTGGCGTTTCTACTTCGAACGATGGGTTTGGGAATATATCTTCGGCCAAGATTACTCAAATTTATGATCCTAAAAAAATTGCCAAATTTGGGAAGGCGCTTTTAACAGAATCTGTTACCGAGTCGGATTCTTTCCATGAAGAAAATGGGAGTTTAGTGGCGGGCGGCTGGGACGGTTCCACCTCCCACCAAAAGATGACGGTGAAATACGATTACGATTATCGCGGGCGCATGTATTCGGCCAACGGTTTGGGGGATGTTTTATCGAACGATGGTTTTGGGAATATTAGTAAAGGCACTATTACTCAAACTTATGATCCCGGTTTAATTGCCCGCTTTGGAAAAGCGCTTTTAACGAAGTCCGTTACCACTACGGATTCTTATCATGAAGAAGATGGGAATTTAGTTGAGGGAGGGTTGGATGGGTCGAGTTCGCATCAAGAGATGACCGTGGAGTATGGGTATGATTCTAAAGGGAGAATGGACAGCGCCCGTGGAACAGGCTCTTCTACTTCCGACGATGGCTTTGGCAATATAAGTTCGGCCAACATTACTCAAAATTATTTTATATTAAATGGGCAGGCTAAACTTTCCTCTACCCAAACGCATTCTATGTCTAGCAATTTAGATGGGTCTATTTCTCATCAGGATATTACTCTAGAAAACACCTACGATGCCCAAGGGCAATTAAAAGCAGCGCGGGGATATGGAACTTCTACTTCCGACGATGGGTTTGGCAATATTTCTAATTCTGAAATTACTCAAGAATATAAATTGATGAAGGGGCAGGCCAAGTTGGTGAAGGCAACTACGGCAACTAAATCTACAAATGCGGATGGGTCCACTTCTTGGATGGGTGTGGATGGAAAGGGTAAGGCGATGGAAGTGGTGTATCGCTATTATGGGGAAGAAGGGTTTGCCGTTAATAGAGGAGAAAAGAAATTTTTTGGAGCGCTTGCCTTTGCGGAAGGTTCAGGATCCTCCTTGGCCGACGATGGGTTTGGAAATTTAACTTTCTCCAACATTCAGCAAACCTTTATGATTTTGAATAATCAGGCTAAGTTGGCAAAGGCGGTTACATCTTCTCGCACAGAAAATTTGGATGGTTCTACTTCTTGGATGGGGATGAATGGGAAGGGGAAGGCGATGGAAGTGAATTACCGCTACTATGGGGAAGAGGGTTTTGCGGTCAATAGAGCGGAGAAGAAATTTTTTGGCGCGTTGGCTTTTGCGGCAGGGAATGGGGAATCTATTTCCGACGATGGGTTTGGAAATATTACCACTTCTTCCATTTCTCAAGATTTTGTGATTTTAAATGGGCAGGCAAAATTGTCTCGCAGTATCACTAATTCTAAGACGGTGAATACGGATGGGTCTACTTCTTGGATGGGGATGGAAGGAAAAGGTTCGCCCATGATTGTGGAGTATGAATATTACGGGCAGGAAATTGGCGGGGAGGTAAAACATTCCGTCAACAAATCTAAGAAGCAATATTTGGGAACGGTGGCATTTGCAAGAGGAAGCGGTACTTCTATTTCTAACGATGGCTTTGGGAATATTACGACTTCTTCTATTTCTCAAGAATTTAAAATTATAAATGGGCAGGCAAAATTGTTTAAGAGTATCACCGCTTCTAAGACGGAGAATGCGGATGGTTCTAAATCTTGGATGGGGATGGAAGGAAAAGGTTCGCCCATGATTGTGGAGTATGAAT
>OBEQ011465181.1_pt1 | contig 15537 bp, 19 predicted proteins | sample 1670901 | NCBI WGS metagenome assembly OBEQ01 (sample SAMEA104232315, study PRJEB22302) | groundwater metagenome | biome: forest; feature: aquifer; material: groundwater | place: USA | collected 2011-08-07 | depth 5.4 m | reverse complement strand
TCACATCCACTAACCTAGTTGCAGGAATCGTCGCTTGGTTCCTAGTTGGCGCATTGATAAATGGGCCATACTACTACGCAAAGAAATTATTTGGATACAAGTAAGGCGTTTAAAAAAATAAATGCCGCGGGAGAGATGAATTCCCACGCGTGGTTTTCTTTGGCCACGCCTGGTCTTTCTTTTTCTAAAAGAAAGGCATGGCTTGAACACTCGACCTCTAGATGGCTCGAGCAAATCTTGAGTTTTGAGATTTACTTTATGAGTTTCGCAGGCCTTTTCTTTGGCCACGCCTGGCCTTTCTTTTTATAAAAGAAAGGCATGGCTGCTAGCGCTCTAACCAACTGAGCTACCGCGGCTTTTCAAATTGTTTGTGTAACTAATCAATAAAAAACCCGTTGCAGTACAACTATCATATGTCTTCAATAGAGGATTTTCTTCACTCGATCGCCTATCGCAATTTATTCAGCTATTTTAACCACTTCATGGCAGAGCCACTTTTCTACGTTGTGGTAGTTGTCTTCGCTTTGTTGGCGGTTCTAGTTGTGAAAAAGAAAGGGACAAAAGCAGCTGTAATTGCTTCACTGCTTTTAACCGGCGTTTTAGTGTTGTTGTTAAAATCATTATACGCTGAACCTAGGCCATGTGTTGGGCTTTCGTACTGCGAGCCTGATTTTGGTTTTCCATCTGGCCACGCTGCGCTCTCCTTTGCCGTTGCGTTTAATACCTTCGGAACAAATTACTTTTACTACTTCATAGCTTTTGCAGTGCTAGTAGCTCTTTCGCGTGTCATTAGTGGCTTGCATACTTTTCCACAAATAGTAGCCGGCATGATACTTGGATTCATAGTTTCGACAACAGTAAACCTAGTTGTTCAAAAAATTGTGAGTAAATAAAATATGGACAAATTCATAAAAGAAGACATTCGACAAGCAGCACACTTAGGCGTGGGAGTGGCAGCTGTGCTTATTGTGATGTACGTTGGGTTCAATTCCGCACTTTTCTTTATGTCGATAATTTTTCTAATCGGCCTCCTGCTAGTTAACCTCAAGATGCTTGGCGGCAAATTTAAACCAATTGATTACTTACTTGAACTAGCGGATAGAAACACTGCAATTCCTGCACAAGGGGCAATGTTCTTCGCAGCAGGAATAATGCTCCTGTTGGTTTATGCACGTCCACTTGAATTTGCATTAGCTATGATTATGCTCCACGCAGTTGGCGATGCATTTGCAACTGTTATTGGCGTGCGGTTCAAGTCACCTTTACCTTGGAATAAGAGCAAGTCATGGGCTGGCTTAATTGCATTCATCTGTTTAGGCCTATTGGCTGCTCAATTTTTCATTCCATTTCAAAGAGCATTTTTATACGCTTTCTTCCTAGGAATAGTTGAGTCACTGCCGTTGCCAATAGATGACAACGTTTCAGTACCAATAGCGGCATTAATCTTATCACTTGGTGGGGCACTTTGAGCGGAATATTTATAGCAATAGAAGGAATCGACGGCGCAGGAAAAGGCTACGTTATGATGCGCTTACAAGAGTACATACTTGGCCGCAGTAAAAAATACGATCACTTGTTACTCACGCGTGAGCCAACGAATTCAAACATCGGCCAAAAAATGCGCGAAATACTAGCAAAAGAATCTGACCCCAAAACCGGCGCAAGAAAATGTCTAGACTTATATGTTTCTGACCGCAAACAACACTTGGAAAACCACATTTTGCCAGCCTTAGAAAAAGGCTACGTTGTACTGTGCGATCGTTACAAATATTCAACAATGGCATTTCAAGCCGCACAAGGTTTACCTCTCGAAGAGTTAATTGAAATACAAAAAGATTTTCGTGCACCAGATTTAACACTTATTCTTGACCTTCCAGCGAGGCAAGCAGTTGCGCGTATAAAATACCGCGATTGGCAAGCCGGAAACGAAAAATTCGAAGACCCGACATTCATGGAAATTGTGCGACAAAACTATTTGTTAATTGCAAAGAAATTAGCTGATCCAATAGAAATCGTGGACGCTGGTCAAGAAAAGCAAGAAACTTTCAACCAAGTTAAAAAAGCAGTTGAAAAAAGCGGAATACTGCCATACTAAACCCATTAAAAATACAAAATTCACTAACAACTGAGCATCAGGCAAAGCCTGATGACTCTGGCGCAAGCAAAGCTTGCGACGCGACACAACCTGGGGTTGTGCTCGCAGACACAATGCCGCGGCATTGTGTTGATTTCGTAATTTGCTCCAATCGTCTAGCTCGGTCACGATCTTTTTCTTTCTAATAGAGAAAAGGTTCGCTGCACAAGGACACAGGCCTTTCAGTAAAATCGCTTAAGCCAGAGGTCTAAAAGGCCTGCGGCGACTGAGCGGCCTTTTAAAGAAAGCCTGCGACCCGGGTTCAAATCCCGGTTGGAGCACTTTTTTATTTGTAGTATTAGCAATTTTAGTAGTATTGGCAGTAATGCCCGTGTAATGGTGATTAGCGTTTATGGCAGATATCGTACCTTCAACAAAAGGCAAATTCAGAGAAGAAATAAAACTTAAAGGAATGTTTGACTTAGCTGACGAAATATACGCTAGCTTACCCGTAGGTAAGTGGGTTGACGTTGAAACCTTCGGTACGCAGTTAAACAAAAAATCAACTCCAATGAAACTAGCGTTCGGAATACTTCTGGGCACTAAGCGGTTAAAGATCAGCGACAACGAAAACGGCGTACGCGTTGTAAAGAAAATCTAACCTCGCAGTTGAGCTTAGGTTTTTACCTAACTATTTATTCCGCTTTAAATACTATCTTTAGCTATATTCTCTACGGGTAGATTTCATGAAAAATGCTGAATTAGTTTTTGTAGTTTTTGTAGCTTTTGTAATTATAGTTGCCGCGGCTGGCGCAGCATTTTTGCTAGCTCCAATGCTAAAGTTCACTGATATTATTCATCCTAGTGACGAACTTCCTCCGTTGAATTTTTCAGTTCCAGTAACAAGTGGCGAAACTGGCTTGAAAACATTTACTTCTTGGAATGAAGTCACTAACTTCCTTGAAGCGACGAGTCGCCCTCAATTTTACGGGAGAGTTTACGAAGACGCAATACCTTTGACTCTCACTGCAACTGCTCCTTCTGCTTCTTCTAAGTCTTCAACTGGAACTCCGGTAGCTGGAGTTGACTATTCAACTACAAATGTACAAGTAGCTGGAGTTGACGAGGCAGATATTTTGAAAAACGACGGTAAATATCTTTATACAATTACTGATGGAAAAATCGCAATTCTACAAGGTTATCCTGCTTCAGATGCAAAATTACTTTCAATTATCAACGATTCGGCGTTTGACAACTTATTCATCAACGGCGATTTATTAATTGCCCTTGGAAACAGTGACTTTAATTGGGAGCCAATTGTAACTCGGTTTAAAGAAGAATTTTATAACGCTTCAAATAATAGCGTGTCAAATGGTAACGTGTCAAATGGCAATGCAGCAAATGGCAATACGTCACGATCTTCGGGTAATAATCAACTTGCGTGGGCTCGTGTTCCTCTGCGAAATGTTGAGTCGTATCCCTATTATCCGTCTGCGTTTGTCAAAGTGTATAACGTTTCTAACCGCAGCAATCCTCAATTATTGAAAACAATTGACTCGCAAGGTACCTACGTTGCTTCTCGAATGATTGGAAATAAAGTTTATGTAGTTTTCTCAGAATACGCAACTCAAGAATTACCAATTCCACTTTACGCAATTAACGGCAAATTCCGTGAAGTTCAACCAACTGAAATAAACTATATTGACGAACCATTTGAGCGTTTTTCATTCACAACTTTACTTGGCTTTGACACAAGTGATCTAAACAAAGAAGAGACTCGCAAAGTTGTACTCGGTGGCGGCGGAGAAAATGTGTACGCCTCAGTTGACAATGCGTTCATTACTTACACGCATTACAATTACTATTATCCTCGATGGCTAGCTTATGAAGCAGCATTAGACAATGAAACATTGCCAAACCAAACTTTGTCTTTAGAAATTACTAGTAAAATAAACGCAATCGAAACTATGAATATTTCTGCATGGCGCAAGGACAACTTAAAAATAAATGTAGTCAACGCGTATCTTGATTCACTTGGCAATTCAGGTGATTCAAAGCCTTCCTTGTTACGTGAAAAAATTTATCGCTTTGAACAACAAATCAATGAACAAAACGGCCGCCAGCCAGAGACAACTGTGGTTCATAAATTTGCGCTAGGTGATTCAATTTCGTACATCGGAAAAGGAGAAGTCCTTGGTCACGTTTTAAACCAATTTTCAATGGATGAATACAATAATTACTTCCGTATCGCAACTACAATTAACCAAGTGTCACAAAGCGCTGACAACAACGCGCAAGTAACGAACAACGTCTACGTGCTTGATTCAAACCTGAAAACAATTGGCAAACTAGAAGACCTTGCCCGCGGAGAAAAAATCTACTCCGCTAGATTCATGGGCAACCGAGCTTACTTAGTTACATTCAAAAAAGTCGATCCACTATTTGTAATAGGCCTAGAAAATCCTGCGAATCCAATTGTGCTTGGTAAATTAAAAATCCCAGGCTACTCGGATTACTTGCACCCGTACGATGAAACTCATTTAATTGGCCTCGGCAAAGACGCGATTCCTTCAGAAACTGGAGACTTTGCTTGGTACCAAGGAGTAAAACTTTCACTATTCGATGTGAGCAACGTTTCAAATCCAGTTGAGCTAGCTAACTATTCAATTGGCGACCGCGGAACAGACTCATACGCATTGAATGACCACAAGGCATTTCTTTTCGACAAGCAACGCAATTTACTTGTTCTCCCAATAACACTTTACCAAATAAATCGAGAGCGTAATCCAAGCCCAGTTGCCAACACTTACGGCGAAGCAGTATTCCAAGGTGCGTATGTTTTCAACGTATCACTTGACAATGGTTTTACGCTGCGTGGAAGAGTTTCACATGCGGATAATGACTCGTTTACAAAAAGCGGTGACTACTATTATGGTTATGGTACAAATGTAATGCGCTCCGCCTATATTGGAAATTACTTATACACTGTTTCACAGTCTCTTGTTAAAGCAAATAATCTAACCGATTTAACCGAAGTAGCGTATGTTAAACTTCCATTTCAAGTTCCTATAATGTATAATGATTATGGTTACGTTAAGTGATTTGCAAAAATGGATGGAATAACAATTGACCGTAAGACACTCAAAGCGCTTGGTGCAGATACGCGCATAGCTATTCTTAAAGCACTTGCAAAGAGAAAAATGACTCAAGCAGAACTCGCAACTTTACTTGGATTAAGTGCACCTTCAATAAAAGAACACTTGGCAAGTTTAGCGCAAGCAGATTTAGTTGAAGTAAAAGACGAAGGCAGAAAATGGAAGTACTATTCAATAACGCAAAAAGCAACTGCAATAACTGAACCAAACACCAAGCCAGTTTGGATGATTCTAACTTTAAGCGCAGTTGCACTCATCTACTCTGCAACTAACCTCTATTCTTATTTAACTAAATATCTAACAAGCCAAACTTCCCTCGCGGCTTCGTCGCCTATTCCATCATTCGCAGCTGCAGAGGCAAACGACTTTTCAATAGCTGCTGTGTCTGCTAATGCCAAAACTGTTTCGCCACAGTTATTGACCACGCAGATCTTTCCAACAACTGAAACAATCATATTCATAATCTCGCTCCTACTCCTGGGTGTGTGTATTGGTTTTCTAGCCAAGGCAAATGCAGAGCGTTAAAAACAGATTCTACTTTTTTATTAACATGTACAAAACATCCCTCATTTCATTCTTTGCTTTGTTTGCGGTTTTCACACTCTTCTTAGTTGGTTGTATCTTCCCAAGCGATGACAATTACGTTCCAAACTTTCCAAATCTAACAATTAAACCTAACGCTACAACGCCAGTTTACAATAACTCGACACAAAATACTACGACGCAAAATAACCCCGTACAAAACACGACTGTACAAAATAGTACAACGCAAAACCGTACAACGCAAAACAGTACATTTCAAAACAATAGTGCGCAAAATAATTCTACTCTTGTGAATAATTCTCAAGATCCACAAATTCCAACTCCAATAATGGAGCCAATCTCAATTGAACGCTATCGCGACTTTTTACAAAACCAGCAAATCAAACAAGCGATCGGTGAATTAACTCCCGTTGAAAACAACTTTCTTGAAGCGTCAATTGCTCAACTGGAAAACAATGATTTGTCTACGTGGAATGAATTAGAAAACAGATTTCCGCCACGTTACCCCGAAACGCTGTTAACCCAACAAGAAGTTAAACACATTTGGCTACGCCGAATCGCGTTTTCGTTTTACCAAGAAATGCACAGAAAAGTGCCATGGAGTTTATTGAATTACAATAGCGAAGACCTTGGTTATTTATTGTCATTTTGCACTGACATAACTTCAACTCATCGCACAACGCTTCAAAAAAATGGCACAATTAATTTCAATTACTTTGACTACTCTTGTGGCCAATTTTTTGACGCAACTACGCCAACCCACGACAAATTCGAACCAATCTTAATTTGGGAAACAAATCCAACTCAAACTTATTCAACAAGCGTAAATCTGCTTGGCGCAAAGCGCATAACGAACCAACGCCAACTCATTGACGGCCTAATAGTTTCAATGCGTGAACAAGGCTGGAGCCACATAGGGTCACAAGAAGATCAAAACTACTTAATCGGCGACAGCATCGGCATGCTAACTTCACTTAATCGACTCAACACGCTAAAACGATCTGGATCGGGTTGGACTTCAGTTTACCTAGCTTCACTTTTAAGAACGTGGAATGTCCCAGTAAAAACAGGAGAATCAAACGGCCACGGCCACGTGTTATTTCCAACTGAACACATCGGCCTATGGTCCGGTGATTTTGTCTACGGTTCACTAAGTAGATTCCCCGTAGACGACGCTTATTTTTCAACCACTCAATTCAACGCACTATTTTCACTTCCATTTTGCCAAGCAGTAAGCGAAAAAGCTAAATTAGAATTACGCAGAACACTTCATTACTACGACAACTTAATGTACTACGTTGATATCTATTATGGACAAAATGGCTACTGTGCACAACAAAGTCAATATGTGCAAAAACTAGTTCAAAGCACAAAACCAAACGAAGACGAATGCAACGCTGATCCAGCTAATGTCAAAATAGTCGGACAATGGACTCCGCCGTTCACACAAGATGAAATCAACCAATGGAGCCAAATAATAAGCCAATACGCAACTCAAAATAATATCTGCAATTAGCTAATATTTTGCAAGTAGTTTTAGGAAATCAGGTGAAAGCCTCAAAAAATGTACCAACACGTAGTTGTCAAAGACAATGTACTATGGATAGACGGAATTCACATGCACCGGTCAGGCGAAGCAGCTACGCCCCAACAACACGCAAAAAAAATGGTGGACCAAGTCAACCTAAGACAAGGTTACCGCGTACTAGACATCTGCACTGGACTAGGCTACACTGCCCTCGCAGCAGCTAAACAAGGTGCAACTGTAACCACAATTGAACAAAGTTCTCAAGTGCTAACTTTACTAGCACAACATAGTCCAAGCGTATTACAGAACAAAAACATCGAAATAATTGAAGCTGATGCCTTAGATGCGGTTAAACAATTTGACGATGCCACTTTCAACGCAATCATCCACGACCCGCCACGCTTCTCAATGGCCGGACAACTGTATTCTCAAGCGTTCTACGCAGAACTATATCGAATACTGAAACCCGGCGCAAAGATGTTCCACTACACTGGCAAACCCGGAATACACAGCGGCAAAAACATGCTAAAAGGGATAAAAAATCGACTAACCCAAGCTGGATTCAAGAACATAACTTGGGTAGAGTCCGCACTTGGCTTCACCTGCACAAAACCGTAATTATTCTGTTTTCTGCGTTTTTTTGCCTTGAACCGCGGGTTTTAAAACTAGTTTCATCCAACTTCTATTCAGTCTAGACATTACGAGTTTCTACTAATTATAGCTGGAATTTTGATGTTAAGACTAAAATTAGGTATCGCATGTTCAACAAATGTTTTCAAATCGAAAACAACGTTGTTAAATGCTCTACCAGAATAAATAAGGTGAATAGAAAGAATGAGAGAACACAGAGGCGGAGATAGAGGCGGAGATAGAGGCGGCGACAGAGGCGGCCATCGTTCATTCCACAGTGGTGGAGGCGGACAAAGAAGGTCATTTAGCACCGGTCCAAGAGAAATGCACGACGCAACATGCTCAGATTGTGGAGCAGTATGTAAGGTTCCATTTAACCCTGCACCAGGACGACCAGTTTACTGCGATGCCTGTTTTGCAAACCACAGACCATCAAGAGATGGCGGAAGTGGAGGCAGCAGAGGCGGAAGTTACCGTGGACGCTCAGATCAAGGAAGTAGCGACGACTCATCAAATTCTGGAGACAGTTCAGATGATTCAAGCGACTCCGACGCAGGCGACGAAACAACTCAATAAATTTTCTACTTTTAATTTTTTTTCTTTTATTTTTTACTTTCCCTTAGTGTTAACTTTTTTCGTATATTAATAAATACTCGAGAATTGTGATATATGCTGCCAGCCTTGAGCTAATGTATTGTGTTATAATGGTAAAAACATTTTTCCTAAGCTTGAGAGAACGTCCTTTTAACGCAATAAAAAACGGCACTAAAAACATAGATATTCGAGCGAATAAGCCAAAAACTTCAAGTAGTTCTGTAATTGGAATGAATCCTGGAGATATTATATTTTTTCAAAAAGAAAATAGCGACGAAAAACTACAATGTACTGTAGCGCGAATAACGCTCTATGCTAGTGTAAGAGAATTATTGCTAGCAGAAGGCACTAAATATTCATTATCAAGCACAAACGACCTCAAAAAAGGCATAGCGTCTGTAGAGTCAATTGATAATTACAAAGAAATAATCTCAAAAAATGGCGTTTTTGCAATAAAGCTAAAAGACGTAAAAATTGATTGTTAATCGTGTTGTATAGTGCTTACCTGCGCTCGTGCGAACCAGGCAAGTATATATAGTGAAACCCCCTATATCCTATCCTTATGGTAGATAAATTATTAGTTCTAGACAAAAATCAAGTTGATCTTTTCTTTAATTTTACGGCACGTCACAAACGCTTCTTAAAATTACGCGAAACTAGCTTCACAGCTAAACAAATCGAATACGGAACAGACGTAGCTGAAAAAGCAGTTAAAGCAGCTCAAGGGATATGCAAAGCAACTGGCTTAGTTGCCTTGGAATGTTTTGACAAACCAGCAAAGAAAACAAGCGCAGTTAAAGAAATGCGCAAAAAATCGCCAAAACTAACTCCAAAACAAGCAATGTTCATTCTAGATAACTTCGAGGCTTTTCAATTCGCAGTTGCACAATCACAAAGCCCAGTGGCACTTAAAATCGCCAAAAAAGCAGCAGAATTCGGCGACAAATACTACCAACCAACTGAACATAAGTATAGGTAATTAGTTGAGCTAACGTAATTTTTACTTTTTTTTAACTTCTTTTAAATTCTTTTTAGCTTAAGCCATGAAAAACGCAAAGTATTAATATGCGTAATACTAATTATTACTAGTGGTAAGAATATGGTTTATGTTAGTGTAAAAGTAAATGAAAAAGGTCAGATTGTTATTCCTAAAGTGTTTCGTGACTCGTATGGAATTGAGCCTGGAAGTGAGATAACTTTAGGCGAGAAAAATAATGAATTGGTTATTGGGAAGAAAATGGCAAAAGCCGAATGGGTTAGTTTCCTTAATTCTTTTCCAAAAATTAATATGGGCAAGATAGATAGTGATGCAGATTATGCTGAGGAGCTTGAAAATAGATGAACTACGTGGACGCTAATATTTTGATTTATTCTATTCGGGATTCTACGGTTAAAGGGGTAAAATCACGAGAGTTACTTGAAAATCAACGAGTTGTAACTAGTATATTGTCTTTAGATGAAGTAGCCTATAAACTTTTAAAAGACTCAAGAGAAAATGCAATTAATGCGGTGTCGGGCTTTTCAACTTCTCAAAATTTAATTTTAATTCCATTTTTACCTGAGGATATCGATTCGTTTAAAGAACTTCTTGAAAAAGGATTAGATCCACGCGATGCAATTCATGCGTTAACCGCGAAAAAAATGAAGTGTCCTGTAATATATTCGGAAGATGCAGATTTTGACAAAATTTCAGATTTTGTGAGAAAAACCCCGTGGTGAAATTTGTAAATGAAAAACGCTGTTATCTTAATGGGCGCTGGAGAAACGCCTCAATCATTTTGGCTACCTTATGTTAAAACTGAATTAGAAAAACGAGGCTACTCAGTTTCAATCCCACTTTTACCTCACAACGAACTGCCAAGCATCGCTCAAACGCTTCCGTTTGTATTAAAAAATTCCAAGTTCGACAAAGAAACAATTATCATCACTCATTCGGCAGGTTGCCCTCTTGCACTAGCTGTGTTGGAAAATCTAACTGTAAAAATAAAAAAAGCCATCTTAGTCGCTGGCTATTCCTCCGTTTTGTCGGGGGGGGCAAATGGAAACGTTGCGCTTAAAGACAAGTACAACTGGAAAAAAATACGCAGCAACGTCGACGACATAATTTTCATTAATTCCGACAACGATCCATGGGGCTGCGACGATAAACAAGGACTGCAAATGTGGAAAAAACTCGGCGGTACAATTATACTCCGTCAAGGCGAAGGACATATGGGTTCAAACACTTTCAACCAACCGTACAAAACTTTTCCACTAATAATAAAACTAGTTGAAAACGAAATGTGGGGCGTTTAGTTCCCAATATAGCGATCGAACATTTTAGTGTAAAGCTTACTTTCTACTTATCCGTTTATGTATAGCAGCTGCGATTTTTTCTGAAATTGCTGGGTGAAGGTACTTTTGCTGTTCGGAAACATGAAGCGGAGTGCGTTGTGTTTGATAATGATCTGCTAAGCTTGGTTTTATTCCTGCAAATATGCTCCATTGAAGTTGCCTTAAGTTTCTAATAGCTTGAATTTTTGCTTCATGTTTTGCTCGGGTTTTTTCGGGTAATGTTTCTAGTATTCCTGGCACTTCTATGTAATGTTGTTTTCCTGATTTGATAAATTGTATTTCGTCTTTAATTTTAGTTAACCCATTTAGATCTGTATAGTCAATTTCGCTAACTCTAAATTCTTTCGGATCGAGTTTTTCTGATTTTCCCATGGCTAATGGGGGTGAAGAATGAAAATTGAATACTGCTGCTTTATGTTTGGCAGCCACTTTATTTGGTATTCGGTTTATGTTTTCTTGGTTCGCTAAGAGTTTTTCATAAGCTTCTTGAGGAGTTCCACTACGCGCCATTCCGTAAATAGTTTCTTTTGCAGGTATTTTTTCCACAATAACTTCGTGTCCCATTCCGCGCAAAAGCTTAGCAACAGCGCGACAGTGAAAACCTGCAACAACTTCAGTCGGGTGCTCATTCCAAACCAAGACAACTTTAGCCGTAGTTTTATTTCGCCTCAACTTTTGGAAACAGCATCAGCGTTTCGCTGAGTTTTGTCCCTTCTTTTGTCTTACCGTACGCACAATCTTTCAGCTTAGTTTTTTGTACATTTTTTAGTCCAAGCGCTGTGAATAGTTCGTTTGCTTTCTTCGGCATAAATGGATAAAGTAAAATCGCAGATACGCGTAACGCTTCAATTAATTCATACATTACTTCGTCAACGTCTAACTGTTTGCCTTCTTTTGCCAACTTCCACGGTGCAGTATCATTGACGAGCTTGTTCGCTTCTCGTACAATGTTCCACACTGCTTCCAATGCACGGTTAAACTGATACGCTTCCATTTTCTCTTCATAAACTTTGACATTATTTGTAATTACTTTTTCTAACGCTTTGTTTCCTTTCTTTGGCGTTTTGCCATTACAATAACGCTGGCACATGACAAGCATACGATTAGCAAGGTTGCCGAACTCATCAGCTAATTCGCCGTTGTAACGTGCGTCAAATGACTTTTGTGAATAGTCTCCGTCTTCGCCAAAAGTGTTTTCGCGCAAGAGAAAATAGCGGAATGCATCAGATCCATATTTTGCAATTACTGCACGTGGTTCAACATAATTCCCTTTACTCTTACTCATCTTTTCTCCTTCAACAGTCCACCAACCATGCGCGTAGATTTGTTTTGGAATTTCTAAACCAGCAGCTAGTAGCATCGCTGGCCAATAAACTGCGTGGAACTTAGCAATTTCCTTTCCAACTAAATGAACATCCGCTGGCCAATACTTTCCAGCTGTCTTTACGTTTTTTCCATCGTATCCAAGCGCAGTTAAATAATTGAATAAAGCGTCAAACCAAACATAAATCGTATGCTCTTTGTCAAACGGAACCTGTATTCCCCACTTGATATTTTTTCTGCTAACGCTTAAATCGCGTAGCTCATCTTTAAAGAAATTATACGACTCATGCCATCGACTTGCCGGTTGAACAAATTCCTTGTTTTCTTCAAATAACTTTAACAACTGCGGTTTGAACGCTGATAATTTAAAAAAGTAACTTTCTTCACGCTCTTTTTGAACTGGCCGCTTACAATCTGGACATTTGCCCTCAACTAACTGGGAATCGGTTAAAAAGTTTTCATCGTATAAACAATACCAACCTTCGTAGTGCCCCTTGTAAATCAATCCTTTGTCGTACACTTGCTGAAATACGTTTTGAACTGCCTTTTCATGATAGTCGTCCGTAGTCCGAATAAACTTGTCATATTCAATATCGAGCTCGACCCATAAGGACTTAAATTCTTTGACTAACTCGTCGACGAATTCTTTTGGTTGTTTTCCAGCTTGTTTTGCATATTGTTCAACTTTCTGCCCATGCTCGTCTGTGCCAGTTAAGAAAAACACATCATAGCCCTGCAATTTTTTAAATCGACTAATCACGTCAGCTGCAACCGTAGTGTAAGCGTGACCCAAGTGCGGCGGGCCGTTCGTGTAATAAATTGGTGTAGTGACGTAAAACGTTTTCATAGCTAAAACTTATCACGGCGAAACATTATTAGCCTTTTTACCCGTTAAATTTTCAACATGAAAGAAGTTGCTGAAAAGTTAACAACCGCTTTGAACGGTTTCCACGTTCAAGTGTACGGCCACGCGAGCGAGATTCCAAAGTCTCGCTTTAACCATGCTAGTGGAGAGTTATTTGGAGAAATTGGTTTGAAAACTGGAGCTAAAAAACATAGTGAATCTGCAGTTGCCCTTTTAGTTAAACCAAAAAAAGACGGGTTTCATTTAGGTAGACAGCAGCAACTACGTAAAAATTTAACTGAGCTTTCACAATTATTTGCTGACCATAAACTCAACGTAGTTTTTCAAATTCCAAATGGAGAAACTACGACCGCAATTGTTTCAATTAACCGAAAAGGGCTAACTCGCTGGACACTTAAGCGGACGATGTTCGTCGAACGTTTGAAACATTTACTCGGTGAACGCAAGTGACCCAACAAGTCAAAGTTGGCGTAGGCGTTTTCGTAAAGCGAAATAGTGATGGTAAAATATTACTTCAAAAACGCAGCGGCAGCCACGGCCAAGGTACATGGGGTTTGCCAGGCGGACACTTGGAATTCAGTGAAGAAATTGAAGCTTGTGCAAAGCGGGAAGTATTGGAAGAAGTTGGAATCGTCGTCAAAAATATTCGCGTAGTCGGGTTTACAAATGACGTGATGAAAGAAGAAAATAAACACTATGTGACTATATTTGTAGAAAGTGAGTTAATTGATGGCGAAGAGCCAAAAATAATGGAGCCACAAAAGACAACAGAACTCGGCTGGTTCGATGAAAATAAACTTCCTGCACCGTTGTTCTTACCGTTGAAAAATTTCCTAGAAGGAAAATGCTATTCAGTGATAAAAATAAAATGATTTTTCCAAAACAATACCATCCAAAAAATGCAGTGAAAAAAGAACCGCACGGAGCGTTTGATATCTACCACTTCGAAAATGGAGCGTTACTTACTGTAAGACGAAAACACGTAGGTGTTTTGTTTTCTCCAGGTAAGTTAATTTATCAGCCAATACCAAAGGTAGATGACGAAGCATCGCGAGTTTTAGATACTTATGCGCATGGCAAAGATGTTTTTTTAGCTCGCAAAGAAAATCGCGGGCATTTTGCGCCAACGTATGATGGCTTGCTTACATATTACGACAAAATTTACGCAGCTCGAGCAAGAATGGAAGCTCCAATAGCCTGGTTAAATGAACCGATATCAACCCACCCCCACAAAACCGCTATTATTGTTACAAAGTATCGCACTGATTGGATTTCACTTTATAATAAAATAATTCAAATAAAAGATTCGGTTGGTGGAGTGACTTCAACTCGGCAACGATGCGAACAGCTTAGCGCTGTTTTTGAAAAAGTTTTCCACGAATTAGGTAAACTGCATGGTGCAGGTGTAAGGCACGGTCATCCGCATTTAAGGAACATTTTACTCGATGAAACTGGAAACGTTTTATTTGTAGACCCAAAAGTGTTAGGTTCAATAAATGAAGTTCCTAAAGATCTACCGCATCGGGATTGGTTTTATTTCCAACATTTTCCATCGCTTGACCCCGGTGCTAAGTTTGACCTTTCATGGTTGACTAGCCAAATAAAGCACTTCTATCCGACTCCAGAAAATCTAAACTGGGAAAAATTTGGAAAAGAATACGCACGCGGTGTCGCATTGTCAAAAAAGAGAGTTGCAGCTAAAATTTCAACCAATGTTTCAACTTAAACAAAACTATTTTCGTCGCATTACCATCCTAAAACGTATGCGAAAACAAGCGGTGCAATTATTGAAGCATCGCTTTCGATTATGAACTTTGGCGTCTGCTCTTCAAGTTTGCCCCAAGTTATTTTTTCATTTGGCACAGCTCCGGAATAAGATCCGTAACTAGTTGTCGAATCGCTTATTTGACAGAAGTACGACCAACGTGGAACGTTTTGTTTTAAGTCTTGTGTAAGTAGTGGAACAACGCAGATTGGAAAATCACCTGCAATGCCGCCGCCGATTTGAAAGAATCCAATTTTACTCTTTACCGATTCTTTCTTGTACCATGCTATTAACTCATGCATGTAGTGCAATCCGCCTTTAACTGTATTCAAATTTTTAATATTACCTTTAATCACATTTGAAACAAACATGTTGCCGAGAGTTGAATCTTCCCAACCAGGTACAAACAATGGCAGGTTCTTCTCAGCTGCTGCGAGCAACCAACTGTTCTTTGAATCAATATCGTAGTGCTTTTTCAACACGCCGCTTTTTAGCAATTCATAAAAATATTCGTGAGGTAATTTCGATTGACCAGCTTTGTCGTTTTTCATCCATAATTCAAGAATAGCGCGTTCAATTTTACGCATCGCTTCTTCTTCTGGAATACAAGTATCGGTCACACGATTCAAATGGCGGTCAAAAAGAGCCTGCTCATCTTGAGGCGTGAGATCGCGATAATTTGGAACGCGAACATAATGGTCATGCGCCACGAGATTATAAATATCT
>OBEQ011447316.1_pt1 | contig 15542 bp, 14 predicted proteins | sample 1670901 | NCBI WGS metagenome assembly OBEQ01 (sample SAMEA104232315, study PRJEB22302) | groundwater metagenome | biome: forest; feature: aquifer; material: groundwater | place: USA | collected 2011-08-07 | depth 5.4 m | reverse complement strand
GCTTTGGCGGTGTCGTGGCGCCCCAGCTTTACCTTGTCGACGAGCTCCTCGTGACCGGTGGCGCCGACGACATTCGACAGCGCGAGGAAGGCGAGGACGCTCGCGGCGAAGCTCACGGCGATCGCGGTGAGCGTCATAAGGCGCACGGCGTCTTTGCCCAGGCGCTTGCCCCACACACCGTTGACGATGGCGCCGAGGAGCGGCATCCCGAGGATGACCGCGATCAGCGAGAAGTCTTGCTGCGGGAAGAGGCTCGAAAGATAGTCCATCGTGGGTGTCTCTGGTCTGCTCTCTGCCTAGTTTCTAAGAAGGTCGGCTTCGTCTGAGCGCACTGTGCGCTTGATGCGGAAGAGCGACAGGACGATCGCCAGGCCTACCGCGACCTCGGCCGCTTCGGCTGCAATGATGAAAAATGCGAACATTTGACCGGTGAGCGCGTCGGGGCGAGCGCGGTTGAAGGCGACGAGGAGAAGGTTCACCGCGTTGAGCATCACCTCGATGCTCATGAGCGCGACGAGCACGTTGCGCCGAACCAGAAAGCCCACGCCGCCGATGGCGAAGAGGACCCCCGAAAGGACGACGTAGTTGCCGATGCCGGTCATGTGCGTTTCTCCTCGTGCGAGTCGGCCTGCTCCTTCGTGCCGGGCATGCCGTGCATCGCTTGCTTGCCTCGCGCGATGGCCACAGCTCCGACCACCGCGATCATGAGGAGCGCGCTCGACAGCTCGAAGGGCACGACCCCTTTCGAAAAGAGCACTTGGCCGAACCTGTCGATCCCGCCGAAATCCGCGTCCGGCGGCGGGAGCGCGGCCCACTTGGCTCCGCGCAGGACCAAGAAGCCAGCCCCCGCGAAGAACGCACCGAAAAGCGTGCCCCCGGTGACGCGCGCAAAGCGCCCTCGCGAATCGCGCGGTGTTTGTGAGCTCGGGCCGAGGAGCATGATGACGAAGAGGAAGAGAACGACGATCGCGCCGGCGTAGACGATGAGCTGAATCGCCGCCAAAAACTGCGCGTGCAGCGCGAGGAAGAGGCCGGCGATGCTGACGATCATCGTCAAGAGCCCCATCGCGCCCCGGATCGGGTTGGGGTTGCTCACCGTCACGAAAGCGCCGAGCACCGCAACGAGGGCGCACGCCGCGAAGTACCAATCACCGAGCGTCATGTGACCACCAAGCTCGCGTCGCGTCGCGTTCTCTCGCCGCGGACGTACTTTTCGAAGTCTTTCCGATACTTCTTGAGAAACCCGAGGGCCGGCATGGCCGTGCCTTCACCGAAGGCGCAAATCGTGTTGCCCATGATGTTGTTGGCGATGTCGTGGAGCTGATCGAGCTCCTCCATGGAGCCTTCGCCGTCCAGAATTTTGGCCACCGTGCGGTGAAGCCAGGCGCTTCCTTCGCGGCATGGGGTGCATTGGCCGCACGACTCGTGTCGGTAAAACTGCATCAAGTTTTCCATGGCGAGCACGGGGCAGCTGCCTTCGGCCATGACCGTGACGCAGCATGTGCCGAGCATGGTGCCGGCGGCGCGCATGGTGTCGACGCCGAGCGGTACGTCGAGCACGTTCTTGCCGTGGAACTTGTGCATTGGCGATTTTTCGTCCGGAGCGTGGAGGGTCTCGTCCGGCAAGAGCGGGGGAGTCGACGAGCCGCCGGGGATGATGCCGAGGAGGGCGCGATCGCCAGTCACTCCGCCGCCGATCTCGTAGATGAGCTCGCGCAGAGTGACTCCCACCGCGAGCTCGACGATCTGCGGCTTTTTCACGTGGCCGTTCACGCCGAAAAGGCGGCAGCCGCCGTCCTTGATGTCGTGCAGCGCGCTCAATTGAGAAAACTTCTCGCCGCCCATCTCGAAGGCCGTGGGGACGATGGCGACGGTCTCCAGGTTGTTCACCGTCGTCGGGCAGCCGAACGCGCCGGTTTGAGCCGGGAACGGTGGCTTCAGACGCGGCTCGCCGCGCCGGCCCTCGAGCGAGTTGAGGAGCGCGGTCTCCTCACCACAGATGTACGTGCCGCCGCCCGTGTGAACGACGATGTCGATCGCGTAGTCTTTTCCGAAGGGATTTTTCCCTAAGTATCCCTTCGCGCGCGCCTCTTTGATGGCTCCCCAGAGGCGCGCCTTGGAGAGGTGCAACTCGTCGCGCACGTAGACGTAGGCCGTGTGCGCGCCGATGCCGTAGCACGCGATGATGCAACCCTCGATCGCGGAGTGCGGGTTCTCCTCCATGATCGTGCGGTCTTTGTGCGTGCCCGGTTCGCTCTCGTCGGCGTTCACCGCGAGGTAGGCAGGCTTCGTGCTTTGCTTCGGCATGAAGCTCCACTTCACGCCCATGGGGAAGCCGGCGCCGCCGCGCCCGCGGATGTTGGCCTTCTTGGCTTCGTCGACGACCTGCTCGCGCGTCATCTCGGTGAGCACGCGCCGCGCAGCTCGGTAGCCCCCTTCGCGCTCGTAGGCCTCGAGCGACCAGCCATTGGGCTTGCCGTACAGCTTCGTCAGGTGGTTGCACGCCTTAATCACGTTGAAGCTTCTCCAAGATTTCGTCGATGCGCTCGAAGGTGAGATTCTCGTGGTACTCCTCGTCGACCTGCATCATCGGCGCGGTGCCGCAGCTCGCCAGGCACTCGGCCGTGCGAAGGGTGACCTTGCCGTCTTTCGTCGTGTCGCCGACGTGAATGCCGAGCTTCTTTTCGCAGTGCGTGATGACGTCACCGGCGCCACGCAGCGCGCACGGCAGCGTGCGGCAGACCCAGACCTGGTGCTTGCCGGCGGGCTTCTGGTTGAAGAGCGTGTAGAACGTCACGACGCCTTTGATGTGGGCCGGCGACACGTCGAGACGGTGCGCGAGCCAGATCATCATCTCTTCGCTGATCCAACCTTCTTGATCCTGAAGGAGGTGCAACGCGGGGATCGTCGCCGCCATCTTCGTGGGGTACCGAGTGAGAATCTCGTTCAGCTCACGCTCGCGGTCGGCGCTGAGGGCAAAAGGCATCGGTGGGGGTTTCCTAGCTGGGCTCGGAACCCAGCACCTAGAGCAGCTGCCGGGCTCGGGACCCAGCACACAAACCAGAAAACTACGGAATATCGACGGGAAATGCCGCGTGCTCGGCGCGGACGGTAGTGGCGAGGGTGCGGGGGTGTCAAGGGCTCGGGAGAGGGGCCCGCGTCGGCTGCCGGACACGGAGGCCGAACGGGGGCCCGGTTCGCTCGATCCACAAACCGGTTAACAATCCCGCTCGCTGCCGTTATGCTCCGCCGCGCGTTTCGCGCTGTATTTCCGGCCGTTTCTTCTGATGGCCCTATGAACTGCTCGCTTCGGCGCCCGTGGCGACAGAGAGGTTAGGTTATCGAGTGTTCTGCCCGAACTGTGGGACCCAGAATCCGGAGACGGCGGCAACGTGCAGCAAGTGCAACTTCAACTTGAAGGGCGCGGCCGCCCCCAAGTTCAAGGGCACGATGCTCATGATGAACAACCCGGGCGCCGTGCCTCGTCCACCAACGCCAGCCGGACTCGCGCCGGTTCCGGCGGCTGGAAATCCGCCGCCCGCCGCGGGAGCTCCCGCGCCCCCGCCCGCGCCAATCCCGTCGAAGCTCAAGGGAACGATGGTCGGCGTTGCGCCTCCGATGCCGCCTGCGTCGCCGCGCGCAGAGCCGCCGCCCGCCGACGCTCCGGGTCCGCACGCCGCCCCAGGAGCTGCTGCCCAGGCCCCTTCGTTTGGAACGCCCGCGCCCGCTCCATCTCCTTTCGGCGGGGGCACATCCGTGAACCCGCTCGGGGGTACTCTCGCGGCGGACGCGAACGCCTTCGCGCCGTTTGGGGCCCAAAACGCTCCCCCGCCAGGGCCCGGCGGCCCCGGGTTCGGCCAGGATTTTGGCGCGCCTCCCCCACAGCAAGCCTATGGCGCTCCCCCGCCTTACGCTCAGGGGTACGGCCAACCGTACGGGGCCCAGGACCCGGGACCGAACATGGGCGGCGGTGGCTTTCCGGCGCCGCAGCAGCAGCACGCGCCCTCGCAAGACTGGGGGCCGCCTCAGTACTCACCGCAAGGAATGCCGGGCGGAATGGTTCCCTACGGGCAGCAGCCCGGAGCAATGATGCACCAGCACGCGCCCATGCAGCCTGGAGCGCACGGGCCCAAGGGCATCGTGCGTAACGGGATGATGGTGCTCGTTTGGTCGTTCGTCTCCTGCGGCGCCTACCAAATGTGGTGGTTTTGGCAGGTCTGCAACGAGATGCGCGCCTACTTGGGGCGCGACGAGCCCTCGTTCTGGAAGATCTTCCTCCTTACGAACGTGACCTGCGGCCTTTACTCCTTCTATTGGATGATCACGCGCTGCGGCGCGCTGGTGCAAGAGATCCAGGCGCGCGCAGGGCTGCCCAACCCGCAGAATCACGGCTTCATGTACCTCTTGCCGTACTACAACGTGATCCTCCTGCAAGAGGAGCTCAACAAGGCGTGGCAAGCTCCGGGCTGAACTGGCCGGTCGTCGTAGCAAAACGAACGGCCGCTCCGGCAGCGCTTGCGGCGCTGGCGGCGGTTCTTTTTTTCGCGCCCTTCGGCCTTCATTGGCCCTGCCCTGTGCAATCGCTGCTCGGCATTCCATGCCCGACGTGCGGCATGACGCGCGCGGCGCGACTTCTTGCGCATGGCGACATCGTCGGTGCCACGCGCTTTCACCCGTTGTGGTTTCTCGTACTGCCGTTCGTGGCGACCATCGCCGGGCTCGAGCTCGGCCACTACGTGCGAACGGGGCAGTGGGGAGGGGCGGGGCGGCTGCGTGGCGTGCGCGGCGCGGGCTACCTGATGGTCGGTCTGCTCGTCGTCGTGTGGATTGCGCGCTTTTTAGGAGCGTTCGGCGGTCCGTGTCCGGCCGGATGAGCGCGGCATCGATCAGCTCTCATCATCGTCTTCGCGGCCAACCTCCACCACGTTTTCCCAGACCTGGGAGTGCCTCACGCGCACCGCGTGGATTCGCAAGACGACGCGCTCGACAGGGGACGTGTAGCCCTGTTTCTTGGCTCGCAAAAACATGGCCTCGGTTCCGGGGACGGGCAGCGGATGCGTGAACGTCGCACCTTTGCCCGTTCGCCGTCGGCCGCCACCGAGCTTGCCACCCAGAATCGCGTGGGTTGGATCGAGTTGGCCTGTGGCGCGATCGATGACTTCGAAGCAGATGTACGACGAGTCCATTCCGTACACTCGATTTTTGGTCCACACCTCCACCGCGCGCCAGATGGAGCGGCTGCCTTTGGCGGAGACATCTTCGCGCACGAAGGCGATCTCGAGGCCCGACGTGTCGTCGCGGAACGTCGGTTCCCCGCGATTGGACAAGTCCGTCCGCGGCGGCGTGTCGACTGCGTCGACGAGAGTAATGGTCTCGTCGTACGGCGCCGCTGGAAGCGAGTCCGGAGGGGGAGGCACCGTTCCCCGGGGCAACTTGAGCGTCAACCCCTTGAACGGCGAGCGCCTACGCGCGTCGACCATGATTGCGAGCCTACGCGAAAAGGGTTCATACGTTGAAGCGGAAGTGAACGACGTCGCCGTCCTTCATCACGTATTCTTTGCCCTCGATCTGGAGCTTCCCGGCGTCGCGGCACTTGGCCTCGCCGCCGAGCTTCACGAAGTCTTCCCACCAGATGACCTCGGCCTTGATGAAGCCTTTCTCGAAGTCGGTGTGGATGACACCTGCGGCTTGTGGCGCCCTCGCCCCGTTCTTCGTCGTCCAGGCGCGGACTTCCACTTTACCGGCCGTGAAGAAGGTGAGCAAATCTAGCAGCTTGTACCCCGCGCGAATGACCGCAAAAAGGCCCGGCTCTTCGAGTCCTGCGCTCGCCAGAAAGTCGGGGCGGTCTCTCGGATCGAGCTCGGCGATCTGCGCCTCAAGGGCCGCGCAGACGGGGACGACGATCGCGCCTTCCGCGTCGGCGTGTTTCTTGAGTGCCGAAAAGTGCTTGTTATTTTCGAGCTTTCCGATCGAACCTTCATCGATGTTCGCGATGTAGAAGGTCGGCTTGTAGGTCAAGAGCTGCATCTCGCGGAAAATCTGCTGCGCATCGAGCGTGTCGCTGGACAGCTTGAACGTGCGCGCGGGATTGCCCTGATCGAGGTGCGCCGCGAGACCGGTGCAGATGTCGAACGCCAGCTTTTCTTTCGGGTCGTTGCCCTTGGCCGCTTTGCGAGCGCGGTCGAGACGCTTGTTCACGGTCTCGAGGTCTTTCAGGCACAGCTCGGTCGTAACGGTCGCGATGTCGGACACCGGATCGACGCGGTTTTCGACGTGCACCACGTTTCCGTCCTCGAAGCAGCGCGCCACTTGAACGACCGCATCGACCTCGCGGATGTGCGAAAGAAACTGGTTTCCGAGCCCCTCGCCTTTGCTCGCGCCGCGCACGAGGCCGGCGATGTCGACGAAGTTGATGGCGGTAGGGACGATTTTTTCGGCGTGGACCACGCTGTCGAGCTCCTGGAGGCGTGGGTCGGGAACGATGACCACGCCCACGTTGGGCTCGATGGTGCAAAACGGATAATTCGCGGCCTCGGCTTTGGCGGTCGAGAGCGCGTTGAAGAGGGTGGATTTGCCTACGTTGGGGAGGCCAACGATGCCGACGGAAAGGCCCATGGGGGGTTGCTTGATAGCACAGGCTTCAGGCGCCGAAGCGCACGGCGTAAATCGGTGGCAAATGGGTGGACAGACACGTCCATGAATCGCCCCCGTTCTCGGTGACGAAGAGCGATCCCGTCGTCGTACCGAACGCCAGGGTTCGCCCCGTCCCGTCCACATCGAGCGCGTGCCGGAAGGTGATGTCGTAGGCATGCTCCTGGGGAAGACCTTTGGTCAACACTTCCCAGCTTCGTCCTGCATCGCGCGTGCGTACGCCGACCACTTTCCCGCCGACGGGAACGCGCGTCTGGTCTTTGGTCGCGGGTACCCGCCAGGCGGTGTCACCGTCGTTCGGATCGACGGCTACGCGCGTTCGCCCCGTTTTCTTGGCCATTTCGTGCCCATCCCGAAAGATGGGCACGCACACGTGGCTGCGTCGACGTCCCAAGCTCTTCATTTTCCGCGCCCTCACGCGCGCGCGGAGGTCGACGGAAGACCTGCGCGAGCGCGGCGCGGGTGGGCGCGCTTGGCGGCCATGGTCGCCCTCGGAGGCATGGCCGGGTATTTTTTTGTACCGGAAGGGGGCGTGGCCGCTGTCGCCGCTCCCGTCGAGGCGACGCTCGATGGCAAGCCGCTGCCGCTCGAGGACGACGAGACGCGTACGACCGATGCTGCGCACGCCATCGCGCGCGCCTATGTGGCCGAGAAGGTCACCATCGCTGTGCCGGGTGGCGCGATCCAGCGGACACGCGAGGAGCTCGGCGCGCGGGTCGACGGCGCGCGCATGGCGAGTCTCGTGGGGGCGCTTCGCGATGCCTCGTCTCCGCTCCGGCGTGCGCACGACCAAGTTGCGCGTGGCAGACCTCTGCGTCTCCCGCTTCCGGTGACGACCGACGCGCGGCGTGCGCTCGCGACGCTGCTCCAGGTAAAGGACGAGCTGGACCGAACAGCGCAAGACGCACGGTTCGATCTGGATCTGGGCAAGGTGCTGCCGGAAGAGCCGGGGCGTCGCGTCGACGTTTACGCCACCTTGGCGCACCTCGACGATGCGTTCCAGAGAGGGGCGCCCAGGGTCCTTGCGGTGGTCGAAACCGTGCCGGCTCAACGGACGGCGGCGCAGCTCAAAGAGGTGGAGATTGACGAAGTGCTCGGCTACTTCGAAACGCGCTACGCGCGCGACGCCAAGCACGAGGCGCGCACGTTCAACCTGCGGCTGGCGGCCAGCAAGTTGAACGGCACCGTCCTCTTTCCAGGCGAGACCTTCGACTTGAACGAAGTCGTCGGCCCGCGCACCGAGGCGAACGGCTACAAAGTCGCGCCGGTGATTGCTCAGGGCGAGCTCGTCGACGGGGTCGGCGGCGGTACGTGTCAGATTGCCGGTACGCTCCACGGCGCGGCCTTTTTCGCCGGCCTCGACATCGTCGAGCGGCACCCTCACACGCGGCCGAGCTTCTACATCAAGATGGGGATGGACGCCGCGGTCTCGTATCCGGCGATCACGCTCAAGCTAAAAAACCCGTTTCCGTTCCCCGTGGTCCTTCATGAGGCGGTCAAAGAAGGAATGGTTCGAGCCGAGGTGCTCGGGCCGCATCGATCGCGCGACGTGACCTTCGTGCGCAAGGTCAACGAAGTAAGCCCCTTCGTCGAGAAGGAAGTGGCGGATCCGAAAATTCCCAAGGGCTCACGCGTGCTCGCGCAGCGCGGAATTCCCGGCTTCAAGATCACGCGTTACCGAATCGTGCGGGATGGCCCCTTCGCCGTACGCGAGCACACGCAGGATGTGTATCCGTCGACGACGCAAATTTGGAGAGTGGGCGCCGGCGATCCGGATCCGAAGTTCGTCCCTCAGGACGACGAGCATCCGGAGTACGTCGCCGACGAGTACCTCTTGGTGACGCAGGGTCCGGACATCTCGAGCCCGCACGCAAAGGGGCCCGAGCGGGGCGGCGGTACGATCGAGTCGCGGGTGGCCGGCCGCTACGGCACCCACGGCTGGACCGTGCGCGAAGGGTTCGCCAAGGCGCAGACCGGAAAGCGCGCGGCCACAGACGACGACGCGCGCCCGGATTGAGCCTATATCTTGAGTATGGATCGGCTCCGCGGAAAAACCGTGGCCCTGTGCGTGACCGGAAGCATCGCCGCCTACAAAGCGGCGCACGTCGCGCGTCTTTGCATCAAGGCGGGAGCCACCGTTCTTCCGGTGATGACGGCCTCGGCGCAGCGCTTTCTCGGGCCGCTCACGCTGTCGGGACTGTCGGGCGAAGGCGTGGTGTCCGATATGTGGGACCCACGTTTTCCAGGCGAGGTCCACGTGGAGCTGGCCAAGCGCGCAGACGTGGTCGCCATCGTGCCGGCCACTGCAGATGTTCTATCGCGTCTCGCAGCAGGGCGCGCCGACGATGTCGTGACGGCGCTCGCGCTTTGTGCAACTTGCCCCATCCTCGCTGCCCCCGCCATGCACCCGCGCATGTGGGCGCACCCCGCGACGAAGAGGAACGTAGAGGCGCTCTCTGGCCTGGTCACGTTCGTGGGGCCGGTCGAGGGAGAGGTTGCATCGGGCGAGACCGGGCTTGGACGCATGGAGGAACCCGAAGCCATCGCGCTCGCGATCGCCGAGCTCCTTGGTCCGCGCGATCTCGGTGGTGCGCGCGTCATCGTTTCGGCCGGGCCTACGCTGGAGGACCTCGATCCGGTGCGCTTTCTCGGCAACCGATCGACGGGGCGTATGGGGTTCGCGGTCGCGGAACGCGCAGCGGTGCGTGGCGCGAACGTGACGCTCGTGGTGGGTCCCGTGGACCTTCCGACGCCACGCGGCGTGCGACGAATCGACGTTCGCAGCGCGCTCGAGATGCAGACAGCTTTGTGGGACGCGCTGGGCGACGATCTTTCGCGCGCCGACGCGCTCGTCATGAGCGCCGCGGTGGCAGACTATCGCCCCGCCGACATGAGCGCGACGAAGCTCAAGAAACAAGGAAGTCGCGCGACCATCGAACTGGTGAAAAACCCTGATTTGCTCGCCGAAATCGGCGCGCGCAGATCGGGTGCGCGCCCGGTTCTGGTGGGCTTCGCGCTCGAGACGCAAGACGAAGCGGGGCTCATCGCGTACGCGCGGGGCAAGCTGACGGAGAAGAAGGTCGACGTCGTCGTCGCGAATCACGCGAAGGACTCGCTTGGTGCGGGGACGAACAAGGTGACCCTCGTGACAGAGACCACGGCAGAGGGGCTTCCAGTTGCCACGAAGTCGGGCGTCGCCGATGCGATTTTGAACCGCGTGCGCGACTTGCTTCGAGCGTAGGAGTCGGAACCGGAAACACTCGCGGCGAGGCCAGATCTTCGAACGTCGCGAGCCCGACGTCGGGGAGCTCACGGTCGCGAGACGATGAGGCCGACGCGGTCGTTGTTCCGACTGGCGCTGAACGCCAAGAGCGCCGCGACTTCGCTCGCGACGCGCGCTTTCGGGGCGCGGTGTGTGCCGAAGCGTTCGCTTTGCGACAGATCGACCATGAGCATGACGGTCATCTCGCGCTCTTCGACGAACCCCTTCACGAACGCGATACTTCGGGATGATGACCACGTGATACGTGCACTCCCATCGTACGTGCGACAGGCTCTCCCACTCGTGCATGTGGGTTCTCCTTCCTGTCCCAACGGGACCTTCCGGAGAGAGAACCTACTTTTTTTCCCGCAGCGCTTGATACACGACCGATCGCTGGAAGCTCTTCGGGTCGCACGGCCAAAGGCCGTGGGTGTAGTGGCGGACCAAATTCATTGTTGTGAGGGCCCAACAATGACTAGGACTAGTCTAGCCGCTCCAAGCACTAGCTAGGCGCAGCTGGGCAGATACTCACAAGGCGCAAGGGCTTCCACGCCATCGAACGGCGCCGACTCCTATCGGGTAGCGGGCGTTTTGTTGGTGCTTCCGGGCCGATCGAGCTTCCGACGCGTTCGGGAAGCTTCCGACGCGCTCGCGGCGGCCTGAGGGTGCCTCCGGCATCGCGGACGGACCTGCTGGGCTTCACGCACGCATCGGCGGGTCTCGTGCAGGCGCCGGCGGGCTTCGCGCACGCACCGGCGGGTCTCGTGCACGCGTCTCTAACGCAGACTGCGCATCTTTCGAAGCTGCCTTCCAAACAGATCCGGATCCTTGGTTGGCAGCTCGCACGTTTGACGCTCGCAAACGCACGCCGTCGCCTTCCCCCCTTGCGCGATCTTGCCCCGAAGTGCAGGAACAAGCTCTGCATCGGCGCCTTCTGTCGACCCGACGGTGACCACCGAGAGCGCCCGATTCGGAACGTAGGTCTTTCGGAGCTGCCCCAAGAAAGGCTCCGCCTCGTGTTGCGCCGTCGGAGTCACGATGACGATCTCTTTCGGCGTGTCATGCCGAAAGTCGAGCGCGACGAGCATCTCGGAGAGGGAGGAATGGGCCATTCGAGAGCGTTGGCTGAAATGCCTTGAGCAGTCTGTCCGCACGTTCTTCGTAACGGCGATCGAGACTCACGAGCAATCCCATCCGCAAGAGGTTCAACGCCTCAATCGAGTTGCCGCAGGGCTCCGCTCCGTCGTAGGCCGGTTTTTCGCGAACGAGAAGCTCCGGGTGATCGTTGCTCGTGAGAAAGAAGCCCCCAGACGTTTTGTCTTCGAAGTGATCTTGGAGCACAACGTCGAGAGAGATCCAGATGAATCGAACGCGCCGCCGGAGCTCACGCCCATCGAGGCGCTCGCGAGCGCGGGGATCCAGCGCGGCACGCTCGTCACGGTGCGCGACAGGGAGGCCGCGGACTCCACCGACGAACGCGCTTCGCCCGCGATACCTTGTCTCATGCGCCCGGCGTTTTCGCTCTCGCGCATCCATTTGCGGCGCGACGGCTTGGTGACCTATCGGGTGAAGAAACTCGGACGACGGCGCGCGCCCCATCGCGTCATGACGCCGGTGGAATTTCTGGCGCGAATGGCGTCCCTCATTCCACCCCCGCGCTACCCAACTTCTCGGCTGCACGGGGTTTTCGGACCGCGGCACCGCTGGAGAGCGCGTGTGGTGCCGAAGCCTCCGGAGCCCGCGCTCCGGTGCCCTCGGTTCGAAACGAAGAAGGACGAGCCGAAGAAAGAGAAGGCGCGCACCGAGGCAGTCGAGATCGGGCGCACTCTGGCGGCCCTCGGCGCGCGGGCTCCTCCCGCGTCCACCATCGGCAGGGCGGCAAAGGGCTGAACGCGTCAAACCGGCGCGGCGGGTGAGGTGCGCTTTCGAGCGCGTGAACGGGCAAAATTCGCGCCTTCGAGCCTGCCGCGCGTCATCCCTGCGCCCTCCGCGAAACCCTTCGCGAGCCCTTGGACCCGAATTGTGCTTTCCCTGTCCTTGCCGCCTGGATGGAGAGTCTGGTTCTGGAGGTTTCCCGACGACGTGCAGGGAGCGAACCAGTTGCTCGGCGTGCTGCTCGAGAATCGAGGAATGATCAAGGCGCAGATCGACTCGCTCACGACCGAGGAGCTCGCCCGGCTCATGTACCTCACGCGTTACTTCGAGGGCTTTCACGATCCGCGACCGAAGCCCGGCGAAGTCGTGCCGCCCGGCGCGCTCACGCAGGGACAGACCGCCAACATCGCCGACTACGCGGGCGCCATCACGCGAACGGCAGCCGCGTTCGAGGCCGGCCTTGCGGGGTGGACCCCGGGGCAGCCACCTATCCCCGAAGATCCGAACTCATTGGACCTCGCGACCATCGAGGGGTGTCAGGCGGCACTCACGCGTCTGGGATACGACCCGGGTCCGATCGACGGAAAGGACGGTCCACGAACCCGCGCGGCGGTGCAGAAGTTTCAGGCCGAGCACCAACTCGACGCGGGGCCAATGGACGGCGTCGGCGGAGCGAAGACGCTGGCCGCGGTCGCCGCAGCGCTCGGCAAAGTGACGAACTCGAGCTGACTCCGACCATTCGTCCGCCGCCGCACGCGCGTCCATCCCTCACGGGTCGGCGCTTTTCGCCGTTTGTAGCGAGTACGGATCATCGCGGTCTGTTTCTTCGCGCCGAACCCTACGGAAAAAGATCCCCCCAGGAGCTCCTTTGCGTCGACGACGCTCCCACCGCGCAAGGGCGTCGTGGCCCATGAGCGAGACTCCTGCAGCCGAGACGAAACCTTGAAGGAAGCCCCTCCGCCCCGCGGAACGGCTCTTGTCGTCACTTCTCCTCATGGCCTGCTCCTCATCGCGATTCTCCGGGTCGGACGCATCGACACTTTCGGCTCGGTCTTCGACTTCGTGCGATGCGGCGGCGAGTGCTCGGGCTCCCGACCGAGCACGACTTCCTCATAGAGCTCGGTGATCTCGCTGCGCAGCGACGTGAGGAGATGACGCCCCTCCGACGTGATACGGAACGTCTGCCGCGCTCGCGCATGCGGCGTGTCGCCCGTGCGGCGGAGCCAACCGTTCTCCTCCATCCGCGCGAGTGCTGGGTAGAGGGTCCCCGGGCTCAGCTTGTGACCGTGCTCCGCAAGCTCCTCGATGAGCCACCTACCCCAGACTGCGCGCGATGCGGCGTGGTGGAGGATGTGGATTTTCCAGAGTCCAAGACGAATCTCACGATCGACGGCCGATAACATGTACGAATATCGTGTACGAATATCGTACATAAGTGCAAGCACTCCTCGCCGACGCGGCGGGCCGTTCAGGCTCTTTCGACGCGCACCGCCGTCACCTTGTACTCGGGCGTATCGGTGTGTGTATCGCGGAGCGATCCCGTGACCTCGTTGAGCCATGTCGTCGCGTCGGCGAACGTGGCGAAGAGGTCGCCTGGGGCGAGGTGCTCGTCGAGGTGCAGCGGCAGCACGGACTCTCCGTACCGGCTCTGTACACGCACGCGTTCCCCTTCACGAAGACCGAGCCGATCTCCGTCAGATGGGGACATGTCGAGTTGGTCGGTCGGCCGGAGCACGCGATTTCGCGTGCGCATCGTCATCGTGCCAGCGTTGAATTGATAGAGGGAGCGTCCCGTGTTGAGGATGAACGGATACTCGGGCGACGTCTGCTCGGAAGTCGGCGTGTAGTCGATCGCGCGGAGAGTAGCGCGCGGGGACTTGCCGAAGCTCTGGGAATGCAGGAGCGTCGTTCCAGGATGATCCTCGCTGGGGCACGGCCACTGAAGACCCGCGTGGTCGAGGCGCGTGTACGTGATGCCGCGTCCAGCAGGCCACACCTTGCGAACTTCCCCCCAAATCTCCTCGGCGGACGCGAAAGAAAACCCGTGGCTCTGGCCCATGGCTCGAGCGACGTCGCAGAGGGGCTCCCAATCGGTTCGCGCCTGCCCCGGAGGCTCCACAACTTTGCGCACCCGCTGGACGCGACGCTCGGCGTTCATGAACGTGCCGTCTTTCTCGTAGGCGCACGCGGAGGGAAGGACGACATGGGCGAACTCTCGGGCCGTCTCGTTCATGAAGATGTCCTGCACGACCAAGAGGTCGAGGTTCGCGAGGCTCTTTCGTGTCGACGCCACATTCGGATTGGTGAGGAGCACGTCGTAGCCCATGGCCCAAAGCGCCTTGAAACGTCCTTCGGCTGCTGCGTCCATCATCGCGAGCAGCCGCTTGCCGCGGCTTCGCGGGACGGCAGCGCCCCAGATGCGCTCGAAGAGTGGCGCCGCCTCGTCGATGTGTGCGAGGCCCGTGAGTCCGGATGGCTCACAGCCCATGTGCGCGGAGCCTTGGACGTTGTTCTGCCCACGCAAGGGGTTCACGCCCGCTCCCGGCTTTCCGATGTTGCCAGTGAGAAGCGCCAAGTTGACGAGGGTCATGACCCCTTCGGTCCCTTGAATGTGCTCGGTCATGCCGAGCCCGTGAAAGCAGATGGAGGGTGTGTCGCGCGCGTATCGCCGCGCTGCCTCACGCACGAGCTCGGGGGCGACGCCCGTAACCTCCGCAACATCCTCGGGTCGGAACTTTTCGACGAAGGCGCGAAATCCTTCCAAGCCGTCGACACGATCGCGCAAGAAGCTCTCGTCGACGAGGCCCTCCTCGACGATAACGGCTGCCATCGCGTTGAACAGCGGCACGTTTCCGCCGGATCGAACCTTGAGATGCAAGGCACCCGGAACACGTGCGAGCTCGATGCGCCGTGGATCGACGATGATGAAATTTGCACCCGCGAGCGCTTGTTGCTTGATGCGCGCACCGACGACCGGGTGTCCCTCGGTCGCGTTTGCTCCGCAAACGAGAATCGTTCGCGCCCGCTCGATGTCATCGAACGAACTCGTGGCTGCCCCGGTGCCAACCATCGCCGAGAGCGCACGTGCCGATGGCGCATGACAAACGCGCGCGCAGCAATCGACGTTGTTGGTGCCGAGAACGACCCGCGCGAATTTCTGCGCCACGTAGTTCTCCTCGTTCGTGGCGCGAGCCGAGCCGAGGACGCCGACGCTGTCGGGGCCGTGTCGATCGAGGATGCTGCGCAGGCGATCGGCAACCTGCTGGATCGCCTCGGCCCATGAAACGCTCTTCCAACCGTCGGCGCTCCTGACAAGGGGAACCGTGAGGCGATCGGTCGATTCGACGAATTCGAACGCGTAGCGCCCTTTGACACAGAGGTGCCCCTTGTTCACCGGAGCATCGAGGACCGGCAGGATCTGGACAATTCGCCCCTCCCGCGTTCGGACATCGAGCTCGCAACCGACTCCACAGTACGGGCAGGTCGTTCGCGTTCGATCGGTCGGCGCGCCGCGTTCGAGGAGCGTCTTGTCCTCGAGCGCCCCCGTCGGGCAACTCGACACACACGCGCCACAGCTCACGCAGGAGCTCGCGAGGAGCGTGGTCCCCGAATCGGGATGAATCTCGTCCTCGTCGCCACGGTTCCACACCTTCCACACGAACTGCCCTTGAACGTCGTCGCAGATCCGGACGCACCGAAAGCAATCGATGCAGCGCGACATGTCGACGTGGATGTAGGGGTGCGAGTCGTCGAT
>OBEQ010438402.1_pt1 | contig 15542 bp, 14 predicted proteins | sample 1670901 | NCBI WGS metagenome assembly OBEQ01 (sample SAMEA104232315, study PRJEB22302) | groundwater metagenome | biome: forest; feature: aquifer; material: groundwater | place: USA | collected 2011-08-07 | depth 5.4 m | reverse complement strand
GTGCGACGAACGTCTCCTTTCCTTTTTGGAGCAAACCGGGGGTTCGGACTTTTCCTCGCCATCACCTTCTCAAGTTCGCGAAGAATATCCAGAACGCTGAACTCTTCGTGGCAAGCCACATTGAAAACATCGCCTCGGAGACCCGGCCTTTTCATAGCGAGGAGATTGGCGTGGACCACATTTTCGATGTAGGTGAAATCGCGTGACTGCCGCCCGTCCCAATGCACCTCGGGGCGGCGGCCTTTGAGGATACATTGGATGAAGATTGGGATCACCATCGAATACTTGGATTCGGGATTTTGACGGGGCCCGAACACGTTAAAGTAGCGGAGACCAACCGTTTCAAGGCCGTAAAGGGAAGAGAAAAGCCGGCAATAGATCTCACCCATCAGCTTCGAGGCCGCGTAAGGAGACTGGGGATTCGGGGAATCGGTTTCCTGACACGGGAATTTGCGTGTGTCGCCATAAACCGAGGAAGAGGAGGAAAAGATCACGCGCTGGACGCCATGATCCCGTGCCGCGAGGAGGATGTGCAGCGTCCCGCGGATATTGACCGCATCCGTTTCGAGCGGATCGTCCACGGAGCGGAGCACGGCGCGGTTCGCAGCGCAGTGGAAGATGTAATCCACGCCTTTCACGGCACGGCGCACTTCACCTTCCTTTCGAAGGTCGCCTTTTCTCCAGTCGATCCGGGACTGACAATGGCTCAGATTGGATTTCTGCCCGGTGGAGAGATTGTCAAACACGCGGACGCGGTACCCTTTTCGAAGGAGGGCATCCACCAAATGAGAACCGATAAATCCGGCCCCGCCCGTGACGAGGCAGAGAGATTTTTTCATAAGGAGCGGACAGTCTAACACATCTTCGAGGGATTTAGAACGCGGGGGCGGGAGAGGTGATGAGAAGAGAAACTTGTTCGCGGACCGAGGGGTTGAGGATCCTGTAGGACGCATGACCGGAGAGCGAGAGGTGCTCCCCTTCCCGCAGGTCATGGCTTTTTCCGTCGACCACGACCTGAAGGAAACCCATCAGGGCTTGGAGAAAAACGGTCCGGGCGGCGGGCACCTCCGAAGAGGAAAGCTCTTCGTTTGCCGAGAGAATGAGTTTTCCCACGAAAAGATCGGCCCGCGGGGGAATGAGCGAGACGATGCGAAATTGGCCGCGCTTCCCTTCTAAATGAAACAGATCCCGTTGGTGGCCATTTTGCAACGCGCCATTGGAAGACCCGTTTGAGCGAAGAAGCTCCTCCACCCCGACCCCGAGGGCCTCGGAGATACGGAGAAGCTCTTCATAGGTCGCGATGTCAAGCCGCCCCGCTTCAAGACGATGCAGTCTTCCGCGGGAGATTCCGGCCTTCTCCGCCAGTTTTCTTTGGCTCAGTCCCCGGTCAACCCGCAAAGCCCGGAGGAGAGAAATCTCAATGTCCCTTCTCAGTTTTTTCGTTTCCATCGGGAGTTGACGGCTTTTCGGTAGGAGGCGACCCGCCTTCATCACTTGCAGCGGGCCCTCGCCTTTGCGGACCGGAATCGCTTCCGGGGTGCCTTTATCGACTGCGCTTCTGGGTCATTCCTTCCTTCTCCAGTCGCACGGCCTCAATCCGTCTTGAAAGCTTCAGGCCGAACGCTTCATAAATGAGTCCCACCATCTGAATGCCGCGGTAAATACGGTTTGGCCCGACGTTCGGATAGAGTTTGAGAAACCCAAAGAGCCACTCAAACGCACGCCGGTACTTTGTCTCGCAGTGAGGCGGCAGGAAATGGTGGTAAAGGTCTTCCAAGAAAAACCGCTGCCTTTCCACGGAGAGGGCTTGGCGACTGATGCCCGGGTGCTCAATCATCATGAGGAGGACCATCATTCGGTTGTTGAAGTAGGCCCGGAAAAGCTCGTTCAACTTGCCTCCGGCCAGCTCCCCCTTTCCTCCGATTTCCTGCCCTTCTTTTTTGTCTGTCATCGTACGGCTCCTTTCTCCTTCTCATCTCAAATTTGCTCGGTAAGCCCACAAATTACAAGCAGTTGAGACCGGTTTTCTTTAAAGCGTGGTGAGGTTCTTTTGACAAACCGACAAGTGGCGGGTAAGCTTTGAGTTAGAATAAATGAACGAAAGGTTTGATTAAAAAACTTAAAGCATGTACGACGAAATCAAGGGCGATCTCGACGATCAATATAAGGAGCACCCTCGCAAGAAGGCGCCGAACTGGGGGCAGGCTGTGAAGGACCTTCTGAAGGAAAAGTCAGCCCGCGGAGAGGCGGTTTCGATTCCCTGGCTTGCCAAGCAGACCGGGATCAACGACAAGCACCTTTTCAACATCGTGGCTCGCCGAATCCAAGACCCCTCCTCCGACAAGCTCGTGAAAATCGCAGAGGCACTCGGCATCTCCTTCGGGGAACTCGCCACACGAGCAATAGGAACTTATGAGGGGAATTTTTTTGTAACGGGCTTCGGCCAGCGGGGCTACATTGAATACAGCCAGCACGGTTTCGCGATCCAGTCCCTGAGCCCGCCCGGGATGAGCGACCGCGATTTCTTCATGGGTATCATGACCATCAAGCCCTTCAAGGAACTGAAGAAGTGGAAGTTTCGGGAGAATTCAACGGTGTGTCTTTTCGTGGAGTCCGGGACGCTTGAGATCACCTACGGCAACCGGGTGCGGAGAATCCATTCCAACGAATCGGTCTACTTTGACGGCGGCGTCCCCCACAAAATCCGGAACGTGGACTCCATCGAGGCAAGGCTCCTTCTCGTCACCCGTCCTCCGCTCCATTAGCTCCACTAGGAGGCGTTACTACTGGTGCCAGGCTAAAAGTGGGTCGCCAGAAATTCATGGTCGACTACTTTGTCATAAGGCCCGTCGAGTTTTACAAATTCCCGATAACTTTTTTGTCTAGAGCAGAGATCAGATCCTAGGCCCTGATAGTAAGGATCCTCATCGATCAGGGGATCTGATTCCCCAAAGGCATAATAACGATAACTCGACCAAGGATAATCTTCTGGTCGGTCCACGAGACGAGCGCGAACCGGATTTCTCTCAATGTATCTTCCACATTCCAGATAATAACTCTCCCTCTCAATCAAAGGACTTTTGTATCTTCCCTGCCAGAGATGTCCCACATATCCTGTTCGCATTCGATACCAGCGAGAATACTCAAATAGCAGATATTGCATCAACCTGGGGAGATCTCGTCCCTGCTCGATTTGACCCAGCAAATGGATGTGATTCGCCATCAAACAATAATGAGAAAGTTTCCAAGGGAACCGGCTTTTGGATTCTCGAAGAAGAGATTGGAAGGTCTCAAAACCCTTGGGGATATCGAAAAGAAAGAGGTGATTGTTGCCGCGAGCAATGAGGTGGTAGAAGCCGTTGTCCTGAAGGGGTCTTGGTTTTCGAGGCACTGGTTTGCTCCTTTCTTGTTTGAAAGAAGGGCAAACCACCTGTGGCGAAATTTTTATGCGATGATCGCAACCCGACTTCTGACTTTATGCTGGTAGTAAAAACAAGAAATTATAGCGCAAGAGCCTGCCTGGCTCAAGCAGTAACGCCTCCTACTCCTTTTTTCTTGAGGAGGCCGTGGCGGATGCAGATTTTCTTGAGGACGTCCACGAGCTCTTCGATCTTGGCGGGCTTGGTGAGGACCTTGTAACCGGCCTTGCGGACCTTCTGCTGTTCCTGGGGCGCGTCGGCCCCGGTGAAAACAATGAAGTCTTTCGGGCGGTGGGCCTCCCCTTTTCGAAAGCGCTCGATCAATTCGTCTCCCCACATGTGCGGCATCTTGATATCGACGATGGCTACATCCGGCTCAAAGTCATTGGCAATGCGCAGGGCATCGTCCCCGGAAACCGCAGAACGCACCTTGAATTCCGCATCACCAATGTCCTCCGTCAGGGCCAGCGTGAGGAGTTCACAGACCTCGTGCTCGTCATCCACAATGAGAACCTTGGCTGAAGGGATCATGCCCGCGGGAAGTTTCGGTTCCTCCCGGGCTTCCACCTGCTCCCCGATGACGCGAGTAATATGCCGATAAAGTTCCTCCAAGCTGTAGGGCTTGGTGATGTAGGCTTCGATCCCGAGCTCTTCGCATTCCTTGCGCTTGTCCGTGAGCGCGGTGAGGATGATGACGGGAAGCGTGGGATTGTGTTTGCGAATGGAACGAAGCACTTCGAGGCCGCCCATCCCCGGCATCCGAAGATCAAGCAGGACGAGGTCGATCCGGTCCGGCAGTTCCTGAATGTACTTCAGGCCCTCCAGACCGCTCGAGGCCGTGAGGGTGTGATAGCCCTGCGGCTGGCAGGTGCGGCTGATAAAAAAGACGACGTCCGGCTCGTCGTCGATGATGAGGATGGTCCCTTTGTGGATTTCGGTCATTTCTCTTTCACCATGAGAAGGCTCATCACCTTTCCAATCACCTGCTCGAGGTCCATGGGTTTCTCGAAATAGGCGTCGATGCCGATTTGGTTTTCGATCCGCTCGCGGGTCGTGCCGTCATTCCAGGCTGTCACTATGACAAATTTCGTCCCGGGAAGGAGAACCTTTAATTCTTTCAGAGTCTCCTCGCCGTTTAACCCCGGCATCCGGAGGTCGAGGAGGATGACCTCGGGCTTCTCGCGCTTTGCGATCTCGATCCCCTCCCGGCCGCGGGTGGACGAGAAGAACTGGACCTGCTTGAAATTCCGGAAGGCCTCGGCGAAAAACCGGACCAGGTCTTCCTCATCCTCGATCATCAGGACTTTGTGCATAAATTTATTCTAGAGGTTTACTCATAATGGGTCCACAGGCGAATGATTTTCACGATTTTTTGGTCTTTCAAGACCTGATACACCACGCGATGCTGAATATTGACTCGGCGGGAATAGGCCCCTTCCAAATCCCCCATCAACTTCTCAAAAGGCGGGTGGGTTGTGAATGGGTCCTTTTTCAAAATCTCCAAGATTCTCTCTGCCTTGGAGCGCAACCCCGAGCGGGATAGTTTTTTGGCATCCTTCTGGGCCTGTTTGGAAAAAACAAGCTCCCAGCCTACCACTTCAGATTTTTACGGCACTGGCGAACGGAGGTCTTCAACCCTTTCCGAATTGACTCCCTCATTCCTGGGATGGAGAGGAGATAGAGGGTTTCTTGGATGGCCCTCCAGTCGTCTTCACCAATCAAAATGGCGTTGGCCCTCTTTCCTGTAATCTGGATCGGGTGGTGAGAAGAGACGGTTTGGTCAAGTAACCGATAAAGATTAGCCCTTGCTTGGCTCGCCGTTAAGGTGGTCATCGGAATCCCCCTCGCATTCGAAAACGTACTCTATTACGTACGATTTGTCAACCCTCTCTCTAGTAAGTTACGGTCAGAGGGACAAAAAGTTTAGCCTCCAGAGCCGGGGCCTCCCGCAGCTTTGAGAAAGATGTGGAAGGTGGTGCCGCGGCCGAGTTCGCTTTCGACCGTGACGCGTCCGCCGAATTTTTTGATGAATTCGCGCACGAGGAAAAGGCCGAGGCCGGTTCCTTTAATGGCGTTTTGGTCGGGATTGCGGGAAACATCTTTGGTCGTGAAGAAGGGGTCGAAGATTTTATCGAGGTGTTCTTTGGCGATTCCCCCGCCCGTGTCACGGACAGCCACCTTCACTTCGCCGTCCAGCGAGGCGCCCGTGACCGTGATGCGGCCCTTTTCTTGGATGGCGTGGCGGGCGTTGACGAAGAGGTTTAGGAAAATATCTTCCATTTGAGTTTTGTCGGCGAGCGCCGGCGGAAATTGGGGCGGGAATTCCTTGATGACAAGGATGTTGTAGTGCTCGAGCTCCTGCTTGAGGAGCGTGAGCGCGGCGTCGGCTGCGGCTTCCAGATTGACGGGCTCGATCTTGATTTCTTTCGGTTTCTTGGCAAAGCTCGAGAGCCGGTCAATCACACCCGCGGCGCGCGTCACGTTCGAGAGCACCCGCTCGATCACGTCGTCCACGACCGCTTCGTACTGCGCTTTGTCGAGCTCGTTATAGACGCCGAGCTTCTTATTGAATTTAATCATCTCGACCCCCATCTTGATGGCGGCAAGGGGGTTTTTGATTTCGTGGCCGATTCCGGCCGAGAGCGTGCCGATGGCGGCCATTTTCGCCTGCTGGGCGAAATCGATTTCGGATTTTTTCAGGATGTCGTAGAGCCGTGCGTTGGAGAGCGCGATGGCGGCCTGGCCCGAGAGCATCGGGAAGTAATCCATCTCCTCGCGCTTGAATTCCTCGTCGGACTTTTTCTTGCCGAGCGTGAGGAGGCCGATGAGCTCGTTATGGATGAAAAGCGGCATGGCGATGTGAGTGCCCATTCGCTCGAGCGTCTCGCGGACGGCTTCGGGGAGCGCGCGCCGCTCTTCTTCGTTTTCAAGGTTAATCATCTGATCGCGCTCGGCGAAGAAGCGGATGAGCGGGTGTCCGGTGGGGAACTCGACTGGCTCCCCTTTCTTTTCCTCCTGAGGTTTGAAGCCAAAGTGATCCAGAATCGGAAACGCCGCGCCGTTCTCGTCTTTGACCAGGATCGCCCCCGTCTCAAGCCGCAGTGAATTTTGGAGCGTCTCGAGAACCGTCTTCCCCACTTTCTCCAGATCGAGGATGGTAAGAATATTCTGCGACAGTCGGTTGAGGATTTTCCTGAGATCTTCTTTCTTTTGAAAAAGATAGCGGTCCGTTACTCGGACAAGAAAAGACTTGGCTGGTTCGTATAGCAACATAGCAATGACAATAGCAACACCCGAAGAGACGGTGTTGTTCACCCCTACAAAATGTGCAACATAGGTGTTGAGTAGATAAACAACCAGAGAAATAGTGCCAACTACAAAACCAAAAAGACCCGTAAATACGAGGGTCTTCTTAATAATGACTTCCATATCAATGAAGCGATATCTGAGAATTGTATAGACAGTTACTGCACTAAAAAGAGCAACACCGTAAGCGCCATATGGGTATGGAAAAAAGGTAATGTTATATACTGGAAAGAAAGTGCCTAACCCACCCATATATCCAATAAAATTCCCAATTAAAAAAAATTGTCGTTGTTTACGTAAACGGCCCTTTGATGTTAAAACGCCTTGAAGCAGGACGAAATGACCATAAATAACTATTAGAAAGAAGGTGCCCATCCAATAATGATAGAGAAGGCCCGGATTCATAAAGTAAGGAAAACCTAGTTTGTGCACTACTCCGGATATGAAAAATCGTGGAAAGAAGACATCGAAAATCCAGAAAAAAGATGACACTCCATAAGAGATGCGGAGAAACAATCTCTCCCCAATAGTATGTTTATCCAAATACTTGATAACGAAATGTAAAAAGAAACATGGGATAAAAATGGAACTCGCGTGAAGGGCTTGGCAGAATAAATAAGAAGCTTGTTGATTCGGTACGGTGCAAAATAACCATACGAAGAAACCCCAGATTGTTACCGATGAACCATACCAGACAAATCTCGTCTTCGTGGCCACACGAGGAGCTCGTAAGACAACAAAGAGAACAAGCAATAGATTAAAAAAGGCGGTCAAAAAGGCAGACAGCTGGAAATGCTGGGTAGCGGTCATTTGAAATTCTTCGATGCTAGGAGGAAGTAGGCTTGTGAAGCTAAGTCAAAACGTCTTTCCTCAATACATTGAAGTCCTGCCTTGTCAAAAATTTCTCTCCATTCCTTTAATGACGCAAGCCCTTGTTTCGACAATTTGTGGAATAGATGATGTTCAGCAACGGGAGCAGGATTTCTTAGCAGTTTAGGTACACTCCATTCGCACACTTCGCTTACTAATATAAAACATTTTGGGAAGTTTTTCTCAACCTCCTTCAACACTTCAATTACTTTCCCTTTGCTCTCATGTAAAAATTCGTGCAAAACAAACATAAAAGCTACAACATCTGCCTCCTTAAATTCTCGATCTAACTTGTGAAGTGCAAATACGTCGGCGGTTTGAAATTTAACGCGTGAAGTTAAACCATTTATTCGAGCATTCTTTCTTGCCACCTCAATAACCTCGGGAGAAATGTCAATTCCGTAGCCACGAAACCCGTCATGCTTACAAAAGTTGACAAGAAATTCACCTGCTCCACATCCCATATCCAAAATTTTTTTCAGATTATATCTCCGTAGAATGTCTTTAGCGTATGGGAAGGGTAAAAGCTGGCCTAATTCGGCGCTGCCAAGCCCAACAAATTCGCTTTTCCGTAGCACATCTACACCGTATTTCTTCTCTTTTCGGATAATCTCTGGAAGTGCTTCAAAAACAGGCATGTATGCGTAAAGCAAACTGAAGACACCCTTCGAACTATCAAAAAGCTTTTGTCCATATGCTGTGAGGGAGTACTTAAGACCCCTCTTCCCAAAAATTCCCAAGATTGAAAAGTAGTCGCAGACTACTTTCAACGTGTATAGGTCAAAGTTTTTTATGTTAGAAAATTTGACTAAATCTACAGAGTTTGTGCTCAACATTTCATCAATAAGACCGACTTCTATGAGTGTTCCTGCGATACGAGAAACGGCATAGCCACGAGAATAGCGAATAATGGATTTGCTCATGACTTTGATCCGCACCAGCTTGCTAATTCCAAATCTTTTGATAATGTCAAAGATCTGTGTAAAGTTTTTAAAAAACTCCGAATCCGCGAGAAAGTTGGGAATAGAGAATATCACTCCGATTTTTCTCTGATAGTCAACGTATGTGGCACCAAATTTTTTTTTAAGTCCATTTTCTTCAATAAGCGCACGAACGACTACCAGAGGAAAGAATAAAATAATCGCCAAAAGTCCGGTCCGGTAACTATGAAATAGAAAGGTGTAACCCACTAATTCAAGAAAGGTTCCGGTGTAATAAGGATGTCTTGTATATTGGAAGGGGCCTAGAGCGATAACCTTGTTAATTGCTTTAGAAGAAGTATGGTTATTCCATTGAGATCCTAGCGTCTTAATTGCGCTATTCCGGAGTTTTCGTGCTACAAGATAGACCAATGGTCCAAGAATCAAAGAAAAGAATAATGGATGGGTTTCTGTCTTAAGAAAAGAAAAAAGACCATCAAAAGCAATTGCGCAATATATGCCTATTGTTGCAATGCTAGCTAACTTTTCGAGCTGGGATGGATTACGGGAGAGAAAGGACTTTTTGTTAAAACTAAATTTTATTCTGTCAAATGCAGTCCATATGAAAAAGAGAAGGACGCTTATTTTAACCATAAACAACGGTCTTGTTGTATTTACTGACGATGATTGAAGCATTTTTGGCGCCAAATGCCAGACTATTGCAGACAACTACATTAAAATTCCCAGTCTTCCCTTCGTTCGGAACATAATCCAAATCACATTCAGGATCGGGATATTCATAATTAATGGTTGGGTGCACGAATCCCTCATTGATAGCCAATAATGCAGCGGCCAATTGCTGAGAACCTGATGCCCCAATCGGATGTCCCAACATTGATTTGACAGAAGGCATTAACAATTTGTAGGCGTGTTCTCCAAATACTTTCTTTACCACGGCTGTTTCATAACTGTCATTAATGGGTGTCGCATTGCCATATGCTTCGAAGATGTCTACTTCTTGGGGAGAAATGCCTGCATCTTCCATGGCAAGCTGTATTGCTCTTGCAGTATACTCGCCAGACGGGTGAGGTTTTGCCATGTGCCATGCGTCACACGTTGCTCCGTAACCTATTAATTCACCGTAAATTTTTGCTCTCCTTGCCAATGCATGCTCAAGTTCCTCCAAGATAAATATCCAACTTCCCTCCGCGATTACAAAACCATCCCTATCTTTGTTAAAGGGGCGGGATGCCTGCCTATCATTTCTTGTCGAGACGGCGCCCATCTGACAGAAGGCCGCTAAGATCCCCGACGTCACACAAGCATCTGCACCGCCGCTAACTAATACATCGGCTTTGCCATAACGTATTTGATTGAGTGCGTAGCCCATAGCATCTGTCGAGGAAGTGCAACCCGTTGAAATTGTAAGACTGGGGCCTTGGGCTCTAATTGAACGCGAGACCTCGCTGGAAATGGCGCCCGCAAAACCTGCGATACCCAGAAAGGGACGCACCTTTCGAAAGCCCCCTCGTTCCATTGCTCTCATATCTGGTTCAACGTACTCCACACCAGATACAGCGCTGCCGATTATGACGCCGACGGTAGAATTGCCAGCAACATCTAAAGCCGAATCTTTGAGAGCGAGCTTGGCGGCTGCAATGGCCAATTGGGATGATCTACCCATTCTCTTAATTTCATGGGGGTCATTGACAAAGTCTGCAGGATTAAAATCTTTGATTTCTGCAGCCATTTTGGCCGGAAAAACAGAAGCATCAAAAAAAGTAATCCGATCTACACAATTTTTAGCTTTCTTAAGGCCGTCCCAATAAGCGTCTTTACCGATTCCATTCGGTGAGACGGCCCCGATTCCAGTGACTACAACCCGTCTTGGCCTCGGCCTTCCTTCGCCCTCCTTTTTTATGTGAACAGGAGGAATGATTCCAGGATGAGTTTTCTTGAGTTCCTCTTGGACCCCCAACAATTCAATTTCCTCTTCAATGGACTTTAGAAGTTCCTGGTTGTCAAAAGGCTTGAAAAGGAATTTGTTGACGCCTAAACGGATGGCGTGTTCTGGAGTGTCCTCTTCCGCATAACCAGTAATAAAAATAAAAGCCGCCCGCGTGCCCCTTTTTTCGTAAATCTCTTTAATTTTCTGCACCGCCAAGATGCCACTTTGACCGGGCATGCGGATGTCGGAAATGACAAGGTCGAATCTTTCCGTTGATGCCTTGGCAATTCCGTCTTTGGCGCTATTAGCAACTACAACTTGATAACCACTTTTGACCAAAAGATTGCTTAAGCTCTTAGCGACTAGGGCGTCGTCATCGATTAGAAGGATTTTGATATTTTTGGCCATTTCTGAATTCACCGAGATTTTGATTGCAATTTTTTACTAAAACCGTTCCTCAAAAAATTGATTACCTCATTTTTAATAAACCGAAAATTCTTCCCTACAACGATGGCCGGTAATCCTTCATCAATCAGCCGATAAATGGTGTGCTTGTGCTTGATCTTGAGGAGCCTCATCAACTCTTGCGTGGTGAGGAATTCGTCGGGTGGGACCTCAACACTCTTGGCGGTGAGCTTCTTCAAAGGTCTAACCGCTTCCACAAGGGATCTTGTCGGCATGGTCTATTTGAGTCTAATTAGGAAAGTAGCATACCAGCCGCCTTGCGATTCTCGCAAGAGAAACTTGGCAGGGACTGATAAAGTTTTATTAACTTTTTCTAACTGCTGAAACGTTCAGAAATTCAATCACCTAGCAGGGAGGAATCGTCCAAGCCTGGCGCTTTTGGAATGATACCGTCGTTTGTTCACACCCGCTCCGCGAGGCCTTCTTTCAGCAGACGGTTATTCAGAAATTGTTCCCCGGATTTAGTTTCGTAAAAGATGTCCGCAAGGTAACGGTCGTACTTGTCGGACTTGGTGCTCGTGAGGGTGACGGAGGGAACATGCTTCAGTTGGGATTCGACGAAGCGTTTGGCTCGCTGGCCTTCACGGGTGGCGATTTCGGGAGCATCGATTCCCCGAAGGCGAACGTGTTGCTTGGTCTCGAACCCGAAACCCAATTCAATCCAGATCCAGATGGTGTCGCCGTCGGTGATTTCGAGGGGATAAGCCTCGTAGGTAAAAAGATCGGCTTCGCTCAATCCCTTCACAGGAATGAGCTTTCCTTCCCGGACTTGGACGAGGGTGTTGATGGGAAAAGAAAAGCCTTCGGAAGGGCGGTAGTAGTTGGAGAATCCCAGATCGAGGGCCGGCTCGCCCTTCCACCTTCCCGCTTCGGCGATCACAATCCGATAGGTATCCGGGATTCCTTTGATAGGAAGGAGCGGTGCGTCTTTCGGAAACTCGGTCAGGGCCTGGGGGTCTTGGGCCTTGAGTTTTTTGATTTCACGGCGAAGCTCTTTTTCCGACCACTTCTTATGCGCGGCCTGCTTGGTCATTTCTATTCTTTTTTCAGAATCGTTGACCGAAAGAAGCTCACGGATATGCGCCCAGCTCAATTTGGCCGGCGCCGGCCAAATTGGATAAGTCCGGGCAAACTCGACCATATAACGAAGTTCCCTGCCGCTGACCCCAAGTTCGGCGGAAAGGCGTTCGAGGACTTGCTTGCCGTAATCGGCGCGTTCTTTATGAAGAAGAATGTGCTCGTGAATGAGCTTGCCGACTTCCCAGGAGGTACGGACTTTTTCTCGCTCGACCGCGTCGGCGGCTCGTTCGCGCCCGCGAGCGAGCGCCTCACGGACACGATGCTTGAGTTCGGTGTAACTTTGAAGAGAGGTGACTGTCTGTGGCATTCTCAGCTCCTGTTTGCTTTATTCGTTAATTCAAACTCGGATTGTTTGGAGTGTGGAAATTATGGAGGAAAACATCATCTCGGAAAGGGCTATTCAAGAAGGGTCTGAGCCCGACACCCACAGTAACGCTTCCCTCATTCTTGTAACGCCTTCCTCATTCTTCTTTCTTTTAGAAGGGATATTCTTTTGCGTTTATGCGGTACTTTCGGGTTTCGCAAGCAGATGAGAGAATTGAACCCGCTTTTGCTCAAACTCTCTGCGATTCTCGGGACCCCAGTTTCTAGACGCCAAAGTATAATCTAGAAGGACAAGCGCTTGTTTATATTCTTTTAATTTCTCGAAGCATGAAATAAGCATAGATTCGATAAAGGCATTCTTATCCCAATCTGGGGCATAGGCCATTTTGAATTTTTCGATTGCTTCCCGATATTTTCCCGCATAGTATAATTTTTCTGCTTCTTTGAAATATTCATGACTTTTTCCCTGAGTCATGACAACCTCTCTATAATTATTGAAAGGCCTTCCATATATTGGTGGTGCAGGAAATCTTTCCGAGAGATCATTTTTGACTTTTGGGTTAGCCAAAATAGACTTTATCTCCTCCGCCCGCATTTTATATTTTAATTTCTCCCTTTCATTCATCGTATATTTTGGGATAACTTCAACGTATTTAAGCTCCCTATTGAAATCTTCGAGATCCCGATAAATTTCTGCTAATTCGCTGTATACCATTGCTTTTTCTGGCCCAATGCCAACGTGTGGAAGACTATCATTAAGAAATTTTATGGCCGCTTCATAATCGCCTCTCTTTATACTTTCTCTCGCCTTTCCATAAAAAGCATAAAATGACTTGGCGCTTGTGATTGTTTGATCAAACGTTGACTTGTATGCCTTTGGTCCTAAAAACGCAGTATCTACTTGCTTCTCCCTTTCGCTAGCCCGCAGGGCTTGCATGAAGCTAAGCGAGAAAAAAGTCGCCGCGATTAATACGATGGCTAATATAATTCTTGAATTTCTCATTGAAGTGTCTTCACAAATTATCAGGAATGTTTTTTGTGTCGATTACGTACGTTCGTATCCGATGACTAATATTTGTGATTGGATCCGTATAGATCTGCTCTCGCAAACTACCACCAAATTTCCTCAATAGATCTTCCAAATCTGTTTGCGGGTTTAGTGTCGCCTGCGTCAACCTCGCAATAAAAGCCGATGCTTTGACCTGTTCCGGAGTAGTGATGTCTCCGTTTTTGTAGAAATATTCGTTATGATCGATGCCCAAAAGCTCGATATTGATGGTTTCAATGCTCCGCGATGCGCTCGTATAGACGGTGGGAATCGAAGGTTCGTTTTGCAATCCATAGAACACATCATCGCTTCCAAAAACATTAATGACTCTTTCAAGCGAGGGCGATCGGATAATCGTGTCCTCCGGGTAGAGCGGAGCTCCCACCAGAATGGCAGTCTTAATGTCAAAACCATTTTGTGCTTTATTCGCCAGGGCATCCAAAAGAGGACGACCGGCACCACTGTAAGCCAATGGCACAAAGGGGCGGTCTGGTTGCGCCTGCCTTATTTTAGTGAACTCCTGTTGAATATCAAATGAGAGTTTTTGGTAAAAAAGGTATTGAAATAAATCGCTCACCGGGCCTGTGAAAAGAGAAATTGCCTTGATGGTGCTATCACTGACCCCCAGTGCATTGAGTTGCTCTCGAAAAGGATTCCCGGGCTGAAAATATTCCGGAATAGCTCCCAGAGCAGCAGCTTCAAAGGGTGTAAAGCCATTCAAGAGAGTGAGATCAATAAGAGAGGTTAGGGAAGCTGAAATGGTCTCAACCGTAATTTCAGCAGTGCGAGTCAGTCCTTGTTTAAAGAAAAGCGAAACACCCAGTGGAACAAGTTTGAAAATAGAGTTCCAGAAAGTGGCTGAGGAATTGGACTGTGAATCGGGCCCTGCAATCACAATTGAACCTTGTCCTTCGGGTTTTCCTTCAAGAATCACTCCTTTGGAATCGGATACGGTCATCTTCGCAAGCTGGCCGTCTTTGACGTCGCCGGCGAAGACGAGGTCGCCCAAGACCGTGGCGAAGAGTTTTCCGGCAAGAAGCCCCCACTTGCCCAAGCGGTCGAGGCCAAAGGTGCCGATCTGCGTGACGCCCGCTTCCTTTTTGCCGATGAAGTTTCCGAGCAGATCAAAAAAGATCGAAGTGTTGGAGTCAATCTGAATTTCTTGTGCTTTGGCGCCCGTCATAAGGGTCGTTAGGATCTTGGAGCTGGAGCCAAGAAGGCTAGCGATTCCTCCGAGATTTAAAATTTTCTCGAGCGTCTGCCGGCTGAAGATCGAAGTGGCGAGACCTTCCAAGGCTCCGGCGATGCCCTTCGATTGAATGAGAGAATCAAAACCCGTGATTCCTTCAAGGACATTTCTCACTACTCCATTTACCAGATTAAAGGGACTGAGGACCGCCTGCCCCAAGAGTTTGAAAATCTCGGAGAAAAGGCCTCCCCTTCCCAGGACGGACTCGACGGAGCCCAGCACATCGCGGCTTAAAAGGGATCCAAAAATCGGATCGCTCGTCTTCCCGCCAAAATCAATTCCGAGCGATTGACCGAGACCTTTCAGGGCGCTGGTGATGGAATTAAAGATTCCCCCCGGCCCGCCACCCCCATTGGGATTGACGAGGCCTTGAACGAGGCCGGAGACGGTGCCGGCAAAGGGAATCCCGATCAAAGAAGAAAGCAAAGGACTCAGGCCAACCGAGACCCCAAGTTTTTCGACCCCGTAGAGGGCGAGTCCTGTCGCAGCCGTGGGGAGGACCTTCTTAAAAGCCTGTTCCAAGGAAGTGGTGGGATTGGCGAGGACCTTTCCTTGAATGGCCCCCAGGGAAAGACCGACCAGGGAGCTGAAGACCGGGTCAAGACCCAGGTCGAGGCCGAGCCTTCCGACGTTGGCGAGGGTGACGGCATTCAAGAGGGTTGATTGGACAAGACCCGAGCGTGTGACGCCTGCAGCTGTGGCCGCTTTTGAAAGCGGTGAGAGCGCTCCCACGACGGCTCCAGCCGTAAGGTCCGTGAGGAAGCTTGAAAGTTCGCTCGAAACCCCGAGGGCTGTCAGGCCCCTTGAGACGCCGAAACTCACACCCGCGAAAAGGGAGGTGTTCACGATGAGGGCCGCGGTCTTCGAGGCAAATTCACTCCCGATCCCGGGAAGGAAATCAATGGCCTTCGAG